>LFRM01389956.1_pt2 | contig 10410 bp, 9 predicted proteins | sample 618341 | NCBI WGS metagenome assembly LFRM01 (sample SAMN03654438, study PRJNA283298) | anaerobic digester metagenome | isolation source: pool of bioreactors CSTR01a, CSTR02a, and CSTR03a thermophilic anaerobic... | place: Denmark: Kgs. Lyngby | collected 2014-05-21 | reverse complement strand
GATAAGATGGAGGGCACCTCATCACTTTTTATGCGTGGTGTGTAGGCGAGTAGCCTGTTCAAAATATCCGCTTCTGTCTCTACATCATCAAAACAGTCGCCGTTAAAGATCACCAGGTCATAAGGATTGTCCTCTATGGTCGCGTGCAGCTTTTCGAACATCCGCATATTGCTGTGGAGGTCGTTGTAGACGATCACCCTAAAATCTCTTTTCCGGTCGCTCCAGGTGGTAAATGATTTGATATCAGAGCGTACTGTGTCGCCAAATTCTTTGTAGTAGCTTGAATATCGCGTTATTTCCTGTGAGACTACCCGGTAATAGTATTTTGTGCCGGGCTGAAGATGCTCAAGGTGCACACGGTGGATCTTGTTGTTCGCCACCATCACCCCTTCCAGCATGGTACGGGCCCTTTGCATCTTCGCCGGATCAGTGCCATACTCCACCCAGCTTTGTGCCGGCACATTGGTAAGCCACATCACGGTCATCTCATCCTTACCCGGGTTTTGCAGGTAGGGGATGGTGCGCATCACCTCTGATGCGGCTGTTTTTAACCGTACATCCACAAAGAGGGGACGGTGGTCGGATGCCACCTCTTCATCAATAACCTGAGCATTGTGCTTTGCATAGGTTTGTCCCTTTGCCACATATCCCAACACATAATCGATGGTTCTCTTCGGGTTGATGGAGGGAGAGGTGGGATGTTTGGGATTGGAGAGTATCAGCCACTCTTTTTTCAGTATCTCCAGTGGCGGGGAGTCGGGGGTAGCATTCAGATCTCCAAGCAGGAAGACCGGCTTGTCCAGCTTCTTCGCTGCATCCGTAATAATTTTCACCGATTCTATCCGTTCCTCAGCGATGAGGGATAGGTGGGTGTTGATCACCACATATTTCTCCAGTTCCACGATCAGGGCTGTACGGGCTTCCCTGCTTCCGGGTAATTCAATCTTAGTCACAGTCAGCGGTATATCCCGGGTAAGCATACCATTTCCATACTTTCCCCCATCGTGCAGGATAGAATAGCCGTAGGTGGCATGCATGCCGGTTTGTGCTGAAAGCTGCTGCATGATATCGATGTTGCCGCTGCGGTTGACCATGCTGTCCACCTCCTGCAGCCCCATAACCTCAGGTTGCAGTTCGATGATCAGCTTTCCAATCCGTTCGATGTCCATTTTGTCGTCCATACCCCTGCCGTGATGGATATTGTAGCTCATGATCCGGTGGGTGTTCTCTTTTTGGGGAAAGCGCCTGCCTTCCTTCTGTGGAGTGGTCTGTGCCCCACTGCTGAAGAGGGTGAGGCTGAGGGAAAGTACAAAAACTGTTATTTTCATGCGTCTATATAGTAAGCGATTCATCATTACGAAACATACCCTGGTTTCCGGCGTTTGTTGCCGTTGTTGACTGTAAGATCGTCTCCCAGATCTCTCCTTGCTTCTTCGGTAATCTGTTGAAGTTTCTCCACAATATCCGGAAAGGATTCGCTCACGTCGTACCGTTCACCGGGATCGCGACGCAGGTCGTGGAGACTTCCTCCATGTTTATGCTGCTCATCCACTTCACCCGGCAGGCCGTCGATTCCCGGCTGGAACCCTTCGTACGTTCCTTCCGGGTGGGGAAGGATCAGTTTCCATTGCTGATACCGTACTGCCTGTAGACTGTTCCGGCGATAGTAATAATAAAAGGTTTCTCTTGGCTGAGCTTCCAGGTCGCCCTCAAGAATGGGAAGAATACTGACCCCGTCGATCTGTTTTTCCGGTGGTTGTGCACCGGCAAGTTCTACCAGGGTGGGGAGGATATCGAGTGCGGAAACCAGGCTGCTGCAAATGCTCCCATCAGGTATCGTCCCCTGCCAGCGCATGATACAGGGGACGCATTGGCCACCCTCGAAAGTGGTACCCTTTCCTTCACGGAGGCCTCCGGTACTTCCGGCATGGTTGCCGTAGTTGATCCAGGGGCCATTGTCAGCGGTAAAGATCAGGATCACGTTTGGCTTCTCCAATCCTCTGTTTTTCGTCTGCTGTGAAGGGGTACAGGAGAGCGTAACTGTCAGGGCTGTCCCCAGGATGCCCCATGCAATGTACTGGTCATCCATCTCAGGGAGTATTGAGTATTTTTTTCGCATCGTACAGCTTTTCCTGCCAGTCGCCGGAGGGTTCCAGCGTCCCGAAACCGACTATAGCCTCTTCCAGTTCTGCCAGTTTAGCGAGCGCTTCGGGTGTGCCTTCTCCGTTGTACTTTTCCCGCAGCACCCTGATTTTCTCCGCATCCTGGATCCCTTCCACCAGTCGTTCGAAGCGGATGGAGCTGCGGGCATCCGGGTAGACCATGTAGGTGTCACCTGCCGGCCATGTCCTGAAGTGGGAGTCGGTCAGCGGGTTTTCCACCCATGAGTTATAGGCCCAACTCAGGAAGCCATCGAAATCGCAAGCCACCGCATACCATGCGGCGTATACCGATTCAGCCGACGGGGAAAAGGTGAACATGTTGGGGAACTTGTCGGCGCAGCAGACGTAGTAGGTGGTGATGAGCCCCTTCGCTCTTCGTGCTGCAATCTCCTCTCTGCTTACCTTAGCCCCTGCCCCCACACAGATATCCCTGATCCATGGGTATTCCCGGTAACTCTTGTGGTTGTCGGCGAGCGATACCCCCAGATCGGGAGCGTAGCGCTCCAGCACGCCCAGTGCTGCCTTCATGTCGGCCGGTCCGCGCTCATCCATGGCGATATTGGTTTTTTCCAGCCATCCTTTTTCCCTGAGATGGCGGGTAAAATCTTTCAGGAAGACTCCCCACAGCGCTTCATACTCCTTCGACTCTGCCTTCAGCTCCACGGTAACCTGTTCGCCTTTCTCCATGTCGTGGTAGTGCAGCTGGTTGTTCCAGGTGAGCAGGGAGTAGCAGTTGATCATCCTGTCGATGCCCAGCTCCATCATGAACTCCACCCACCGGTCGAAGAGGGTATAATCGAAGCACCAGCTCCGGTCCTTGTTTTTCGTCCAGATGATCATGTCGGCATAGGCATCGTAGCACTGGTTGTTCCAGGGGTCCTTGTTCAGGGTGGCGGTAATCACCTTCTGTCCTCCGTCGGCCAGCATCTGCATGAGGGGGCGCATCTTCTCGAAATGGGCTTCGCTCCAGAGATCCACTCCATGTACCCGAGCCACGGCAGAGGGGTGTTGCCACAGGTCGAGGTGATAGCGCCATTCTGATGGGGGTGGCAGCTGCTGATCCACCACCTCCAGTTCAATCGCGAGATCCTGTGATGGTTGGTTTCTGGCATGAATCTTCACCTTGCCTCTATAGTTGCCGGCGATAGCGTCGGCCGGGATGCTGAAGGTGAGCCATACCGGTCTTACGCTTTTCGCTTCCAGGTTGAAGCACTCCAGGTTGTCCAGCATATCGGGAGCCAGGGAGGCGGGGAAGTCACCCGGCTTGCGTTGTCCACAACCGGGACCGAACTCATCGGTCATCACGTAGCGAACGAACCGTGACTGAGCGATAGAGGCGGGGAGAGTGCTCCCCTTACCCATGAAGTCGTTGAATTCGCATTCCACCTGCCGGATCTCTTCTGTCGTCCAAAGAACGATTTGAGCAGATACTTTTTCCCCTTTCCATCCGGCGACCTTGACACTCTTCACCGGTTCGATCTCCGGTGCCACCGATTTGGGCAACTTCTCATCAATTGAGATAAAGGAGGCGTGCAGGCCTCTCTCTACGTTCGACCAGTCAGAGAGGGTGTCGCTCGTGGGATCTTTCATCTCTTCAAAGGTGGCGCACTCTTTTCGGGGTCTGTTGTTGCAGGAGACGCTGCTAAACATCAGCACGCCAATTAAAAAACCGTATATCAAACAACCCGTTATTTTCATGATTATCATATTATTATACATATTGAGAATGTGATCAATATTTTTGTATGATCAAAGATTCCAATTCTTGTCAACTACAATTTGTTTGTACTGACACCCCCGAATGTCATCTTCACCGGTTTGATCAACCCCTGTTCATCGAATTCCATTTTGTCTATACAGGTTACACGGTGGTCACGATGAGTTTCGGTAAGCGGCCGCCGATGATAGACGATGTACCAGTCGTCGTTCTTCGGGTTGTGGATTACCGAATGATGACCGGCACTGGTAGCCACTGCCGGATCCTGTTCCAGAATGGTTCCGATCCGCTCAAAGGGTCCCAGGGGAGAGTCGGAGATGGAGTAGGCTACCCGATAATCGGGATTGCCCCATCCTCCTTCCGACCACATGAAATAGTATTTTCCGTTTTTCCTGAACATGAAGGGTCCCTCGGTATACCCTTCGGGAGTCACCTCCTTAAATATTTCCCCGTCGGGGAAGGGTCTGATGCCGGTAAAATCGTTTTTGAGGAGCACCACATTGCAGTGTCTCCATCCACCGTAGAACATGTAATAGGTGCTGTCGTTCTCCTGAAAGACGTACTGATCGATGGGTTGTGCACCATTCACAATCTCATTGATCATCGGTTTTCCCAGCAGATCCCGGTAGGGACCCTCAGGCTGCTCGGCCATGGCGACGCCAATACCGCCTAATTCATTCTCATTCTGGATATCGTTTGCTGCGAAAAAGAAATAATATTTGTCATCCTTTTCAATCACACCCGGAGCCCACATCGCCATGTGTGCCCATTTCACTTCGGTGGTGTCAATGATCCGTTCATGTTTTGTCCAGTTCACCAGGTCAGGAGAGGAGAAACAGTCGAAGAAAACCTGCTTTTCGTAGAGATCGGAATAGGTGGGGAAGATCCAATACTGGTTGTCATATACAATCCCCTCCGGATCAGCATACCATCCATCAACAATGGGGTTGGACGAGAATTCATTTCTGTTTGCAACAGGGTTTGATTTATTTGTAGCACATGCCGAAAATAGAGTGATGAGGACAAAAAGTAACAGTTGTTTGTTCATTCCTGATATTTTTTGTCACCAAAGATAATCACTTCTGTAACCAGGTGCAAACTCTTTTTCACGATGGCGTCATGAGGAAAGGGATTCCTTTTCCTTATCGATTTCCAGTGACCTGTTTAGATACAGAATAGAAAAAGCGATTGAGATATGGGAGAGATAGTAGGTTGGTAGTATAAGGCCATTGAGGGAATGGTAGCCGACAAATTCCCTTAGTGCAATGATTGTGTCGGAAAAGAGGATCAGGACGATACCGGACAGATAGGTTACCCTGTACAGCTTTTCTCCTCTGATTCCAGCGGCGGCACCCAGTGAAAGACAGGAGATGACCAGATAGATGAATACGGCGATCATCAGGGTTTTGTCACTGAATACAGGATACAATAACAGCAGAAAGAATAGTAAGTAAGCTATTAGCAATGCCATTGTAAACCTCCATTTCATGCTTCCCTTCATCAGTGCATACCCCAGATAACCGATATGAGCAAAAAAGAAAAAAACGATTCCGTAGATGAATCTTTCAGTCTCCCCGTTTCTGTTCGACAAGAACCAGTCACCCACAATTGAAAAAGCAAAAGCGATCATCAACAGTATCGTATATTTAACTTGTGACTGTCTGTTCAGATACAATAGCAACAGAATCAATATTCCAATCGCTGCCGTGCCTGATTTGAAAATAAACCCATAGTGCATCAGCGCAAGCAGAGCTGAAACGAACTGCAACGGAGTCAGTAGATAGATCCATCTTTTACTCTTCAATACTTTACTCATCTTCATCGGTTTTTTTCAGGTCCAGGAGACAGGAGATTAATTACAACGGCGGCTCAGATGTGAATAGTTAATTGCTGTGTGAATATTCCTGTTCGCTACCTGCTTTCGTATGGTCCATGGATGGCTGTAATGGTGAAGCTTTCCGAGGAGTCATCCAGGATATAGAGCTGGTAACTCTCTCCCCCTGGTTTCACCCGGATCACAATATGTCCCTGCGTACTCTTCAGCTGACTGACCATCTGTTCACCCAAAGCGACCCGATTGACATCAAAGAGATTGGTTACAAAGATATCTCTTTCGCCGGCATATAGTGCCTGCGAAAGCATATTGCGGAGTGTTGCTGCAAATCATCAGTGTAATGTCATATTCACTAATACCGGGAAATGATCGGAAGCGAAGTGCCCATATTGCATATCATTCAGTACCCCATATTTATTTACGGTAAAATGGCTTGTTGTCCAGACATAATCAATCCTGTTCTGCATTTTGGCATTCAGTTTGAAGGAGTTGTAGGTGCCGGTTGTACCGTAAGGAGGTGTTTGTGTAGCAATGTAGGCGTCATTTAACAATCCATCTTACAGGCTGATAGGAATAGCAACGTTGCCGCAGTCAAAAAAATGAATGTTTTTTCATATTGATTCCTTCATTGATTTCAAAGTTCAATCTTATATACACAACTTTTGTTGCCACGAAGAATGGAGGAAATAACGGTTGCTGAAACTGGTCTTTGCATGATGTAAGAAAACATTAATTCTGCGAATCCCTCAGAACAATAACACAACGAAGAGAGGTCGGAGTTGTGAATGTTCTCTGCTATTGGGCATACACAAACCTGCTTGTTTTCATCCGCAATGATGATGTTATCCTTTTTGTTGTACTCAATTTTCCAACCCCATTCACTTTCGAGAAAAGAGATGAATTTACTAAGATCATGCTTATATTGAGCAAGAACCTCATCCATACCCAAACTGGCATAATGTGCATATGCACACCCTTTCAAGATATTTCTCTTCTCATTTTCTTCAATCTGTTCACTGATGTTGCTCAGTAAAATAGCCAACCATTCACGATTCAATTTGTTGTTGCTCTCATTTGTGGGGTTGCTTGTTTCAATATTATTGGATAAACCAATCGCACCAAAACCACAGAGACAAGCTCCGGCACAACAAATTCGTTTGATGAAATATTTCCTGCTGATTGTTTCCATTTAATCCCATCCCATTCGTTGTGTTGTTGCAGGAGTGAGTGGATTGGATTCGATCCACACTTTCATTTTTCCTACACCCCGATTCGACCAGGTATAATAAGGGATTAAATTCCATAACTTGTTGCCATCTTTTGCAACAATTTCGTTGATGCCCCCAAGTTTGACAGGATTGTATGTGACATTCAAATCCTTTGCATTCAGACTCTTGTTGAAAAGTTGCGGATTGTCTTGTTCCTCCATGCAATAGACCAAAGCGCCATATTGAATGGCTGTTTTACCTTTGTCATCTTCAATGAGCGGATTGGCGATAATTCTCCGAACTTCGGTAGGGAAGGTCACCTCCACCTTGTCGCCTTTTTCCCATTGGCGATCGATTTTAATGTAGCCATCGCTCACGTTCAACGCAATTTCATTTCCGTTTAACAACAATTTAACCGGTGATGAGATTTTATTTTCATAAGCGTAGAGTTCCGATGGTAAAGTGTTTGTTGCCCAATCGGGAACACGGATCATCAGCGAGAAAGATGTTTTATTAATTGGATCAATTGATATATTGACCTTTCCGTCAAGCGGATAATTTGTTTGTTGCGAAACATGCACGATATCCTCTCCATAAGGAATAGCCGCTTCATTCCCGATAAAAAGGTTTACATAAATGTTTTGCTGGTCGGTGTTGTAGATCAAATCAGGCAACGAAGGTAAAAACCGGATTAGATTTGTGGGACAACAGGAACAGTCGAACCATCCGGCGCGAGTCAAATGTCCCTGATTGAACGCATAAACAGCGTCTGATTCGAGTGGGTTGGGATAGAAAAAGCAGGTCCCGTCGAGAGAAATTCCCGGTAGCACGGCGTTGTACAGCATTCTTTCCAGATGATTGTAATAATCCACGTCACCGAATAAACGGAACATGCGATCGGCCCACATCACCCCGCCAATCGCTGCACAGGTTTCATTGTATGCCGTCAGATTAGGGAGTTCATAATTGTTGCCGAAGGCCTCTCCTTCGTGGCGTGCACCCAATCCTCCGGTGACATAGAGCTTACGATCAACCATATTGTTCCAAAGGCGCTCAACAGTGTTTGAATATGTGATATCTCCTGTGATGGCTGCCACGTCGGTTACACCTGCATAGAAATAGACAGCCCTCACAGCGTGGCCCACCACCTCATCTTGTTGCACAATCGGTTTGCCGTCCTGCCAATAATCGCCTCGAGGTTCGCGATGCAAATCGGTGCCCCGTAAATCAATGAATTTCTTGGCCAATGAAAAATAAGATTTGTTACCGGTAATCCTGTAAAGTTTTAACAATCCGGTTTCGATGATTTCATGTCCAGGCACTTCGTAGTTGTCCTCAGCACCAAATACGTCAACGATTAAATCGGCGTTTTTGATCGCGATATCGAGGAAATTACGTTTTCCTGTGGCGTAATAATGTGCTGCTGCAGCCTCATAGAGATGCCCCGCATTGTATAGTTCGTGGCTAAAAGCCAGATTGTCCCAACGCTTTTCGCATTTTCCAACCCATTCTGCAGGCGGATTGGAGGGATTGATGGTTCGCCATGTGGTCAGGTACCCATCAGGCTCCTGACCACGTGCGATGATTGCAATGTATTTGTCAAGTTCTTTTTCGAGCTTGGCATCGGGAGCACTGACTAGTGAAAGCGAAGCTCCTTCAATGATTTTATAGAGATCGGTATCGTCGAAAGGCATTTTTCCTCGTACCACCCCGGAGCCTCCATTCATTACACGTTCGGCCACAAGGAAATTCTCGAAACGTCCCTCTTTTTCGCATCTTTCAATCGCAACAGGAATCGTGATCTGTTGTATCTGACGGATTCTGGGCAGCCAAAAGCTATCGGTCAGGTGTACACTTTTCAGATCAATTTTCTGAATGTGATAGTCTTGTGCAGAAAGAGTGAGACAAGTAACGATGGTGAGTGTACATAGTATAAACGTTCTTTTATTCATTTTTCAGCAAATTGAAATTAGATCAAACGACAAGAAAAATATGAATAACGACAGACAGTCGATCTGTTAGAGTTTCAGTGTTGTTTTCTTTCCTGAATAATCAACTGTGCGAACAACATCAGAACCCTCATTCTCTATCAACCTAATGTTGAAACGTCTTTGGTTCAACATACCGGTATAACTACCCTTGCGATTCTCAATGGTGAGTTTTCGGGAAGAGTCATCCCACCGAAACGCAATTTCAGTATAAGCTCCCTGTTCATAGTTGTAATTGTCGAACTCATCTTCGTATAATACGAACGTTCCGTCAGCACCTTTATAAACACGAATCTCAAGATCATCCCATTTCTTCTCCTCTGCAAATTGTACTTTCGGTCCCAATGGAAGGATGGATCCTGCTTTTACAAAGACAGGTATACGATCAATGGGAGTATTGCTGTCGACCGTTTTTCCTCCTGTAGTCCGCTCATTGCTCCAGAAGTCATACCAGTCAACACCTTCGGGAAGATAAACGGTGCGAGATTTGACAGATGTGAAATCAGCCTCCCGGATTACGTTTCTTCCTTCACCCGAAACAACCCGGGTGTACATTGGCTCTGTCACCGGACAGACAAGCAGGGATTTACCAAACATAAACTGGTCGGAAACATCCCAACAGTTGGGATCGTCCTGAAAATCCATCACCAGCGATCTGATCATGCTGGAACGGTTGGCGGTAACATCCCATGATACAGAGTAGATATAAGGAAGAAGCGTATAGCGAAGATGGATGAATTTCTCGATGGCATCATATACCGGTTCACCTTTTTTGCCGAATTGCCAGATCTCACGAGGTGCATCCGCCCCATGTGAGCGCATCATGGGAGAGAAAGTTCCGAACTGCAGCCAGCGGGTATAGAGCTCCCTGTAATCAGGGTCTTCCAGCTTCCGGGGATAACTGCCGAGAAAGAAACCACCGATGTCGCTGTTCCAGTGAGGAATGCCACAGAGAGAGAAATTGAGTCCGGCCGGTATTTGTCGTGCCAGGTCACCCCAGGTAGCCTGTACATCGCCTGTCCATGTGTTGGCTCCATATCTCTGTTGACCGGCAAATGCAGATCTTGTCAGGATAAATACCCTTTTTTGGGAAGTCGTTGCCCGTTGGTTGTCATACACACCTCCCACGGTCATGAGCGGATAGGCGTTCCGCACTTTGCGCAGCGAACCCATATATGTCTGCAGGTTCATATCCTCATCTTTTGCATCAAGATGATCCGGTTCGGTTGAATCCATCCACCATCCATCAATGCCAAGAGAGAAAAGGCCATTGTTAAGATGCTCCCAGTAGATCTGCCTGGCCTTCGGGTTATAGGGGTCATAAGGTTTTACACCTGAGGGATAGTCCCTATTGGGGGGCCAGAGCGAGGATCCTGATTGCGGCCAGGTACCCATGTTCAGGAGCATCCCCTGAGGTTCCATGATTCGGTATTGTTTTGTCATCGGTCCAAACGAGGACCAGATTGAGATGACCATCCTGGCATTCATGTCATGTACTTCA
>LFRM01387449.1_pt1 | contig 10414 bp, 7 predicted proteins | sample 618341 | NCBI WGS metagenome assembly LFRM01 (sample SAMN03654438, study PRJNA283298) | anaerobic digester metagenome | isolation source: pool of bioreactors CSTR01a, CSTR02a, and CSTR03a thermophilic anaerobic... | place: Denmark: Kgs. Lyngby | collected 2014-05-21 | reverse complement strand
GCGCAGGACAGTGTGTCACTGCGCCGCGCTTTTTGCATTGCCTCTACAATAGATGGGGTTTAAAATAGTGAGGGCTTATAAAGCATGCAACATCATGCTGTGTCGGGTCGTTTATAACCGGAATACCATGCCTTATGCGAAAAGGCTGAATACAACCGTTCCGCCATTCGGAGAAACGGTTAATTGCAGCAGTCTTTCATCAATAAACTCGGATTTTAATTAGTTATCTCAACTCCGGCGCATAGCGTTGTGCCGGAGTTTCTTTTTCCTTTTTCGAGCAATCCCATATCATGGAAACAAAAAGCAAAATATATATGTAATATATAAAAAAGCACAATATGTAAATCATTGACATTGGGCTTTTTTAGTAATATAATTGAATCATACAAACTGCTGCTACAAAAGTAGCGGCGCATGTCTATATAACATAGGAGGCACGGTGTTATGAACAAAAAGCTTGCGGCCCTGCTATTAGCGTTCCTGTTATTGTTGATTTCGCTTCTCGCATCCTGCGCGGGCAGCCCTGCTCCTGCTTCTGGGGGCGCGTCGGATTCGGCGGACACCACTCAGACTGCGGGAGAAGAAGAGGAGAGCTACATATTCCCTTCCCTCGATCTTGGCGGAGAAGATTTCACCATGCTGAACACAACCACAACCTGGGGCTTTTATGAACACCTCGACCACGAAACCATGACAGGCGAAGTTCTCGACGACGCAATTTATACCCGCAACCGGCAAATCGAGAAAAATTTTAATCTTAAAATTAATGTTGTGGAAGAGATCATAGATAACATTTACAGCAAAATGACCACTGTTATCAAAGCCGGGGAGAACATATACGACGCAATATTTTGCCCGGGCTGGACAGGTGACACAAGCTATATTGGCGCTTTTGCGATAGAAGGCATGTTTTATGATTTGTCGCAAATACTTGAAATCAATCTTGAGAGCGACTGGTGGAGCCAGAAGCTGCGCACCGAAGGTGCTATCGGCAAAAACGGAGCGCTGTATTTTGCGGCAAACGATATAAACGTATCGACGCTCCAGGGCACATGGTGCCTGTTCTTCAATGAAAATTTGTTTGTGGACATGAACCTCGGGCGCCCCTACGGACTTGTGAAGGACGGCACTTGGACATTTGACAAATTCGCAGAGCTTGTCAAAGCCGGAGCAAATCTAAACGGAGACGAAAGCTTCAGCTGGAATGCCGACGGGAACTGCATATACGGCTATACTTCGTTTAATGCGGGAACACTTGCCCTGCTGCTGGGGTCCGGCGAACGTTTTATAGGCAAGGACGACGAGGGTTACCCGATACTTGCGCTTGAAACCCAGCGGTTCTTTGACGTGAGCACAAAAGTCGCGGAGTTGCTCGGGACAGAGGGTTATTATATCAACGCAAACGAGGCAATCGACAGCAAATTCCACTATGAAAATATTTTCATGAACGGAAGGGCGCTTTTCACATGTGCGGAGCTGAAAGCCGCCACGCGACTCAGGACAATGGATGACACTTACGGAATTGTGCCCATGCCTAAATTTGAAGAAGCCCAGCCCGGTTATTTTTCGGTCAAAACAAGGCAGGCGTATGTTTTAGTTATTCCGGTCACAAATCAAAATCCAAGCCAAACCGGCGCGATACTCGACGCTATGGCGTATGTAAGCTACAAGGATGTTACGCCGGTGTTATACGACGTAACCATATCTCAAAAAGGATTGCGCAACGAAGAATCGATTGAAATGCTCAAAATCATCCGCGATACACAATATTTCGACGTGGGAATCATTTATGGCTGGACATCGGCGCTCAACGGCGCGGTTATAACGGCAGTCGACGGTGGGGACAGCAATGTCGCTTCGATTATAGGGAAATACAGAAAACAGGTAAATGCAAGCATAGAAAAAACCATGGATGTCTTCTACGGCTGATATACAAAAATAAGAAAACGGGTAAAGCAAACTGCAAAGTTTTGCTTTGCCCGTTTTTATTGGGAGATGAAAGCCGGCATGTTGGCGGGGTTTACCCGGGAAATATTTTTAATCTTCTATACCAAACAGCCGGGCCGGATTGTCGAAAAGAATCGCTTTAGCGATTTCACAGGCCTCGCTGACCGAAAACAGGCCGCACACGACTTTTTCCGAAAGCACCTCGGCGATATTTCTGCGCGCGATATATTGATGTCCATATACACCGTCGACAAAGCAATAGTCGCCGCCGAACCCGTTTATTTTGCTATACGGTATAAACTCCAGCCACTCGTCGAGGATATGTCTTGAGGCAACCGGCGACACAATATGCGCCCAGCACATATCGATATAGACGTTTTTAAACATTTTGCACATGACGCCAAGTTCGCTTTGATATGGATAGCCGATGTGGAAAATGTCAAATTTCATATCAGGGTAATCGAGGAAAATGCGGTTTAAAAGCGCCGGGTGGCTGTTGGAAAGTATATTGCCGTTGCCTTCCTGTATTCCGGTATGTATCTGCATCACCATGCCACGCTCTCGTGCAAGGCCGACGATGTAATGGAACAAATAGTTTGAAAGCTCGATGTCACACGCAAAACCGCCTGATGTATTGCTGTGATTTTTGCTGCCAATTATCTTATTAAAGCATTTTTCGGCGACGGTCTTTTCTGTCCTTGTAAAATCAAGCGAACGCTGATATGCAAGCGCACATTTGAGTATTTTGCTGGTAGAATATAAACTATCGATTAATTTTTCGCAGGCACGAAGATAATCATCAAATGTGTATATGACGATGCCTGTTTCCTTTTCGATGCCGGAAATCTCGTTAAAGCTTGACGGGTAAATAAGCGAGCCTATATTGTGAGACATTATAAAATAGTTTTTGTCCCATTCTCTTTCACCGGAGCGGTCGAGCAAGGCAACCTTTATTTTTGATTTCTCCTTGAGCACCTTATGATAGTGCTGCTCATTGTAGCTTTCCAGATATCGTCTGTTAAGCTCCTCGATACTGTTCCTGTTTATTTCATCAATGCCGTAAATATCTCTTGCGGCTAAAGCTATAGCCTGACCGTAGCCGGTAAATCTGCTTGCCTGCCAGTACCTTTCAATTAAGTCCCATTTCTCCAAAACGGACAATTCTTCGCCGCGCACCTTGTCAAGCCCCGTTTGCGACATCCCGGCGGATACAAGGTCAACGCTGAAATAATGAATCAGAAACTCGCCGATTACATCGTTTGGTTGTCTTCTTTCCTCAAACGCCGGAAGATGCTCGTGCGTATCAATGATTTCAAGGCTGTTTATATAATCAAGTATTTCTGTTTTCATTATATCCACCAGCCAAATATTATATATATTTCCATAATTATATATCACGCTTTTGCGTTTGTCTATATAAAAATGAAGATTCGCTTTATAAGAATATTGAGCGGTACTGTAATTAGAATACATAGTCGACAAATCTACATTCAAGGGTTACAATTTACAGCACTTAGTCTTGACAGCAAAACCGTAATGTTTTACTATATTGACAGTTGTTTCAAAACAAGTCAAAATAATCCCATGATAAAATACAACGAATTGCTGCAAAAGCTTGCTTTACCGGTTCTGCGAAACAGAGGGGGATAACTCACCCATTCAAATCATTTCAAGGAGGCTATTCCTATGCTTTATATCGGGAAAAGGCGGGAGCTTTTCTGGGACAATTACATAATAGATACGGATAAAACGACAGCTTCGCTGAAACTCCACAGTCCCATAAGACGCGAATGCGTATTGGTGCATGACGAGCCGTGGGAAGGCGACGGCAGCGATTATCACAACTTCTTTAAAGACAAAAATGGCATATACCGCATGTATTATCTCGGGTGGCAGACGATGAACCCGGATAAGACCCAGCACACAATAGACGATATATGCATTTGCTATGCCGAAAGTACCGACGGTATAAACTGGGTAAAACCCCGGCTCGGTTTATGTGAGTTTGGCGGTTCAAAGGAAAATAATATTATCCTTGACCGCAGCACAAGCAAATTTGACAACTTCTTTGTGATGCGCGACTCTAATCCTGCCTGCAGTCCCGATGAGATTTATAAGGGAATAGCCGAGTACAACAGGGGGCTGTGGTGTTTTACAAGCCCCGACGGCATACATTTCAAAAAGGGATGGGAGATAACACGGGAGGGCGCGTTTGATTCGCTCAATGTTGCCCTGTGGGACCCGGACCGTGAGATATATATTGTATATTTCCGCGGCTATCACCCGGCGCAAAGCCCGGAGGATACGCCGGTGCGCGATATTCGCTATATAGTATCAAAGGATTTCAGACACTGGAGCGAGCCGCGGCTGCTCGATTTCGGCGATGGCGACGACATTCCGCTTTACACCAACTGCATCTCGCGCTACTACCGTGCAGACCACGTTTTTGTCGGCTTTCCCACCCGGTATATTGAACGCAAGGAGTGGAATGACAGCTTTGAAAAGCTGTGCGGCAAAAAAGAGCGGCTCGAGCGCATTAAACTTTCTCCGCGCTATGGACTGGCATTGACCGACTGTGTATTTATGAACTCGCGTGACGGCTTTAAATGGAACCGTTTTGATGAAGCGTTCATACGTCCGGGGCCTGAGGAGCCGCACAACTGGGTTTATGGTGACTGTTACCCCGCGCTGGGCATGATTGAAACTCCCGGCGTTTATCCTGGCACCGACAACGAAATTTCGATGTATCTGATGGCCAAACACTGGATGGGAATCCCGGCCGAGCTGCACCGCTACACGATAAGACTTGACGGATTTGTCTCGCGCAATGCTACATATAAGCCTCAAAAGGTTGTAACAAAACCGTTTGTGTATGAAGGCTCCGAGCTGCGCATTAACTTCTCAACATCGGCAATAGGATATATATACATAAAACTTACAGCCGAAGACGGCTCGTCCATAGAATCGGATGAGATTTTCGGCGACAAAACCGACCGCCTTGTCGGATTTAAAAGCGGCTCGCCGGCCGACCTTGCAGGCAAACCGGTGGTGATGGAAATTACAATGAGCGACGCGGATATATATTCGTTCAAGTTTGATTAGCGCAATATACAGCAAAAAAACACCGAAATCAAATAGAACATTATACGAAAAACCCTGTCAAGTTAGGCTTGTCAGGGTTTTATGTTGCTATTATGCCGGAGTTGTTTATATTATAATGGTATGATTATTTTTGTGGCTCCTTTATACTTTTCAAGTGTCCTATCCATTGGAGTCACAACGGCCTTTTATAGGGTGTGCGGAGGCAAAATCGCGCGATTTGCCATCGAAGATAAACGATATTCCGCCCCAACAGTATATCTCGCCAATGTAATAAGCCCGCGGGACAATATTACGCGAGGACAATATTATTGCCGGCATTTCCTCTTGAATCGGCGCTGATAGGCTCTCCCGTTTCCGCCTCGGAGGCAAACGCAACATGCCGGCAGAGAAAGTTGGGCGAGTAGACGTTAAGGCCCTCGTCGGGCAGAACGGGCACAGCGCTTGACTTCGGTAGCGGTATCTGTGGTTTTGAGTGCATCGATTTTGCCTGTGCCTTCACTTGAGCTACCATATGCCGTGGCAGCGAAAAGCGAGACAGTCAACAGCGCAAACAATGCAATTTTCACACAGTAAGTAATACCTTTATTTTTTGTTAAAACGCTCCCATAAGCGACCACATCTTGGTTTCCCCGAGATTCATTTCAACTTCAATGCTGGTAACATTATGTCCGTAATAGCGGCGTTCGTAAACTTCAAAGGGCGAGCACGGACGCTTGAAGTGAATCACACGCTTGCCGTCGTAACTTGCGTGGATTGCGACGAAATTTTCGCTGGCGTACAGCACATCGTCCGAGCTTGTGTAAATATGACAGCCCGACCACTTCGCAAGCGAAGCGAGAAGCTCGCTGCGCAGTATCTTTGCGGTGCAGTAAACGCTCGGGAACCCGTGCTTGTACGAAACGGCGAGCGCAGGCTTTCCGTTGGAGGAATAGCGTCCTAATATATCGACTTCCGGGTCGTCGATATAAAACACAGGGTTTTGATATGCCGGAGGAAGTACCGTCGGGGTGATCCAAATGTTGCTATGTACATCGCGGTCAATGTGACCGTAACGGCGGGTTGTGCTTGCTAAACTCATCGCCGGGTGACTTGTGTCGACGTGGAAATAGGGGAATGCGGTTTTTGCTTCCATGACAATGTTCATCCCCACTGTATTTGCGATATTCTCTGCGTCCATAACGGGGTTGGCGTCCGGACAAATAAACCCCGGGGCGTACAGCCACACCACGGTTGCGCCGTTTTTGCGGGCTTTATCGAAAATGGCTTTGCGTTCTGCATCGGTAAGATAATAGCAGTTGAGCATCACATACATTTTATAGTCGGGCATATCCGGACGGGCCATGTCGTCGTGGAAATACCAGTCCACAGGTGCGCCGATCCGGTGCAGGTCGGAGGTGCGATAGAAATCGAGCACAAGAGCGTTTGTCGGGGATGACACATGATGCACGCTTTGAGTGTCGTAAATAAGCGCTATTTCGTTTTTCTTTGTCCGGTCGATGTTGTAGGCAAAATCGGCAATCTCGCGCTGTCTTTTAAACAGAGCCAGAATATGGGGGTCGTCGTACCAGTCGCCGCCCATGTCGAACCACCAGCCGTAGATCTCTTCACATATATTGCGGGCGAAATCGCGCTTGAGCGTCTCCAAAGAGTCCTTTAAAGTGTAAAGAGCCATCGCCTCGCGCTGCATCCACGGCCCGCAGCGGTGGGTACGCGAGTCGTCCTCGCATATATAAATCATGTTGCGCAGTCTAAACGAGTCCTGCATCTCCCTTTGGGCAACAACTCCGCCGGGCTCGCGGTTGTTGTAAACGCCGGGCGCCGCAAGAAAGTCAACCGTACCGCAGTCGAGAATGGTGAGCGTACCGGTAGCCGTCGAACATTCAAAATATTCAGTGCAGCCCAAAGAGCCATAAAACGCACCGACAAGCAAATCCGGATAGCGATTTTTAAGTGTGCGTGAGAAATGCACTATGGTGTTTGCGGTGGCCTCGTGCCATGCCGCAAAGAAATCGGCGACATGAGCATATCCGTTGGCATTGAGGAACACACCGATGCTTGCCGGCAGCTTTGCCTCCATGTCAAGCTTCATACCGATTGTGCGGCCTTCGACTTCCCAATTCCGCAGAGCGGCAAATATCCGGTCGTCAGCCTCCCATATATATTGCCGCTCGGACGGCTCGGGAATAATCGGGCGCTCGAAAGTGGCGTCGGGACGCTTCCAAACCCGGCGAAGCGTTTCCTCGTCCCCATACTTTGCCCGCAGGTATTTTTCATATTCCTTTCGAAACGGCTCGGAAAAATCGCCATAAGCGCCCCCGCTTTTCACGAGGCCGTGCGGATAATACCACTCGCTNNTAATACCACTCGCTTGTCCCGCCGGCACATAGGAAGAAGCCAATAATTCTGTCAAAATAAGGGGATTTTTCGAGCTCGTCAAAGTACTCGGCAAGCGCCGCATCTCCGTCCCTTCTCCAGGCCTCGGAGCACAGCGAATGCATTCCGTCTATAGGCTCATTTCCGACCGAGGTGCAAATAGTGCGCTCATGCGAGCCGTCGGAGAAGGTGACCATCTCTTCGGGATGAGAATTGACCCACTCGGGCGGCGGGCTGACGTTCAGGCGGAGCATGACATAGGCATCGGGCACAGCGGACAGCAGCAGCTCCAAATCGGCTAAAGTCCGCTCGAGTCCCGACGGGTTTTTATCGTCGCCCGGCCGGTTCCAATGTGTGTCAGCTACAACAAAATATATTTTGAGTCCCGCCTCACCTAATCTCTTTAGGTACTCGGGATCGGAGATCCGAGTAGTTATAAGCATAGGTGGATAAGGCGTCTCGTTGATCATTATTGCCGGCTCACCGTTGTAGAGTTCGACCTTTGCTTTTGTACGAGTGCTCATAAACAACCTCCGTTGATATTGCCTGTCAACTTAAATTGATATTAGCAGCAGGCGTATAGTCGTAATTGAGCTGCAAGATCTTCCATGGCGCTACAACAATTATACAAAGCTGTTATTTATTTGTCTATGTAATTTCGTATCAACATGTAAAAGCCATTAAAACACCCTCTGTATAGATAGCCAATCACCCGACGCTTGACAGAGGGGTTGCCTTGTCCGGCAAAAACTCTGGCGTCGTTTGCTTTTGTGACCCACTCACTGACCCCCAATGACATCAAGATAAGCAGGTGAGGGAAAATAATATGCCCGGTTTAGCGGAGTTGCAATTTTTTAGCTTATAATAATCCAAAATCCCGGGCTAAACAGCAATATTGAAATATTTCGTGAATCGCTTGTGCCGTTTGGGGTCTGCTTGCGCCGGACGAACTCAATACGCCTCTCCTTCATATTATAATAGTGAGCGTAAGCTCAAGAAGTATATGAATAAGGAGAATGTGCAAATGTCATTTGTCGTCAATGGACGCAATTGCGGATGCAGGAACTTTAATGTTCAACCAAGCAAGCCAGCTGCAAAGATTTTTCTGGAATGCGGCTTCAACCCTCAGGACGCAATTTTCGCAATTGATGATGGCAGTGTCGAGAGAAATCAAACATTTGTCTTGGACCGCGTAGTGGTAGACACCACGCGCTTGTACAAGCCTCAGATAAAATTCGATTTTTCCAGCCTTGTAGTGTTTGAGGCCTCGGACGAACAAGGCCGGGAGCATGAGGTTGAGGTAAACCTGTTATTTAAGCTGGAAAGAGTATGTAACGGTGTTGTTGAATGTGTCAGCAGCTGGAACTATCTGAAAGAGTATTATGTTGAGGGCGATAATATTGATGAAATCGAAATAGAAATCAGCGAGCCTTTTACCGTAACATTCTGTGAAAAAGGCTGCCCCGGCTGTTGCGAATATCGGATGACTGTGGAAGGCATAGATTTTGAAGGAGAATTCGATATCCTGTATGTTGCTAAGCCCAGTTTGAGCGCTCTCGTCCAAGGTTGCTGAGGTTTTGAATTTCACCGGGCTCAATTAATTTAAAATTCCGGCAATATCAACCTCTTAGATATAGGAAGAATACTACTATCAATTAAATAAAGCAGCCAGGCCGACTTAGTTCGCCTGGCTGTCTTGATTATGGCAATACAATCAGGTATAATCTGTAAAAACACTTGATGTCCGTAATATGATTAGCGGCTTCATGGAAAATGCTGACTGCGCCTTGAATATGAGTGTTTCCCAACAACTACATGAGGTAAAATGTCATGAAAAACGTGAAAACTTACTGTAATCCGCTGCCCATTGAGGATATACCGAGCGGACGATGGCTTGACACAAGCCTGACGAAAGAGGATCCTCGATCGATAAAAGATTATCGCTCTATATCCGATCCGAGTGTCGTGTATCACAACGGCAAATGGATAATGTATCCGAGCTATTCGGTGGCATATATTACTGAAGATTTTGTGAACTGGAAGCATGTTGATATTGGTATACCGCATCTGCGTTACAGCCCTGCCGTCGTATGCTTTCGCGGCAAATGGTATCTAAGCGGTCACGGAATGTCGGAAGTATACGTCGCTGATGACCCTCTCGGCCCCTTTACTTTATGCGGTCATCTGACCGATATGAATGGCAACCGGATGGCTGTGGCGGATGGCTGTTATTTGGCAGACGGCGACCACGTGTATTTTTACTGGCACGGAAGCCGAATGGCGGAGGCAGGGGAGCCGGATGTAGAGGTGATAACGGGTACACTTGGCGCAGAGCTTGACCCGGACAAGCCGTGGCAGTTAATCACCGAGCCTGTATGGATAAACACGTTCGATCCTTCGATGTGGTGGCAGCGCATCGGCGAACACAATGAAAACGAGCGCATGGGATGGATTGAAGGTCAATGGGCGATTAAAATAGGGGAACGCTATTATCTGCTGTATTCCGGCAGCGGAACAGAATACGGAAGTTACGCAAACGGTGTCCTCGTGTCGGATGAAGGGCCGCTGAGCGGATTTGTTCCCCAGAAGGTACATAACCCGCTTACGCAAAAAAGGAACGGGCTGCTTCGCGGTGCGGGCCACGGCTGTATCGTGCAGGGACCGAACAATACATTATGGACGTTTTACACCTCGATTTTCTGCTTCAATCATATATATGAGCGCAGAATCGGTATGGATCCTGTTGGAATCGACGAAAACGGCGAGCTGTTTTGCCCGGAGGTTACCGAAACGCCGCAGTTTGCGCCGGGAGTCCTTGCACATCCGGAGCTTGGAAACTGGACAGGCTCTTTGCCGCTTACATTTTTCAGACGCCCGACAGCAAGCAGCTATGTGCCGGGGCGGGAGCCGATATACGCGGTCGACGACAGTGTGCTGACATGGTGGCAGCCGGAAAAGGACGATCCCGAAAAATGCATTACCATCCCGCTTG
>LFRM01048417.1_pt1 | contig 10414 bp, 10 predicted proteins | sample 618341 | NCBI WGS metagenome assembly LFRM01 (sample SAMN03654438, study PRJNA283298) | anaerobic digester metagenome | isolation source: pool of bioreactors CSTR01a, CSTR02a, and CSTR03a thermophilic anaerobic... | place: Denmark: Kgs. Lyngby | collected 2014-05-21 | reverse complement strand
CGGCGGAGTGGTTACCGGGCAGCAACAGACCATTCAGTACGGCTATGCAGCTAATCGACCTGGACCGCCTATCTAACCCATATGGGATTATGGACGATAAGTATCTGCGTCGTGGTGTGGCCCGCGATAAGTACGGCGCACCGAAGGGCTACCACATCCGCATGGGTCATCCTACGGATAATTCGTTTTCAAGCGAACAATACACCTGGAAGTACGTTAAGGCTGCGAAGCCCTGGGGCCGTGTACAGATGATTCACATGGTCGACCAGTGGCGTGCAGACCAGAGTCGTGGTATCTCGATGCTGATCTCTGCGCTTAAAGAGACGCGCATGGGCAAGCGCTTCCGGGACATTGTGCTGCAGAACGCTGTGCTGAACGCGACCTATGCGGCCAGTATCGAATCGGACCTTCCGCCAGGAGTTGCTATGGAGCAAGCAGGCGGCGGGGACAAGTCAGCTATCGCTGATTATGCTTCCGAGTATCTGGGCGCTATTCAGGAATACACCGGTGGCGCGCGTAACCTACAGATCGACGGCGTGAAAATCCCAGTCTTCTTCCCAGGAACGAAGATGAAGATGCAGCCAGCCGGTCAGCCAGGTGGTTTAGGCGGTGGGTTCGAGCAGTCGTTGCTCCGCTACACAGCCGCAGCCCTGGGTGTTGGTTACTCTGAATTGTCTAAAGACTTCAGCGACGCGAACTATTCCAACCTACGAGCTGAACTTGCCGGGACCGGTAAGCGCATGCGAGTACAGAAACGATTCACAGCAGACCGGTTCGCCAGTCACGTATATGCACTGTGGTTAGAGGAAGCGCTGAATAAGGGCGAGATTACATCCATGCCTCGCAACGCCCCCAACTTCTACGGTGGTCTGAATAAAGAGGCATACTGTGCCGCAACATGGATCGGTGCCAGCACGGGCCAGATCGACGAGCTGAAGGAAACACAGGCTGCAGTGCTTCGAGTTAACAACGGTTTGTCCACACGTGAAGACGAGTTGGCCCGCCTCGGTAAGGACTGGCGACCTGTTATGCGACAGATTGCCCGTGAGCAGAAAGTCGCTGAAGACCTAGGTTTACTGTTCGGGGCTGATAAGATGAGCACCAATATGATGAACGCCGCCGGGGGAACACCTTCGGACACCGGAGCCAGCCCACGAAGCGAGACCAAAGATGATGACACAGATGAATAGCCTATTGGCTGCACGATTCGCCAGCAATACACCCCTGATGATCGGTTCTGAGAAGGCCGATTGGCTGGGGCAAGCCTTGCCTAAAATCTCAACAGAGATCGGTAAGCTCGACGAACTCATGTTGTCGGAAGACATTACCTACTTAGCACAGGACGATTTCTGGCCGATGTCAGACAGTTGGTTGTCGTTCTACCGACCGTACAAAGTGGTTAAGGGCACGTTATCGATCCCGGTTAAAGGCATGTTGTTGCACGGTTTCGGCTTCTCGATAGGCAGCTACGCTACCGGCTACGACTATATCGTCGAGGCTTTTAAACGAGGCATGGCCGACGAAGACGTTGAACGTATCGCCATGATCGTGGATACGCCAGGCGGTGAAGTAGCGGGTTGTTTCGACGCTGTGGATAAAGTATTTGCCATGCGCGGACAGAAACCCATACGTGCCTTCGTTAACGAAAGCGCTTACTCGGCAGGCTATGCGTGGGCCTCCGTGGCAGACAAGATCACCATGACCCGTACGTCCGGTGTGGGCAGCGTGGGCGTTGTTACAGCGCACATGGATATGTCCGCAGCTATGGAAAAAGCGGGTTATAAAATCACGTTCGTGTTCGCTGGTGCCAACAAGGTAGACGGCAACCCGTACGAGAGCCTGTCGCCTAAAGTGAAAGCACGCGTCCAAAAACGTATCGACACCATGTATAATCTATTCGTATCAACGACGGCACGAAATTTAGACGTACCAGAGACGATTATCCGCAGCACCGAAGCACTGACGTATGGCGCTGAAGAGGCAGTTGATATAGGCTTTGCCCACGAGATCAAACCGTTCGACGAAGCATTGGCCGCCTTTTGCGGTGAGCCAGCCCAACCCGTAGGAGAAGAAGAAATGCCAAAACCAAACGACCAGGCTCAAGCGACCTTCGCACAAGCCGACCTGGATCAAGCCCGAGCTGAAGGTAATTCTGCTGGTGTTGCGGCCGAGCAAGCCCGCATTAGTGGTATCCTAGCTAGTGAAGAAGCTAAAGACCGCCCGACTATGAGCATGCACTTAGCACTTAAAACTCAGCAGACTGTGGACGAAGCTACTGCGCTTCTGGCAGTATCGCCTGTAGAGCAGCTACAAGCAGCGGCACAAGCGTCTAGTGCGCCTGGTGCAGAGTTCGCAGCAGCTATGTCTGGCGGCAACCCTGACTTAGGTTCAGGCACTGAAGCAGACGACGATTCACACAACGATTCAGCAGACACTACTCTGACTGAGTTCCGCGCAGTAACTGGCTACGGGAGCAACCAATAATGCCTATCAATCCAAACGTCCCAGCAGTGGGCCTGGCAGAGTTCAATTCAGACACCGTAGGTGCCTTGGTTGAATTATTCGCCGGTGACACACCACAGCCGGTGACCCAGTCCTGCACTTATACTGCAGCTCAGGCTATCGCAGGTATTCCTGCTAACACACCGGTTAGTGTAGACGTCGAAACCGGCGCTATCGCATTAGTAGATGGCACGACCATTACTAAGGCCAACGCGGTGACGGTAGGCGTATTACGTCCTGTTGCTTCACCTGGTGCGGCCGGTCGCATGGCTGTATACAAAGCAGGTAACTTCAACATCAATGCGCTGAATTGGACTGCCGAGCAGAACACTGAAGCACTTCGTTTAGCTGCGTTTGATATGGCCGAGTGCCAAATCTACGTTACTAAACCTTACTACTCATAAGGTCTAGGGAAATTATGCCTATTGAAATCCGTCCGCAGGACACCAGCACGCTGTTGGGTATGTACCGCGACGTGCCAGCGCCAGTAAACTACTTCCGTAATTTACTGACTGTATCGGTTTACACTTCATCCGAAGAGTACATCGACCTGATGAAGATTACTGACGACCGCAAACTTGCGCCGTTGGTTATTCCTACAGCCCAGGGTCGCCCAATCTTCACTGAAGCATCGAACGCAATGCGTTTGAAGCCAGCGTATGTGAAGCCTAAGGATGCAATCAGCCCAAGCCGCGCGTTAAAGCGTCGCCCTACTGAGAACATCTTCCAGCCAAACAAATTGTCCCCATTCCAGCGCTACTTAGCATTGGTTGGCGACATCTTCATGGCACACCGTAAGTCGATTGATAACCGTATGGAGTGGATGGTAGCCAACGCTGCAATCTACGGTAAGATTACTCTGGAAGGTCCAGACTATCCGACCACAATCGTAGACTTCGAGCGTGACCCATTACACACCACCACTGCTACCGGTGCTGGCGTTGTTTGGAGCGATGAAGACGCGCTAATCGTTGACCAGATTAACGTCTGGGTTGAACGTGTACGTCGTGCAGAGTTCGGTGGCCCTACTAACCGTCTGACACTAGGCCGTGATGTAGTTGGTCCTTTCTTGAAGAACAAGCAAGTACGCGAATTACTCAACACCGACATCCGTGGTACAAACGGCGAGCTTAACATTGGTGTTCGCACCGGTGAGTACAGCGAGCGTCTAGGTCGCCTCGGCAACTTAGAAGTATGGACCACAAGCGATTGGTACACTCTTCCTGAAGGTGCTGGCACCGCGGAATACATGCCTGCTAAAGGTGTGTTGTTAACCGGTCCGAACCTGAACATGACCGAGTGCTACGGCGCGATCTTAGACTTCGACGCTCAACTGCAGGCTCTGCCAGTATTCCCTAAACAGTGGAAGAACGAAGACCCTTCAGTGACCTACCTGATGACGCAAAGTGCGCCATTAGCAGTCCCTGTGAACGCGAATAACTCTTTGTTTGCGACGGTGATTGACTAATAGTCGATCCACGAAACGGGCGGCTCCGGCCGCTCGTTCCTTATAACCCCCACAGGGTATTCCACATGAAGATTCTGATTTCAATCCATTGCTTAGTCTTGGCGAGTGCCGTTCCTGGCGTCATCGACGAGATTGTTCCTGGTAAAGCGTTCCTGGCACGTGAAGAGGAGTTGAGCCTAGTGGCACGTGGTGCCGCACGCCACCCTACCGACGCAGAGAGCCACTTGCCTCTGGTTGCACGAGCGGGTGTTGTAGCTGACGACGTAGCTGAAGACGTAGCCGAAGACGTAGCTGAAGACGTAGCCGAAGACGAAGAAGCACCGGACAGTGCAGTAGCACCTACGCCGTTGTTTGGTCTGACTGTAGCCGAGCTGAACAAGGTTGCCGCAGACGAAGATATCGACTTAGGCAAAGCCCGCCGCCGTGACGACGTTGTAGCTGCTATCGAAGCTGCGCGTGCTGTCTCTAACGACGACATGATCTGATGACTACGTTCAGGAAGCACAAACGACAGGCCCGTGTACAGCTCCACCAGGCGTTGTCTGAGCCTGCGTTATATCTACCTGAGCGTGATGAAGACACCCGGACTGTTACGGTCCGGCTGCACCTGAACTTCTCCCTACTGGGGGACCTATTGGCCACGCGAGTGGGCTTTGGTGAGGCGCAGGAGATGACGCCCCGCATTGTGTTCCTGCTATCCGAAGGACGCCCGCAACGGGATGCCTACGTGGTAACAGAGGACATGGGGGCGTTCTACCTCGATAATCTTATGGACCCGGACGACGTGACTATCACCGCTATGGTTTCTCAGGTTCTGCCCGAGACAGCGTACCGGTTCGGATGGGACCCAACACTACCTTGGATGGGCCTGCCCGCTCCAAAGGGGGTCTAATGTCCGGTGACTACGTTCTGGCTATCGAAGGGCTAGAGTCCTTAGAAGACATAGCCAACCTGCCAGCAGACGTCCTACGCAATGCACGCAACGCCATTAACAAAGCTGCCGACCGGGCACGTACCTCGTCAGACAGAGAAATCCGTAAAGAGCTAAACTTCCCAGCGCAGTATCTTCGTGACCGGTTAACGGTTCGTAAGCGCGCCAGCGGCTCCACTTTGGAAGCAATCATATCCGGGCGAGACCGTCCAACCTCCCTTGCACGATTCGTTACGTCACGCAGTCCGAAGATCGGTAAAGCGGGCGTTAACGTGAAAGTGTCCAGCAGCATAGCTAAGAGAATGAATCTGGCCTTCGTTATGAAGCTGCGAAGTGGTAACCTTGGTCTCGCCATTCGACTTAAACCTGGTGCCCGTTTAACGGGAAGCCGAGGGGCTAAACAGTTCAGCAGTAAAGACAGCAACTTGTATTTATTGTATGGACCAAGTGTCGACCAGGCGTTTAAGACAATCCTGCCAGGGCAAGAAGAGGCCACGGCGGAATACCTGGAGCGCGAGTTCCTACGACTCATGGACCTATGATATGCCACACACCGATCCGTACCGTATTAGAGTTCTAAAGCAGATTACCGCTGCTTTAGAAGAAATCACCCCGGCCAATGGTTACCCCCAGGACCTGACTAACGCAGTGTTCCGCGGCCGTGACACGTTTGACCGGGATGACCCGTTGCCGATGGTTTCTATCCTGGAGTCTATCGCCGAGAAACCCGTTTTACAGGCACCGTTAGCAGGCGGTAAAGTGCAGACGACCTGGGAATTACTGGTGCAGGGCTGGACGGAAGACGACAAGGTTAACCCGACTGATCCCGGTCAGAGACTCATGGCCTCCGTTAAAAAGCGTTTGACTGAAGAACGCAGACGTGGAGATGGCTATGACATTCTCGGAATGGGCGGTAGTATTACAGACGTTAAGTTCAGTACAGGAGTGGTCCGTCCGGCTGATGAAATCTCAGCTCGGGCATACTTCTGGGTGAAGATGGAATTGAGTATGGTCGAAAACCTGCTTGATCCGTACGCGTGAGAATGATATCAACCGTAATAAGATAACTAACCCAAGGGGTGCGACATGGCTTTAAATGACGTTAACAAGAACTACACGCTGGGTCGTGGCAAACTGTACTTCGGTCAGTTTAAGACGGGTACTCAGTCTCCGCGCGGTGAACGCTACTTGGGCAACAGTCCAGACCTTAGCTTCAACGCTTCTCAAGAAACCCTGGACCACTACTACAGTGACGGTGGTGTCCGTGTTAAGGATGCTTCAGTAATTCTGCAGCAAGACTACGCCGGTTCGTTCATCCTGGACGACATCAACATGCCCAACCTGGCTATGTTCTTCCTCGGTGAGGCGTCTGTTGTTACTACGGCCACGCGTGAAGTTACCGCTGAAGAGCATAAGGCTATCGAGCTGGGCTTCTCATACCAGTTAGGTACGAGTGCAACTGAGCCTACCGGCGTACGCCAGGTATCATTGGTTGTTGCTACGGGTTCAACCACGACCGCTTTGGTTGCTGGTGTTGACTATGTTGTAGACGAAGAGTTAGGCCGTGTCACCTTCCTGGAAGGCGGTACGATCACTGAAGGCGAAGACGTTTCATTCGCTTACACTGTGGACGCTAGTACGCGTGACCGTGTTATCTCTAAAGGTGAGACTATCGAAGGTTCACTGCGCTATGTTGCAGCTAACCCAGCCGGTAAGAACATCGACTACTTCATGGCCTCTGTTAAGATCACACCTAATGGCGACATGAACCTGAAAGGTGACGATTGGCAGCAGGTTCCGATGAACATCGAAATCCTCAAGAAAGGTGACCTTGAAGCGATCTACGCTGAAGGCCGTCCTTACAACCCAGCATAAGGGAAAACTACAATGGCACTGAAGGATATTCAAATCCCGAAGATTGAAGTGCCGGTCGGCCTGGACAGCAGTTTTGCTGTCCGTGGCTTGTCCACTTCAGACTTGCAACACCTGGTCCACTTGCATGGCGATTCAATGCGTGGCCTTTTCACAGAATTTGTAAACGGCAAGGCGACTAAGCTAGATAAGCTGGAGATCATGCCGATCTTAAACGAGTTGTTGAAACGTGCGCCTGTACTGGTGCAAGACATCATCTCCCTGGCAGCCGACGCGGCCGATGACGAAGAACGCGCTATCGTTGGTAAATTACCGGCGAGCTCGCAAATGTCCGCACTTGGTAGTGTCTTCACACTGACACTGAGCACCGACGGTGACATGGGAAACGGACTGGAGGCGATCACTCAGCTAATCGGCGGCCTCAACGAAGCGATGGGCGAGAAGCTGCAGGTGATGGCGAACAGCTAACGCTCGATAGTTGGATATGGGACCTTCGGCAGCAAGTGAATCTGCTGATGGCCAACGGGCACACGGACGCGCCGTTCTACCCGATACACACGGTCTGGGAAGAGACTTACTTTGTAGTCCAGCGGACCAACAAGGCTGTCGCTACCGAGACGCTACTGCTGCAGATGGCCGTCTCTACTCTATTTTCCAAAGGAGCTGGGGACGATTTCAATGACATAATCGAGAGAATGACAGATGGCTAAAGGTGAAGTTGACCTCGTAATTAGGGCTAAGAACGAAGCGACGAAAAACCTCGACGCTGTCAATAAGGCCCTCAAGAGTCTCGCCGATCAACAAACGATTGTCGGGGATAGTGCAGGCCAGATGGACGGTCAGTTGGGGAAGCTAGGTGTTCAACTAGCCCAGTTACAGACCAACGCCCAGAACCTGAAGTCACTCGCATCGGTACAAGACGTACTGGATGGGGCCACACAGGCCCTTATCCGGCAACGCGCTGCTACGGCAGGATCGGGACAGGAATATGACGCCTTAATTGCGAGTCAGAAAGCCCTAGCCGATCAAAGCGCGAAGATGGCAGACTCCGTTACTACGGCTGCCGCTGAGTTTGCCAAGCAGGATAAAGCCCTCAAAACTGCGAAGACCACGTTATCCGAACTGACCCGTGAGAACGGTAAGTTGGAGACGCAGGAACGCAACCTAGAAAAGTCTATCGTCAGTGCTGCCACTGCCCTCGGTAAGCAGAACGACGCCCTCGACTTGGCTAAAGCTAAACAGGCAGAGAAAGCAAAAGTTGTCGCTGACTCAGCCAAAGCCACCAAAGTCGAAATTAACTCACTGGATGCAGCCAACCGTACACTGAAGCGCCGGGAAGAAGCACTGGCTGCAGCTATCGAAAAAGAGAAGGCCCTGGCGGCCACTCTGACCAAAGTCAAACAGTCCATTGCTGACGGAGCCACAGCCGCAGCTAAGATGGGTGCCGCGTTAACGGACCAGGCAGCTAAGACGGCAGCCGCTAAGGACGCCCTAGCAGCGTTCGACGTACAAGCTAAGAGTCTGGGGCAGACCGAACGTAAGATCGCCGCAGAGATGGCTAAGGCCGCCGCAGAGGCAACCAAACAAGCTGATGCCCTAAAGGCTGTCGAAGAAGAGTACCGCCAGATACAGGACGTCGCTGCTCAAGCGAAAGCCGCAGTAGCCGGTCAGTCAGCAGCCAACACCCAAGCCGGTAACACAGCCGCTAAAGCTGCGTTCCAGGTGGCCGCGTTCGCCGCAAAACTGGCTGTGCTGAAGAGAGATGCCAGCTCGAAAGGTAGGACCAGCGTATCAATCGTCGACGCGGCAGGCATAGAAGCAGCCGATGCCACGTTGAAGAAGATGTCGGTTACCATCAATGCTGCCGGTAATGAAGCTACGCGTGCGTCTGTCTCTGCTAAGGAGATGGAAACAGCTATCCGGGGTGTCGGCGATGCTAAGAGCAACTTAGAAGGCATCGGTAAGGCCATTAAGTCTCAGCAGGCGGCCGTCACCAGTTCAAGCGAAACCTGGAAGATCGCAGAAGCCGAAGTACGTCGACTGGCCCAGGCTATCAAAGCTGCTGACCAGCCGTCCCTGGAGCTCGCCGCTGCGTTTGGTAAATCCCAGGCAGCGGCTAAGATGGCTAAGGACGAGTTCGTTCGTCAGAAAGCTGCAGCAGAGAGTATCGGTGCGTCCCTCAAAGCGGCTGGCATCGGCGCGGGCAATCTGGCCTCGGCTGAAGCGGCTCTGGGCCCGCGTATCAAAGCGGCCAATGATCTGATGGAACAGGGCAAGCGTTCGGCTAAAGGGCTGGGCGATGGTCTAGGTGAAGCCGGACGTGGTGCCAACGAAGCCACACCACCGGTCAATCGGTTGCAGACAGCACTATCCGGTCTGGTCAATGTTACGGCCAGGGTCGGTAAAGCTACGAACCCATTGCGCTCGTTCACAAGTCAGATCACATCAATGGTTGCCGCTGCTGCCGGTCTGTACGGTATCAAGCGCCAGCTAGAAGGCATCTATGAGGCTGGGTCTGACCTGGCGTCGAGTCGTGCCAAGTTCACCACAGCGTTTGGTGGTGTGGCGGAAGGTACGGCCGAGCTGGAATACGCTCGTGAAGTGGCCATTAACCTGAAGCTGCCACTAGAAACGCTGACCAAAGGTTATGCCGACCTGGCGTTGTCTGCTAAAGGCACGTCGATGGAAGGACAGGGTATCCGAAACGTCTTCGAGGGTATGGCCCAGACGGCTCGTGTTAACCAATCTTCGGCGGCTGAGTTGGAGGGTGTGTTCAAGGCCCTGACTCAGATCATGTCGAAAGGTAAGGTCCAGGCGGAAGAGTTACGTGGCCAACTGGGTGACCGTTTACCTGGTGCCCTGCAGATCATGGCCGACGGGCTTCAGATTTCAATGAAGCAGCTCGATAAAATGATGGAGAAGGGCGAGCTGACACGTGAGACGTTACTGGCCATGTCTGCGGAAGCATCTCGCCGGGTTGGCCCCGCGCTGACTGAGGCCCTGTCCACACCAGCCGCTAAACTGGCTGACTTCCAAAACCGCATGACCGTGTTTAAAGAGACTATCGCGGAGTCCGGGTTCCTGGACGCTGTGGCTGATGCCTTTGAACGCTTGGCCGAGGCGCTGTCTAAGCCTGAAGCACTGGAGGCCGCTCGTGAGATCGGTGTGGCACTGGGTGATATCGTTAACTGGGCTGCTGACCTGGTGGCTTCGGGTGACCTGGTTGCTATCGGCGAGTCTATCGTGGCTATCGGTGTGGCCTGGGTCAGTGTGCAGGTTGTTAGCCTGGTCGCCGGTCTAGCAGCATTCGCTAAAGGCGTCGGTGTTCTCGCCGCGGCGTTCTTCGGGTTGGACATAGCCCTATCGCCTATCCTACTGGGCCTTGGCCTACTGAGCATCGCTGTGGCCGCTGTGGCTGCACTGTTTGCTTCGTGGAAGCTGGCGCAGTGGGCGTACGATAACTTCCCGGCTTTCGCTGAAGGGATACTGCGTATTAAGAAAGCTGCGCTCGACACATTCGACGGCCTGGTTCAGGGCGTAGAGTCGATGGGCCCAGTGTTGAAGAACAGCTTCAAAAGTATTCTCGACTGGATTGTCAGTAAGTGGTACAGCACGCTCAACGAGATATTAGGCTTCATGCC
>LFRM01050963.1_pt1 | contig 10417 bp, 9 predicted proteins | sample 618341 | NCBI WGS metagenome assembly LFRM01 (sample SAMN03654438, study PRJNA283298) | anaerobic digester metagenome | isolation source: pool of bioreactors CSTR01a, CSTR02a, and CSTR03a thermophilic anaerobic... | place: Denmark: Kgs. Lyngby | collected 2014-05-21 | reverse complement strand
AGGTTGGGTTTGCGCCGGCTCTTGTCGATCAGGGCTTCGACACCGCCGTTATCAACAGCAGCGGGTCAAGGGGTGCAAAGGCATTGCGACACCTTGCATCCGACAACGGAAGAGCATGGCTTCAATCCTGCTCTTCCGTTCTTCAACTTCAACTGCTACGGTGCTACAAATGCTAGAACTGCTCGCCTTCAATGTTTTTTCTTAGCTGCGCTATATCAAGCCCAAGGGCAACACACTGCGTTCCTTCCATGCACTTGTCGGCGTCCACCTGCTCAAGATGGTGTTTCAATGAATGATTATCCTTCTGCAAATGAACAATCCAAGTTTTTTGCGCATCATCAAAATGCACATCAATGTCGATCCCACAAGCCCCTATGTCCGGATATAACACTCTGATTTTGTCGCACAGCTCATTCTCGTTATACATGGGTTACCTCCCGGCTTGTTATCATTTCAACGGCGCGTTAACCGTAGGGCTCCATAAAATAATTCTTGCCGTCCAGAGTAACGAAACGGATGCCGTCCTGCCTGGGCAAGCCCGCTATTTTCCAGGCTATTTCAGGGTTCACAAACTGCTCATTCACGCACTGCTTGGGTTGTTTCGCAATCCGGCAAACATTGTTCAACATGGGAAACACATGGTATTTCAGGAAGTACTCCCGCATGAAGCGGATGATATCCATCTGTTCTGCGGTGAGTGGGCCCAGACCTTCGCGTTTGGCTAGCAACTGGCCAACCTCTTCGTTCCAGTCCTCCTGATTCAAGAGAAAACCGCGTTCATCCAACGCAATTTCCTTGCCAGCGTGTGTAAACTTCGTCATGGCGCCCCTCCTTATGTGCTTTAAGTAGGTTTTTTAACCCCATGCCTTACTCATAAGCATTGTTTGTCGAAGATCATTAGCTGGCGATAAAAACTGCCACAAAATCTGGCTGCAGCGTGTCCTCCACATCATCCTGCGGCAGGCAAGTGTCTTGGCAAGAATGCACTGAAGCGTGTACGTTGACTGATGAAGCGCTATCAATAAAATAGAATTGAGGATAGAGCTGTCTTGCAACCGAAAACGTCAAGGGGGACATCATGCAATCCGAAATCGCCCAAGCCATTAAATTGCAACATCAGCCTGTTGCCTTTGTGCTCACCGAAAAACCGCCCGAAAAGGCCATGCGCTTTGCCGAGGGCAAGTGGGGCTGCGTTATGTTCCTGGCAGCCAACGCTGCCCGTGGGAAAACCGCTGTAATTAGCAGCAACAACTTCGGGTGCTGGGGCGGCGGGGTTGGCCTTGGTTTTGGTAATCGCTACAAGGACTTTCCTGGCGGCAAGGAATGCTTCCTCCGCTTCCTTTCCTCTGGCAACCAGGATTGGGAAAAGGGGCGCGCCGTGGGCGAAATGCTGATGGGAAAGGCTGGCCGCGATTTTGCTAGCAATTTTCTTGAAGGCGAAGGTTATGTTAAAAATCCGGAACTGACCCGCGAATGGCTCGACCAGCTGCCCATTACGGATGTGTCGCCAAAATCTGTGGTACTGATGCCACTGGCTGAAATAAACCCGGATGACGAACAGCCGGAATCTGTCACCTTTTTTGTCAATGCCGATCAGCTCTCTGCTCTGGTGGTGCTGGCCAATTACGGCAGGAAAGGCCGGGAAAACGTAGCTATTCCCTGGGCAGCTGCCTGCCAGAATATCGGCATTATGCCTCTTGAAGAGGGCCGCTCCGCACATCCTCGGGCTGTGGTCGGTCTGACCGATCTTTCTGCACGTAAATACGTGCGCAAATTGCTGGGAGAACAGTATTTGAGTTTTGCCATGCCCTGGCAGCTTTTTCAGGCAATGGAAAAAGATGTGCCCGGCAGCTTTCTGGAACGCCACTCCTGGCAGTCGCTTCTGGAGTAGGAGCACTGTTATTCGTCTGTACCGGTTTTTAACTACTCTTTTTCCTTGCTATCAGTCCGGAAAACATAGAACCTGCCTGCCGCGTAGTGTACACTGGCCGTGGTACGCGGCACGGCGATTTTCCTGCGTCGCCATGGCTGCCCAAGGCCAAAGCGCTCGCCCTTTGTGGGGCAATCCTGTCGTCCTGATGTCCGCACCAGTACCTCCAGTTCCTCATTACAGCGTTCTTGTGCCTGGCATCGGCGAATGCTCCGAAATATGTCTCTACATGCTCACCTGCGCCGCATTCACGCTTGCCCCTTCAACAAACATCGCTGGGCTGGAACTGAAATAACTGTTCATCCTTGTACTTGAAGTACTTTTTTCGCTCGACCAGACACAGCCTAGGAGTAGCTGTTTATGTCCATTATTTTTATTTTCTCTCTGTTGATGATCCTTTCGGTATTTACCACCAAAATCAGTTCGCGCTTTGGTATTCCCCTGTTGCTGGTCTTCATGCTCATCGGCATCATATTTGGCAGCGATGTGCTCAATCTCTTCTATTTCGATGATGCCCTCTTAACCAAGAGGATTGCCGATGTCCTGCTTATCTTCATCCTTTTTCACGGTGGCTACAGCACCACCAGGGCAGCCTTCCGTCGTGTCGCCGGGCCAGCCCTTACCCTGGCGACCCTGGGTGTTATCCTCACCGCCTTTGTCCTAGGGTTTTTCGTACGCCATATCTTTCACCTGCCCTTTCTCGAATCCATGATGATCGCCTCCATCATCGCCTCCACCGATGCGGCTGCAGTCTATATGATCACCAGGCAGAATCCGATTAAGAGCAAGCTGGCCACCACCATTGAAGTGGAGTCGGCCGCTAACGACCCCATGGCAATTCTTCTCACCCTGGCCTTCATCAACCTGCTCACCATCGGCGGGGGCTCCTATTTTCAATACATCCTCAATCTTACCTGGCAATTCATAGGCGGGGTGCTGGTGGGTTTTGTCATCAGCAAGATCTCGGTCTACCTGTTTGATCACCTGAAATCCGAGAACAGGGGCAACTACAACGTTCTCATGATCGGGCTTATCCTGCTGGGCTATGGTACCGCAGACCTGATTGCCGCAAACGGTATCATTGCCGTGTTTTTTATGGGTTACTGGCTCGGCAACTCCGAATTTACCGGCAAACAGGGTGCAAGCAACTTTGTCGAAGGCATTACAACGCTCAGCAATGTGGCGCTCTTCCTCATGCTGGGTTTGCTTGTTTTTCCAAGTAACTTTGCCAACATTTGGAAAGAGGGCCTGATCATAGCACTTGTCCTGACCTTTGTGGCCAGGCCTGTGGCCGTGTTTCTCTCGCTTATTCCCTTTAAATACACGGTCAAGGAACAGGCCTTCATCAGCTGGGGCGGCATCAAAGGCGCAGTAGCCGTCGTACTCGCCACTTATCCCTATGCATCCAACCTTGATCAGAACGGCATTGTCTTTGACATCATCTTCTTTGTGGTGCTCGTTTCCTGTGTGGTGCAGGGCATGAGCCTGGGTAAACTTTCCCAACTCTTTAATTTTACGGCAGACAGGCCGCTAACCTCCCCTTACACCGTGGAACTGCACACCACCAAGAAAAGTGATGTGGATATGTTTGAAATCCATATTGAAAAAAATGCGCGCGCCATCAACAAGAGCATCGCCAGCCTCGGCCTGGGTAGTGATATGGTGATCAGCTCAATCATCCGCGATGAAGCCATGCTTATTCCCTCTGGCAGTATAGTCCTGCAGGAGGAGGATATTCTCTTTGTGTTGGCCCACTCCTACGATATCGACCGGGTCAACCAGCTTTTAAACGATCCGGAAACAGAACCCGAACCAGATCCGGAGCCAGCGATAGTTTGACCTGACGGTGCAAAAAGGCCTGCGAGTACAAGTTGACACAAAACGACTTGGCAGACCAGACATCTACCAGAGCTTGATCTTTGAGGAAAATACGGCCCAGGCATCAAGCACGACCAATCGTACGGACTTGGGCTGTGGAGCCGTCGAAACTATCTCATATTAACAGCAAAATATGACACCCATGTGAATCTTTAACACTCTATATTCGAAGACATCCGGTACTATACAGAGACCAGCAACCAGCAACGGTCTGCTGGTTTTCCATTGTCGCTGCGGATGATGTATCGCAGTTCCTACTCAGAAAGCGCCAGAGGCAGAGCGTAGCGTTCCACCGGGGCGAATTCATCCCGCAGGGGCGGTACAGTCGGACCGGGCGGAATAAGGCGTTCGCGATACTCGGCCAGTTGTTCGCCATCCAGCACACCTGCCCGGGCCTGGGGCAGGGCGAGCAGCATGAAATTCTGGATAGCGCTTGCATTGTGTGGTTCTTGCACGGCCAGCACATGCACCTCGGCAAAATGCTCGGCCAGGCCGTTTCTGATCGACCACAACAGGTCGGCAGCCTCACCTTCGGCCGAGGCAATCACGTTCATCAAAAGGACGCCATCATCAGACACAGCACGGCGCATGGCCGCCGCCGCCTCGGAAGTGCCCGCGTGGAAGGGGATGGTGTAGCTGGATCCGAATACATCCATGAACACCAAATCGTATTGCTCGGTGTTGCGGTTGCAGAATACGCGCACATCTTCGTGGAAAACACGCAGCCGTTCGTCTTCCTGCAACTGAAAGTATTCCTTGGCAACACGGGTCATGCCGGGGTCAATTTCCACCACATCTACGCGCAGACTGTCGGCATTCAGGCCGCTATGGCCAGCAAGCAGCCATTTGGGCACGCTGTAGCCGCCGCCGCCCAGCATGAGCACGCTTTTCGCCTGGGGCACAAGGAGCGGGCCCAGGGCGTACAGGCGAGTGTAGGACAGGGCCAATTCCGTTGGGTTATCCAGGTACATGGCTGATTGGAAGCGGCCGGGGTCGGTACTTAAATAGAGCAGATCGCGGCCATACATGTTCATGGTGCGAGCAATACGGATGTGGTTGTAGGGCGTTTCCACGCTGATCACCCCGCCGTTTTTCTCCTGGAAACGGGTCCACGAGGCGGATAGCCACGCACCAACGGCAACCAGCACCAGCAAACAGGCGCGGCCGCGCACCGGGTTGATGCTCACCAAGGCAGACAAGAGCAGCATAACCGCGCTGCCGCCCAGCAGGATATGGGTGCTGCCAAACCAGGAAACCAACACAAAGCCGCCTAAAAAAGTGCCAATAATGCTGCCGAAAGTGGAGAGCGCGTACAAGCGCCCAACCACCTGGCCGGAGGTATGGACATCAACCATAGCCAAGCGGATGACATAGGGAGTGACCATACCGAAGGAGATGGCGGGCAGAGCAAAGAGCATGGACGCACACAGCACCGCCGCCAGATAGGGGTTGATTACGCTGGCGCTCACCCAGGCACCGAGGGGTTCGTGTAAAAGCGCAGTCAGGGCCATACCGCTCCCGGCCCAGGCCAGGATAAGGGCGAGTTGCCGGGCAGTTGCGCTCCTGTCGGCCAGGCGCCCACCCAGCCAGGCGCCTGCAGCCAAACAACCAAGCACCACACCAATCAGACTGGTCCACACGATGATGGAGGTGCCCAAATGCGGGGCCATGAGCCGTGCCCCGGTCATTTCCAAAATCATGACCAGCATGCCGCTGATCATGGCAATCACTGCCAGCATATCAACCTCGGATGTTGTCGGATGTTGCAAGAAAAAGCCCTTGCCTGTTCAATCATATTGTTTCAATTTCACATCAAGCGCTATCTGCCTTGGCAGAGCAGCACAGGCCTGCAGTGCGAATTTTAATACCCAAGCTGATTGTGCAGAAAGGTAGAGCATGCTTGGAGCACCTGCGCCTTTTGCTCACGATGGGGGATGTGACCGCATCCGCGCAAAATAAGCTTTTCAGCATGGCCGCCTGCCCGCGTCACTATACACCGCGGAAATTCCAGGGAGCCATATTCATCCAAATCACCATGGATTGCCAATACCGGGCTGGTGACGCCGCTAAGGTGTGGGTCAAGGCTCCAGTCTGCAAAGGCGGGTGCAAGCCACGTCTCGGTCCAGGCGGCAAAGACCCAGCGTGCCTTGTCACCGTGCAGGCGCTCCAGCTTGGCAAACTGTTCCGGCTGGACAAAATGCTGCATGGCAGTGCGGATGCCCACCTTGGTGCGCTCTTCCACAAAGGCCTGGGCAGATTCCGTAATCACCGCAGCACAATGGTCGGGTTGTGAGGCTGCAATCATAAGGGCCATGCCGCCGCCCACGCTGTGGCCGAACAGAGAAAAACGGGTCAGACCAAGCGTCTCTTGTATTGCCGGAAAATAGATGGCAGCTTCTTCGCAGATGAACTGCATGGATAGCGCCCCACTGCGGGCGGAGGATTTGCCAAAACCCAGCCGGTCATAGGCGATCACCTCGCAGTTGCAGGCATGGGCAAGCTCAAGGGGGAAGTCCTGCCACAGCTCAACACAGCCAAGGGAATCGTGTAGCAGTATAAGCGGTGGATTTTGGGTCGCCTGCACGTTCCAGCGGCGAGTAAAGACCTTACCCCCTGGAACATCAACAAAGAGATCGTACATGTTGGCCCCATTGCCTCGCATGGTCTTACGCCGAGCAGCCAATGCTTCAGCTTCAAAGCGCGTTGTCACTCACAATCAGCCGATAGTATACGATTTGAGGAGCATTTTCAGCCATATCCGCCCTTCAGGTGAAGCGAGCCAGTATAAGGCGCTGCAATTGATCAGCACGGTAATCCAGTACATGATGCGGAAGGGGTGTTTGCTTGATTTATGCCGCAAAAAACTCTGGGCAAGGCCCGCCCCCGGCCATCCGCCTAGAAGCGCCACCACATGCAAGGTGTTTTCGGGTGTGCGCCAACCGCCCCATTCGGCTGCTTTTTTGTCCCTGGCGTAGAGGAAAAAGGCGGCCACGCTCATGGCGGTATACAGGTAGACCAGTTGCAGTGGAATACGTTTGGCCAGGTAGAGGCACAAGAGGACAGCGCTAATGAGGGCGAGCAGGATAAGGGAAAGGATTTGTTGCCTGCTGTCGCGGCGTAGCCCTTTATGACCCTGAATGGGGCTTACGTTGATGGCACAGATGCGGCCTTTTTGATCGGTAGAAGGCGAATACTGCACGAGCAAGTTGCCGACAGGCCGGTTATGGGCCGGGCTGTAGGCGCTGATGTGGAAAAACAGCGGTTTGCCGCCAGATTGCGGTGTGATAAAGCCAAAACACTTGGCCTCATCCCATTTTGATATGATGCCGTTTTCCATTTTAATGCAGCGGAGTCTTGGAAGGAACTGTCAGGTCGATATCAGGGATAGATAAGACCAGACCTACCTCAAATTATGCAGCTTTTACACTTGAACAGACAGGTCAGCCGCCGCTTATATCGTGCACGATGGAAGCCAGTGGGATATAAAGTGCTGATTCTTGGCCAGATGACTCTTTTTCCAAGCATAGAGCCCTACCCAACTGGGGCGATTAAACCGACAAACTTGTTCAATTCTTTACGCTTGACCTGCAGGCCTTCATACATATTCAGCTTAAAGACGATTCTTAGTTCACCCTTGTCTGCCCTTGAACCACAGTGGATATCTACCAGATATGCACTGTTTGGAAAATCTAACCAATCCTCATAGAAGTCGAAGGTGCCGTCTTCGCTTGCACCTTCATTCTTTTCCCAATCCAGTCACACGCCGAGGGATTACTGTGCCTCCTCCGGTTGCATTGCTCCTTCTCCTGTTGCGAGCCAAAAAAAGAGAGACATGAGCGGCGTCATCCATTGCTATGAGCCGTTCGCGAGATGGATCTGGTTCACCCTTCATGTACGAGCCCATTGATACGGTGCTTTATCCCTGCCCTCCTGGACAATTCATCCTGCCCGCCGACTAATTCAGCAATTTTTCCTACCCTTGGCCCAAAGTTTTCTTTGCTATTTTTCACTTTCACTTCTCCTCGTCGAACTAGCACAAGGTTGCAATGTGGACAAAACAAAAAAGGTTAGAGCGGGAAACCTGCTCTAACCTCTTGAATGTGCTGGTGCCGAGACCAGGATTTGAACCAGGGACACACGGATTTTCAGTCCGTTGCTCTACCGACTGAGCTATCTCGGCACATTCAACGCAATTTGGATTTCATAGCAAAGAACCGGAGGGGCTGTCAAGTCTTTTCATTTTCATCGACTACAAGCAGCTCATCCAGTCCAAAATTAAAGTTGTCCAGGGCAGTGCCGGTTTTCACGGAAGGTTGATAGGTTGCATCGCTAACGGATGTTGCTGGCTTATCCTCAATGCCTTCCAGAAGTAAATTTTCCAGAGAGAAATTCTGTGCGCCCGCAGAGGCCGAACCGGGCGATGCTATCTTGACGGCCGCATCAGTATCATCCAGGCCCTGGGCCGGTTCAATCCCTACAGCCCGGCTGGAGCCAACCTGCGGAGCCTGCAGGTCTGATAGATCTAATTCTCTCAGACCTAGCCCGGGAAGGAAAGTGGATTTTATATCGGTTTTTGTCTCTGCAGAAGGCAGGGAGACATCATCTACGGCCAGCTCAAGTTCCAGATTCAAAGCAGGTTCCTGCTGCATTGCAGAACTTGCATCAAAACTGTCGGTTAAGCGGAGATCAATGGCATCATCCGGAAGTTCGGTGAATGGCCGCAGGATCTCTTCGGTTTGTTCGTGGTCGCTGAGGCAAAAAAGCTCATCACCAGCGCTGCTGTATTCCTGACCATCATTGTCGATATCCAGCCCGATGTCGTTATCCGTTGCTGCAACCGCATGCCCCGCTTCCTGCTCTGGCACCACTATACACAGGAATGCGGGAGGGGTAGCATTGACAACAGTTCCTACAAATGCAGCCGTGGCAGCGACTATATTTTTTTTACATTTTGGACAGCGCTCCTGCTTGTCGAACGATGTGTAGCCACATTTTGGACAGCGCATGACTCGTGCTCCGTTTTAAATTCAGTAGCGGGATAATATGATTATGATATTCTTTTTCATTATCGCGCTGTAGCACTGAAAATCAAGAAATTCCTCAAGAGATCCTATTAAGGAGTTCATATTTGTCTGCCAAGAACTTCACCCGATTCGTTGACATATTACTCTGTTAGCAGCACTCCCCCAGAAGATTTTTCCAAGATAAAAACATTGGGTCGTTTGGGTGTTTATGGATAAATAATCAGCCCTGTATATGTCAGCCTGCCACTCACAATGGAATACAGTAAATAATAGCCAACACTGGACTTTGACAAAAAACGACAACGAATTGAAGAATTAAATTTTACGCTTCTCCGCAACGTGGATATTTTTGCCTACCTCAAAAGAATAGGATTGGAAACCGTACCTGCGGCCGACGCAGACGGGCTTGCCAGGGTACACTACCACCACCTGCTCCATGTTCCCTTTGAGAACCTGAGCATTCACACTAATGAACCTATAAAGCTGAACGACGCACACCTGCTGGATAAAATTATCCGCCGGAACCGCGGTGGGCTCTGTTATGAACTTAACGGAGCCTTTGCCTGGCTCCTGAGGCACATGGGCTTTCGCATCCATCTGGTATCCGCCGAGGTGGCCCTGCATGACGACACCTACTCACCCCGCCATGACCACATGGCGATTTTTGTGGATGGTGACATACAAATGCTTGCCGATGTAGGATTTGGAGATTTCTTTCGCTACCCGCTGCAACTGGTTCCCAACTTCATACAGCACGAGCCCGGCCGCGCGTACAAGCTACTTGAAAAATCGAATAAATTTATACTCCAGCAAAAAATTCTCGACGAACCGTGGATCAATCTATTTCGTTTCTCGCTTGAGCCATACGGGTATGCCGACTTCCAGGGGATGTGCTCCTTTCACGAGAATTCACTGGAATCCCACTTCAGCAAGACACCGATAGCATCTCTTGCCACCGCAGATGGACGCATAACCGTAAGTGGTCAGCAATTTATTCGGACAGGCCTGAACGGTTCCCGCACAGAACTGGCTATCGAGGACAAGCACCAGTTCGACCAGCTCCTGAAGGAACACTTTGGGATTGATTTAATGCGAAACTAAGCTCAGGCAGCATTACAGGCGAGCAACTACCGCAGGAGCGGTTGACCTGCTAAAAGGCCGGAGGAACCATACCTAATATTTACAATATTTGGGTAAGTCGGAGCAGCTTAGCCTGTTCCAGACTGACCAATCGATAATATCCGCGCACTCAAAACGGAATTTGTTTTAAAAAAATCTCAGCCGATTCCACCTCAGCTTACAGATCCTCCTCAACCACTCTCTCCTCCATCCCCGGCAGCGTGATGGTAAAGGTTGAGCCTTTCCCCAAAATGCTTTCCACCTCTACCGTGCCTTGGTGGGCCTGCACAATATGCTTGACAATGGCCAGGCCCAAACCTGTACCGCCCATATCACGGCTGCGGGCCTTGTCTGGCCGGTAAAAACGCTCGAAAATGCGGGGCAGATGCTCCTTGGCAATGCCAGGGCCCTTGTCGATCACGCTTAGGTGCAGGAGTTTGCCGCCATCCGATTTTTCACTTTCCCG
>LFRM01030488.1_pt2 | contig 10418 bp, 10 predicted proteins | sample 618341 | NCBI WGS metagenome assembly LFRM01 (sample SAMN03654438, study PRJNA283298) | anaerobic digester metagenome | isolation source: pool of bioreactors CSTR01a, CSTR02a, and CSTR03a thermophilic anaerobic... | place: Denmark: Kgs. Lyngby | collected 2014-05-21 | reverse complement strand
ACTGAAGATTTCATTGATGCCTGGTTTGTGGGTTTTACTCCTGATTTAGTCTGCGGAATATATCTAGGTAACGATGACCGCACTCCCTTAGGTCCTCGAAAAACCGGAGGAGTAATAGCTGCTCCCTTGTTTTCTAAGATAATGAAGGAGGCTCACAAAGATATTCCGGTTCATGATTTTTACCCTTCTCCGGGAGTAAGAGAAGTCAATGTGTGCATGAGAAGCGGGAAGTTACCATCCCCTGGTTGCAATACAGTTACTGTTCCTTTTAAAGCGGGAACAGAACCCAGAGAATGGTGTAGTGGGTGTACAGGAGATTAAGATTTAAAGGTAACTACGGTAACTCCAATTCCTCCTTCTTCTGGATACCCCAAACGGAAGCTTTCCACATAGGGGTGGTCGCGTAAAAACTGATGAGTGACTTCACGGAGAACCCCCTCTCCTTTTCCATGAATTATATGAACAGTCTGGAATCCAGCGAGAATTACCTGGTCAAAATATCGCTCTAACTCCTCCCGGGCCTCCTCCCGACTGAGCGCTCTTATGTCTACCTGGTTTTTAACCCGGGGCAAGGGGGAATAATTAATAGCCGTGGAGGAAGAGAAATCATTTTCTTCGTTTTCTTCTTTTTCCATTTTCTCAAGGTGAGAAAAAGAAGTTTTAACCTTTCTTCCTTCTACTTCCACCAGCGCCTCTTTCTTTTTGAAATCCAGAGAAATAATTTTACCGGTTTGCCTAAGAAAATCTATTGTGGCTATTTCTCCCTCCTGCCAGTTTTCCTCAGGAGAAGAAACCATTGCATCTCCAGCTAATTCTTCCCACCGCTTTTCCTCTTCTCTCAAACGCTTTCTTAACTTTTGATATTCTTCCTGGTTCAGTCTTTCTTCTTTCCTCAGCTTTCCTACCAGCTGGGATATTTCTCTCCGGGTCTTTCGAAGATAGTCAGCAAACTCTTCTCTTTCCTCTCTTTCTATTTTCTCCCTTTTCTTCTCCAGTTCTTTTTCTTTCCGCCTCAATTCTTCCTCTTTCCGGGAAAGCTCTCTTAACTTACTTTCATACTCCTCTACTAATCTATTCAAATCCTCCCGGCGCTGGGAGAGAGAAAGAAGAAGCTGGTTGAATTCCCATTCTTTTTTATCTACGATAGTGAGAGCAGTTTGAATTATTTCCGGAGGAATACCCACTCTTTCGGCAATATGAATTCCATAGCTGGGGCCAATTTCTCCCACCACCAGCTGATAAGTAGGCTCTAAAGTTTGAGGATCGAACGCCAGAGATGCCGGGACAGCCTCCTCTTCTCGAAAAGCATATTGTTTCACTGCAGGAAGATGAGTGGTCACGAGAGTGGTAATCCCTCTTTTCTGGAGATACTGAAGAATAGCTATAGCCAGAGCAGAACCTTCCGCCGGGTCTGTTCCTCCTCCCAATTCATCAATTAAAAACAGTGCCGGACTCTCGGCTTCCTGTAGCGCTTTTTTTAAGCTACTCAAACGATAGGTAAAAGTGCTTAATTCGTTTTCCAGGTCTTGATGGTCACCGATATCTACAAAAAGGTAATTATAAAGAGGAAGAGATGAACCTTCCTCTAAAGGCGGGGGAATGCCACAGAAAGTCAGGAAAACTATCAAAGCCACGCTTTTCAAAAGAACTGTTTTGCCTCCAGCATTAGGCCCGCTTATCACTAAAATAGATTTATCCGGAGATAATTCCAAATCAAAAGGAACCGCTTTTTCTCCCAGTAAAGGATGGTGACCCCCACGAATTATCAGCCTTTCCCCCCACTGAGGTACTCTCCCTCTCCACGAGTTACCCAAATTAGCTTTAGCTTGCAATAAATCCAGATAGACTAAAGTCTCATAAGTCTCCTTTATTTCTTCCAAAAAGGGGCGAAGCTCAGCAGTTAACTCACGGAGTAAACGAGCTATTTCCTCTTCTTCCTGCAACCGATTCAATTCCAGTTCGTTGTCCAGTTCCAGAATCCTGGCTGGCTCGATGAAAACCGTTGAGCCACTGGAAGAATGATCTATTATCAAACCATCTATAGCATTGCGATACTGAATTTTCAAAGGAATGACGTACCGTCCCCGTCTCTGGGTGTAAATCCTATCTTGAAGAAGAGGAGCCAGTTGAGAGCTGTTAAGCATTTCTTCTAATTCTTTCACAATCCTGTTCTGAAGAAATTTTATTCTCTTCCTCAGCTCCCAGAGTCTGTCGCTCGCCGTATCTAAAATATAGCCCTCTTTAGAAATAACTTTCTCCATTTTCTTTACCAGAGGACGAAAATCTTTTATTCTGTCAAAGTGCGGAGAAAGGGAAGGATATTTCTCCTTTATTTTTCGCTCTTTTGCTTCTCCCCGAATTTCCAGACTCAATCGGAAAAAATGCAAGATTTCTATTAAATTTTCCAGACTGAGGGAGGCATCCACCACTTCTATCCGGGGAAAAAGAGAACGAAGGTCGGGCAACCCTCGAAGACTCAGAGACCCATCAAATTGAACCATATCCAGGGCTTCTCGGGCTTCCTGGGTTTTAAGATGAACCTCCTCAGGAGAAAAAGGAGTAATAGAACGAGCCATCTCCTTAGCAGGAGAAGAAGAGCAAAAAGACACCAGGCGCTCCACGATTCTGTCAAAATCAAAAGTTTCTAAAACCAGAGGAGAAAGCTCTATAATACCCATCCTATTCCTTTTTGAAGAATTCCCTGTAAAAATTGGAGATGAGGAACTTGTAATACCCATTCATAAACATAAATAAACAGAGGTTGAATTAATCGGAGATAAAGAGAAGAACGATAAACAGATTGATTAACCATGGGGAAAAAGGACAGATTGAGGATAAAAAGGGTGAGAAGCAAAACCCACAAGATTCCTTTCGCTATTCCTGCAAACGAGCCCAGAATTGAATCTACCCAGGTTATATCCAGTTTTTCAAACACTTTTCGGAATCGCACCCCTGCCCAGGAAGAAACCAGAACCAGCGGCAGGAAAAGTAGCAAAAAACCCAGAGGAGAGAACCAGACATAATACTTACCAGATAAATGAGCAAAAAAACCACCTATTGCAGGATAATACTGTAAACCTATCACCAGGCCACCCAGGAAACCCACCAATCCCAGAGACTCTTTGCTAAAACCCCTAAAAGCACTCCTTATAATATTGATACCCAGTATTACCAGGCCTAAGATGGAATACCAATCTATGGTCAAAAATTCAAAAGTTCCTCCCGCAAAAGTAGACCTCTTTTTTCTTTGAGGTCTGCTTTAATTTTTTGCACCCATCCATCCACTTCCTCGTCATTCAAAGTTCTCTCCGGGGAACGGAAAGTAACCCGAAAAGAAAAGTTCTTCTTACCCTGAGGAACATTCCCTCCCTGAAAAAGGTCAAAAAGCTCTATGCTTTCCACCTCCATCTTTTCCCGGGACACAGTGCGCCTCACCATTTCTTCTATTTCTCCCCACTTTGTTGCCTCATCTACCAGAATAGAGACATCCCGGGCTACAGAGGGAAAAGTAACCACTTCTTTTAACTGGAAAGCTTTTTCCTCTCCTGTGGTTAATAAATCCAGATCAAATTCTGCTACATATATTGTACCCCAAAATCCCAGTTCTCGAATAAAGGAAGGGGATAAAAGGCCTCCTCTTCCTGCTTCTTTACCGGAAACTTCTACCCGGAAAGAGCAAGAAGGTTCCAAAGCTAATCCTCCACCACTCTCAAAACGGACTTCTCCCCGGTCAAAACCAGCTATTTCCAGAAGTTCCTCTATTAACCCTTTCAGCAAAAAAATGTCTACCTCTCCATTTTTGTGCCACAGAGGAGGCAATGAATAACCGGTTAAAGCCATAAACAATCTTTTCTCTTCTTGAAAAGGAGTATTTAATCCTCTTCGAAACACTTTTCCTATTTCGAATAATCCCCAGTCATTTCTCCCTCGAGTAACGTTAATTTTTAGAACCTCCAGCGCAGACAAAAGGAGACAGGGACGGAGATAAGATTGCTCTTGAGAAAGGGGATTCTTTATATCTACCTGCTCTTCTTTCGCCCCCCATAGCTCTACCAGCCCGGGACTGATCAGAGGAAAACTTACTATCTCTTTCAAACCCTTATCTACTAAGTGTCTCCTCAGTTTTTCTTCTTTAAGAGTGCTACTATTCTGGTTCCCGGGGTCAAAAGAAAATTGGGGAAGACGAGAGATAATTTTATCATAGCCATGTATCCGACCTACTTCTTCGGCAATATCTACAGGAAGATAGATATCACTCCGCCAGCTGGGAACCTTAGCTCGAATTGTTTCCTCTCCAGGAAGAGATTTTACCTCAAAACCCAGCCCGGCCAGAATTTTTATTATTTCTTCCTTTTTTATAGAACAACCCAGAGTCTTTTCTATCTCCTCCGGGGAAAAAGTCACTTCCCTTTCTTCCCGGGGAGGAGTGCCTGCTATAAACCAGCCTGAAGCAGGTTCTCCATCTTTTCCCAGAAGCTGAAGCACCCGACCAGAAGCATAAGTTACTCTCTCCGGGTCTACTCCTCGCTCAAAACGAGCGGAAGCCTCAGTCCTCAACCCCAGAGCTTTAGCTGTTTTTCTCACTGCCACCCGGTCAAAAATTGCCGCTTCCAGAAACACTTCTGAGGTAAAAGAAGTAATTTCGCTCTCTTTCCCTCCCATTACTCCCGCCAAACCTATGGGGCGCTCCGCATCTGCTATCACCAGCATCCCTGAAGATAGCTCTCTCTCTATCCCGTCAAGAGTGATTAATTTCTCTCCCTCTCTTGCTCTTCTCACCACTACTTTTTGCCCTTTAATAACTGAGGCATCAAAAGCATGTAAAGGCTGGCCAACCTCCATCATCACCAGGTTGGTGAAATCTACCACATTATTGACCGGCCTCAAACCCAGAAAACAAAGTTCTTTTATAACCCACCAGGGGGAAGGCCGAACAGTAAGCCGCCTTATGTATTTCCCGGTGTAATAAGGACAGAGGTCCGGCGCCTGGTTTTCCAGGCTGAAATCGGAAAGAGCATCGGCTTCCTCGTAGCTAACCGGAGGAATCTGCCACTTTAAACCCAGTTTTGCCCCCACCTCTCGAGCTAAACCCAGAGAAGAAAGGCAATCTCCCCGGTTGGCTGTGACTTCTACATCCAGAACTATATCATCACCTAAAAGAAGAGAGGAAACTTCTTCCCCTTCTTCTGCGGGAAAAGGAAGAGTAACTAGAAAATCTATTATTTCTTCCTTTTTCTCTCCTCCCCAGGGTAAAAAATGGGGCGTTTCTTCTTCCATACCCACTATTATTTTACTTCCTTCTTCAGGCATCCCCCAGTTATTTACTTTTACTCTCCAGACCTGTCCTCGAAAATGAATTTCTCCTTCTGAATAAAGCATCCCTTTTTCTATTCTTCCTAAAGTGGCCACCACGAGAGGAAAGGGAAACAGCTCCTCCCTCCTCCAGATTTTCTCCACTACTAATCCTTGCTCGGTAAGAAGAGGAGCTAATTCTTCCTGAGGTATATCTAAATCAGGTAAAAACTTTTTTAGAATATTATAGGAAATTCTCATACGGATATTGGCCTCACCTAAAAAATATTGAATTGTTCCAGAAATTGCACGTCATTCTCCCAGAACCACCTTATATCTTTTATGCCGAATTTAAGCATGGTGATTCTTTCTACCCCCAGGCCAAAGGCAAACCCTCGCACATCTTGAGAATCGTAACCAGCATGGGTAAAAACTTGAGGATGAACTAAACCGGCTCCCAAAATTTCTAACCACCCACTATATCCACAAGAACGACAGCCTTTGCCCCCGCATACTCCACAGGAAACATCCACTTCTGCACTGGGTTCGGTAAAAGGAAAATACCCGGGACGAAATCTTATCTTTCTCTCCTCGCCAAAAAAACGACGCACAAAAGTCTCCAGAGTCCCTTTTAAGTCTCCCATAGAAATATCTCGAGCTACCACTAAACCCTCTATTTGATGAAACATAGGACTATGAGTAGCATCAAAGGCATCTCGACGATAGCATTTTCCCGGAACCACCACTTTAAAAGGAGGTTTTAGTTTCTCCATAACCCGGATTTGAGCAGGAGAAGTATGAGTGCGAAGCAAATAACCAGGAGCCAGATAAAAAGAATCCTGGTCATCTCGAGCGGGGTGGTCAGGAGGGATATTCAAGGCTTCAAAATTGTAAAACTCGGTCTCTATCTCTGGTCCTTCCTCCACTCGAAATCCCAGGCTCTGGAAGATAGTCAAAATCCAATCCCGGGTAAGAAGAACAGGATGAAAAGAACCTGACCATCCTTTCTTCCCCGGAAGAGTGATATCAACCTCTGATTTTTCCTCAGTGGAGAGAAGCTCTTGATATCTTTCTTCCAGCAATTCCTCCATCTCTTTCTTGAGCTGGTTAATTTTTTTGCCCCAGACTCTTTTTTCTTCCGGAGACAATTCTTTTAGCTTAGCCAAAAATTCTCCCCACCGACTTTTCTTCCCTACATATTTACCTTTCAAATAATTCCAGTCACTCAGAGTGCTGGCTTTTTGTATCTCTTCTTGAAAACTTTCCCAGTATTCCTCTAATTCCTGCAAGATACTTCCTCCATTCCCATAGAAATAGCTGGAAGATTGTCGATGATTCCCAATTTTGAAGAATGAAAGAGCAAAATCAAAGGATTTAAAGCTGGGATTTAGCTATTTCCACCAGCTTCTGGAAGGCTTCCTGGTCAGTAATGGCCAGTTGAGAGAGACTTTTCCGATCCAGGTTTACTCCTGCTTTACGGAGAGCTCCCATAAACTTGCTATAATTCATTCCTTCCTCTCTTGCTGCTGCATTTATTCGCGTAATCCACAGACGGCGGAAATCTCGTTTACGGTTTCTTCGGTCTCTGTAAGCGTAGGCTTGAGACCTCATTACTTGCTCTTTAGCTCTTCGGTAAGAACGGGAACGAGCTCCCCGATAACCTTTAGCTGATTTCATAGTTTTCTTTCTTCTCTCGCGAGAAGCTACACTATTTTTTACTCTAGGCATAGTTCATTCACTCCTTTAAGCACGGATAAGTAACTTTCGCACTCTTTTTTCTTCCACTTTATCCAGAGTAACAGGTTTTCTAAGCCTTCTCTTTCTATTTCTGTCTTTTTTAGCCAGAAGATGGCTTTTACCCGCCTGTTGTCTTTTTATTTTACCACTGGCAGTGACTTTAAATCGCTTTGCCGCACCTCGATGGGATTTCATCTTAGGCATATTCGTTCTCCTCACTTCCTGGGGGCTAAGGTAATCGTAAGATGTGGCCCCTCATACTTTATGTCCTGTTCTACTTTCCCCACTTCCTCTAAGTCGGCTATCATCCTCTTTAAGAGCTCTTCTCCTCTGTCTCGAAAAGCCGCCTCTCTTCCTCGAAATCTGACCGTTATTTTTACCCGATCACCATCTTCTAAGAAGCGAAGCGCATTTCTAAGCTTAACTTCATAATCATGTTGATCGATTTTAGGTCTCAAATTAAGTTGCTTCAACTCAGAAGTTTTCTGCTTCTTGCGGGAAAGTTTAATCTTTTTCTCCTTTTCATATCTGAACTTTCCATAGTCCATTATCCGGCATACAGGAGGATGAGCATCAGGAGCTACTTCTACCAGGTCTAAACCAGCTTCTTCAGCCATTTCCAGGGCTTTTTTTAAAGGAACAACTCCTAACTGCTCTCCCTCCGGAGAAATCAATCGTACTTCCCGCGCTCCAATTTGATGGTTAACGCGGTATTTTACTTCTATACTTATCGCCTCCCTAGTTTCTTTCTTAGATGGTTCAAAAACATACCATATTTATTCATCTTAGTCAATTATTTTAAGCCCTTTCCCAGGACAAACTACCCGGAAAGTGACAGGCCGCCCACTGATTTCCTCCCACTTCCTCTAAAGCGGGCTCCACCTGAGAGCATACCTCTTGAGCCACCGGACAGCGGGTGTGGAAACGACACCCCTCCGGAGGATTAATAGGGCTGGGAACATCCCCGCTCAAAATAATTCGTTTAACTTCATAATCGGGGTCTGGAACCGGCACAGCAGAAGTCAAAGCTACACTATAGGGATGAGAAGGAGAAGAAAAGAAAGTATCTCCATCCGCTATTTCCACTACCTTTCCCAGATACATAACAATAACCCGGTCACAAATCTGTCTCACCACCGCCAGGTCGTGAGAAATGAAAATATAGGTCAGTTGATATTCCCTTTTTAAGTCTTTCAATAAATTCAAAATTTGAGAACGAACCGAAACGTCCAGTGANNGAAAATTCATGGGGATAACGGGAAAAATATTCCGCTCCCAGACCCACTTTTTCCAGCAAATCCAGTGCCCTGCGTCGAACCTCAGGAGGGGAAGCCACACGATGCACTTTCATGCCTTCTTCAACTATAGAGCCTATATGCATGCGAGGGTCTAAAGAGGTAAAAGGGTCCTGAAAAATCATTTGAATGTTTCGCCGAACACCCTTCAGTTGAGAAGCCGGCAGAGAAGAAATATCCTCCCCCTGGAAAAATATACTTCCTGCAGTTGGCTCATAAAGCCGCATAACGGTCATTCCCAGGGTGCTTTTCCCACAACCCGATTCTCCTACTATACCTAAAGTTTCTTCAGGAAATACCTCAAAGCTTACTCCATCCACTGCTTTAACCCACCCCACGGTTCTCCGGAAAACTCCCGCTTTAATGGGAAAATACTTTTTCAAATCCTCTACTTGCAACAAAGGAACATTGTTCATTGGCTAAAACCCCGAGTTTCTAATACCTCAATTTGAGAATGATGATGACAGTATACGTAATGTTGATTCTCTATCTCCTCCCGGGAAGGCTCAGTAAGACATACCTCATCTTCTAAAGGACACCTGTTGCGAAACCTGCAACCGGAGGGAAAATTAAGAGGGTCGGGAACTACCCCGGGAATGATGGCCAATTTTTCCTGCTTGACATCCAGGCGAGGTATGGAATGTAAAAGCCCCCAGGTATAAGGGTGATGGGGATGATGGAATATATCCCAGCGGCTTCCTTCTTCTACCACCTTTCCAGCATACATAACCACCACTCTCTCTGCCATACCAGCCACCACTCCTAAATCATGGGTAATAAGAATAACCCCCATATTAAGTTGTCGCTGCAATTCTTCAATCAATTCCAGAATCTGAGCTTGAATAGTAACATCCAGAGAAGTAGTAGGCTCGTCAGCAATTAAAACTTTAGGATGACAGGATAAAGCCATGGCAATCATAGCTCTCTGTTTCATTCCTCCTGAGAGCTCATGAGGATATTCATCCAGCCTCTTCCGGGCTTCGGGAATACCCACCAGTCTGAGTAATTCTTCTGCTGTTTTCCGAGCTTGATGATAAGAAAGTTTCTGGTGCAAAATTATCGCTTCTATTATTTGATCTCCTATGGTATAAACCGGGTTTAAAGCCGAAGATGGCTCCTGGAAAATCATGGAAATATCTCTTCCTCTGACTTCTCGCATCTCTCTTTCTGAAAGAGAAAGTAAGTCTCTACCTTCCAGGAGTATCTTCCCTCCCTGGATTTTTCCATCAGAATCAACCAGCCGCAGGATAGCTAAAGAGGTGACACTTTTGCCACATCCTGATTCTCCCACCAGGGCTATAGTTTCTCCCTTCCTGAGGTAGAAACCCACTCCATCCACTGCTTTCAATTCCTGCCCTTCTTCATTATAAAAATAAACTTTTAAATCCTGAACTTGTAAAAGTAAATTATTTTCTTCCATATTTATAACCTCAGACGAGGGTCAAAAGCATCTCGCAGAGCATCTCCCACTAAATTCCAGGCCAGAACGAAAAGCACCATAGCTGCACCGGGAAACACGGTCATATACCAGTACTTAAGAGCCTCTCCCTGCCCCCCCAGCATCCAGTTTCGAGCATAATTTAGAAGCGCCCCCCAATCAGCATAACCCTGAGGAGCCCCTACTCCCAAAAAACTCAAAGCAGCGGCAGTGATAACCAAAGACCCCATGCGCATAGAAGCCTGAATTAAGACAGGAAAAATGGTGTTGGGTAAAACATGGCGGATAATGATGGAAAAATCACTAACTCCTAAAGCTTTAGCTGCTAAAACGAATTGTTCTTCTTTAACTTGCAGGATATTCCCTCGAATGAGCCGTGCTGGCCCCATCCAGCTAAACACTGTCATAGCCACCATTACCTTGTCTAATCCTGTCCCCAGAATGGTAGTCAAAACCATAGCCGCCACCAAAAAAGGAATAGCCATAAATATATCGGTGATTCTCATCAGAATTTCATCCCACAGTTTCCCAAAATACCCGGCCACCGACCCTATTAGAAGCCCTAAAGCGGTAGAAATTAAAGTTACCATTATTCCCACCCGGAAAGCTGTGCGAGTTCCCCATACCACTCCATAAAATATGTCTCTTTTTCCTGC
>LFRM01178279.1_pt2 | contig 10422 bp, 7 predicted proteins | sample 618341 | NCBI WGS metagenome assembly LFRM01 (sample SAMN03654438, study PRJNA283298) | anaerobic digester metagenome | isolation source: pool of bioreactors CSTR01a, CSTR02a, and CSTR03a thermophilic anaerobic... | place: Denmark: Kgs. Lyngby | collected 2014-05-21 | reverse complement strand
CTTCGCCTATTGGTTTGTCAAAATTTGTTTCAAACCTTAAATCCCTGTTTGTTAAAATACCCACCAGCTTCCCGTCTTCCGTTATGGGTACACCGGAAATCCTGTATTTCTTCATCAGGGCATCGGCTTCATGAAGCTTATGCCGTGGCGAAAGGAAAAAAGGGTCCACAATAACTCCATGTTCCGACCTCTTTACTTTATCCACTTCCTGGGCCTGTGCCTCAATGGACATGTTTTTATGTATGATTCCTATTCCGCCCTCCCTTGCCAGGGCAATTGCCATCCGGGATTCGGTTACCGTATCCATGGCAGCGGACATCAATGGAATGTTTAGTTTAATGGTACGTGTAAGGCGAGTATGCAAATCTACCTCGCGGGGTAGTATTTCCGATTTCTGGGGTATAAGCAACACATCGTCAAAAGTAAGCCCTTCTTTTACAAACTTATCGTTAAAAATACAAACCACTCCCTTGATTTTGTTCGAAAATATTAGGTAATAGTATATCAAAGTCAATATATTGAGTCAATACTTTTTCCATCTCTTCCAACGTGTTTACACGATTAACCATCTCCTTTATACGGGATGCATTTCTCAATCCCTTTACATACCATGAAACATGCTTTCGCGCTTCCCGTATACCCACGTACTCCCCTTTATATTGTACCAACAGCCGTACATGTTCCAACGCCTTTTGTATCTTTTCTTCCGGCGTCGGTTCAGGAAGCAGTTCCCCCGTGCGCAGGTAGTGGATTACCCTGCGAAAAATCCATGGGTTGCCCTGGGCACCCCTTCCAATCATTACGCCGTCACAACCCGTATACTCCAGCATCCTTTTTGCATCCTGCGGAGTTGCAACATCCCCGTTTCCAATTACAGGTATGGATACCCTTTCCCGCACCTTTTTAATTATGTCCCAATCGGCTTTACCGCTGTAAAACTGTTCCCGGGTGCGCCCATGCACCGTTACAGCCTTTGCACCGTTTTCTTCTGCGATGGCTGCAATTTCTTCAGCATTTACGGAATTATCATCCCAACCTTTACGTATCTTCACCGTCACGGGAAGTAAAGTTGCCTGGGAAACCGCCCTTACAATACGGCCCACCAAAGAAGGCTTCAGCATCAGGGCAGCACCTTCCCCATTTTTAACTATTTTAGGAGTGGGACAGCCCATATTTATATCAATGATGCTCGCACCCGTAGAGGCGGCATCATTTGCAATTTGTGCCATTATGTCGGGGTCGGAACCAAAGATCTGAACGGCTACCGGCTTTTCCCTTTCATCAATTTTTAGCAGGGTTTCCGTATTCTTATTTTCATAGTACAAACCCTTTGCGCTTACCATCTCCGTATACATAAGGCCACACCCTTGTTCCTTGCATAGCAAGCGGAAAGGCAAATCAGTGACCCCTGCCATTGGAGCAAGAAAAACATTATTATCCAAGGTTACATTACCAATTTGCATAGTTTCCTCCGTGTAATAAATTATTCCAATTAAGCATTTTAACACATTTATTATTTTAAATATAGTGTTTGCTTTAAAAGCATATAGTAGACATATCTGTTTCCAATTTGTATAATAATATTTAATTATAAAGGTAAAAAAAGGAGTATGCTATGGAATTTAAAACAGCAATATGCAAAGCGATCAGCAGGTTGGTTCCCGTACCACAGCACCCTTTTAATCTGCAGAGCTCGGGAAAAGAAACTTATGCCGAATGGCAGTACAAGCGCGGGCAGGACACAATCCGCTTTTACCTGGACAAAACTACAAAGGAAGAAATGTTTCAGGATAAAGTGGTATTGGATATTGGATGCGGTGCGGCAGGTAAAACCCTTTATTACGCATCCCAGGGTGTCAAAAAGATATACGGCCTGGATGTGGTGGAAAGGTATGAAGAAGAAGCCAATGCCCTGGCACGGCAAAAGGGCCTGGAACATTTGTTCCAATTTGTAGTCGGGGATGCGGCAAAGATGGAATTTGAAGATAACTTCTTCGATACCATCATAATGAACGATGCAATGGAACATGTGGACAAACCCTTGGAGGTTTTAAAGGAATGCTACAGGGTACTCAAGCCGGGAAGCCGGCTTTATGTAAATTTCCCTCCCTATTACCACCCCTACGGCGCCCATCTGAGTGATGCCATAGGGTTTCCCTGGATTCACCTGTTTTTCAGTGACGAAACCCTCATAAAAGTTTACAAGGATTTGGTAAAAGACCTACCTGACGGAAACAAGAGAATAAGCTTCAGAATTTCCACCGATGAAACAGGCAGGGAGTATTTTTCATACATTAATAAGATGACCATAAAAAGATTTCAACGGCTGCTTGGGCAGGTTGACTTTAACATCTATTATTACAATGAAGTCCCTCTGCGCTCTTTCATGAAGCCCCTGTGCCGGATTCCTTTTCTTAAAGAAGGCCTTGTAAAAATGGTGGTATGCATTTTTGAAAAGCCTAAATAATTTACCGCAGGTATTGAAATAATAAGCTAAGAGGAGGGATCAAATGGCTAAGAATAAGAAAAAGGAATACTTTATGGCCCAACCGATTGAAAAGCACACCCATGCCGCATGGGCCAATATAAGCAAAACAAAGCCCGTGTCCAATGTCAGCATTCCCAGTGAAATAGAAGTACGCAATGCAAAAGAATGGGTGGACAGCAATGAAAAATGATTAAAAAAAACAACGGGGCGCACTGTATGTGCGCCCTTTATATAAAGAGGGACAGTTCTTTAACATTAAAGAATTAATGTTAAAGAACTTCCCTACTTATTGTATGGGTTTCGCAAACATATTTAAGCCTACGGTATAGATACCACCTCTGATAAAGGCTGCATCTTTGTTGTATCCAGGCTATCACCGTCCCATACAAATGCTTTTGCTACATGGCCGGTTACATCCGACGGAAGTTTAAATCCTCCCCATAAATCTTCTGTAGATCCAATAGGAATATCCTTTGCAATATAGGATACATTTACCATCCTATTGTTTTCATCATATAGGGCAACAATGCAAAGAACCGAATCTTCCGTGTCGCCACTGTTAGTGACCTTTACATTTGCTTCCAGTAAATTCTCTGCTTCCAACTCGGTCATATTAAATGATGTCTGAATTGTATAATAACTTATTTTTTCTACCGTTACTTCGCATTTAGCAATAACCCAACCGTCCACAGTAGTTGCGGTAATGACAGCAGTTCCAGTATCCTTTGCTGTTATCAACCCCGTATCGATTACGGTTGCTACCCACTTATCGTTACTTGACCATAGCACGGTTTTATTTTTAGCAGTTGCCGGGACTACTTCTGCAGTTAATTGATACTGCTCTCCCTTACGCAGCACAACTTTATCTTTATCCAATGTAACACCGGTTACTTCAGGGCCTGGGTCCGGTACTACTGTCGGTACAGTTGTAGATAGTCTTGCATATTCTGACGCTGTAAGAGGCAAAACGGTTCCATGACGGGGTCTTTGACTGGTTAACCGATACTCACCTTGAGGCACAGCTGTCCATTGACCCGAATCCAAATCGGTAGTTACAAAGGGCACATATCCAATACCACCGTAGTTGTCAATAAACAAGTACCACTTATCTTCAGTATTTGATTTAAAGATTAACGGTCCTTCTCCCTGGCTTATGGTCTCTTTACCAATACCCGTCACTATCGTTCTAAATTGACCAAACAGTGAATCCCCTACATCCTGGAATACCCTCTTACCGTCCGGCGCGGAAGTGGATCTGCTTCTTTCATCCTTTGTAAACCTGTAGTATTTTCCGTTGTGTTCAATTATTGTTGTGTCTATAACCGAATAGCCGGGGTTAAAGTATTCCTGTGCCGGTGTGAAATTGTAGAAATCCCTTGTTTTCGTGTACATAATCCTTTGATGAGGATTATCTGTTTTTTGCGGGGTACTGAACATTCTGGATGCCCAGAAAATCATGTATTCACCCGTATCATGATCGTAGAATATCTCGGGGGCCCATGTGTTTCCTGCCAGCTCGGAAGATACCAGTGCCAGCCTTTGTTCCGACCAATTGACTAAATCGGTGGATTCCCAAATGGAAATGTACCTACTTCCGTTCGTTGATGCTCTCGTCCAGTCGTTGTTTCCATATATCTTTAAGTCGGTTGCAACAAGATAGAACTTATCGCCTTCCGGTGAACGTATAATATATGCATCCCTTACGCCCTTTTCACCAAGATTTGAAGTCAGTACAGGGTTTCCGTTATTTAATTCATTGTAAGGCAAAGGGTTATTCCCGTTGCTAAGGGCAAAGTAGACTTGTTCACCGTTAGCATAGCCTTCTCCTAACATATATGTCAGAAGATATCCTGCTTTTTCTTCCTGTGCCGGCATCTCGCGTACCGTTGCGAGGAAGGGTTTGGTTATCGTTGCTCCTTGCAATGTTAAGGTTGCGGTAAGCTTAACCGATACATCACCGCTGCCGTTTGCAGGACGGGTTACCTCGCCGGTAGGTGTAATTATTGAAGGATCTTCCGATTCCCATGTAATTACAGATCCGTTTTTCCCTTTAGTAGGCAGGTATAGGTTTCCTCTGACATCATCTATATGATAAACCCTCAATTCTTGCGCATCTTCAAATACTTTATCTGCCTGGGAATGAACGGTTATGTATGCCTTTGCCTTTATATCAATACCCTCAACCGTACCATATAAAGTGAAAGTCCCTTTCTCCTCTAAGTTTTTAGGATCTATTTCATCCCATGCTACACTTGCAGTTTCCGTTGTTCCGTCATTATAAATTAAAGTTACGGTATCGGGCAGCACCGGCTGGATGCCCATATATGTTTCAACATTTACCGGTTCAACACTTTCAACCTTCCAAGGCACTACGGTTACATTTGCCACTGCCTTTAACCCTAAATATTCCACTGTTCCTTCAACGGTAAAGCTGCCCGGCTCAGCGTATTTCTGCGGGTCAATTTCATCCCAGGTAACTCCTACTACACTTGTTAATCCATCTGCAAATTTAACATTTACGACATCTGGCATTTTAGGTGTTCTTGTTGTATAAGCCACAACATCCACCGGTAAAACTTCTTCAGCTTTCGGCTGTTCCATTGTAAACAATGCTTTAATTTCTGCCTCACTCAATGCCCTGTTATAAATACGGAAATCATCTACCATTCCATTCAGGTATGGGTCTGCAGAAAACTGGGATCTTCCAATCCAGTTATTCAACGTTACACCAAGATCAGAAGGCTTTATATTCATCGCAACCTGTATGCCGGCTATATCTCCGTCATAGTACAATGTTGCAGTATTTCCAGACAGGGTAATTGCAACATGCCTCCATGACTCTAGATTCACAGCAGTATTTCTCACTACCATGGTTTCTCCCCCGGAGGTTGCAGTTCTAATGGCATATCTAAATCTTGGGCTTGATCCCGCTCTAGGTGTCATAAACATGTATGACGTAGTATCATTTCCAAAATCAAATACCCTTGCCCAGTCTTGGGTGGCATTTACATAAATCCAAGTAGCAATTGTAAAATTATTTAAGTCTTTCACTATCCCTTTAGGCAATTCCACATACTGTTGGTTTCCGTTTAGACTAACAGCACCCATAAGTTTTCCAGTGCTCCAACCGGCACCGTTTACTAACCTTGCATGATTTCCTCTTCCAGAAGCATCATAAGCAATGGTCCCTCTGCCTTCATCAAACTTATACCATGCAACCATGTCATCTATAATGTATTCTGTGGATTCGGCTGAAGCACTTATGATACCTGCTCCCGGAAACAGGCTCATCAACATTGACATAATCAGTATTATTGGCAATAATTTTCTTCTCATTCTTTTCCTCCTAATCAATATTAACATTGAATTTTCCTTAGTATTATTGGATTACGCGGATTACAGTGAATTGACATTTGCAGTAGTAAAAGAATTAATCATCATGGTCACTTACCATATTTTCTGATGAGGCCTATAGGGGAGCATAATAGGTCAGTAACCGCATGATGCTAAGAGAAAACTGGCTGTTTGATGAACAAAGATGTACTTATATTTCAACTATACCACCAAATAATATCAAAGTCAACAAAAATTTGCTATTACAATATGGGCGCACAAAGGCGTGCGCCCATACCTTTTTAGTATTTCTGCTGTGCCAGCCTTCTATAGGTATCGTATCTTTCTTTTGCATGTTTTTCTGCCTGGTTAAACATTTCCTCTGCAATTTCAGGGAAAACATTTCTTAATGAGGTATAGCGTATTTCGTTTTCCAGGAATTCTTTAAAGGATGCGGTGGGTTCCTTGGAATCCAGTATAAACGGATTCTTGCCCTGTTCCTTGAGCATGGGGTTATACCGGTACAGATGCCAGTATCCCGCTTCTACAGCTTTCTTTTCTTCCATTACGCTGGTACCCATACCTGTCCTTATTCCATGGCTAATGCATGGTGAATAAGCAATTATGAGGGAAGGTCCTTTATAGCTTTCTGCTTCCGTAATAGCCCTTATGGTCTGGTTCATATTGGCACCCATTGCAATTTGAGCCACATATACATAACCATAGCTCATGGCCATCATTCCCAGGTCTTTCTTCCTTATCTTCTTACCTGCCGCTGCAAATTTTGCCACTGCAGCCGTAGGTGTTGACTTGGAAGACTGGCCACCCGTATTGGAATACACTTCCGTATCCAGTACCAGCATATTTATATCGTCTCCCATTGCCAGTACATGGTCCAGGCCACCGTAACCAATATCATATGCCCATCCGTCGCCTCCTATAATCCATTGGGACGGTTTTACAAGGAATTGCTTTTTATCCAGTATCTCTTTTATTATTTCATGGCTTGTATCCCTTTCTTTAAGCACTTCCAGGATTCTATTTGAAGCTACTTTGGATGCATCCCCGTCATACATTACTTCCAGCCACTTACCAAAGGCTTCTTTTATCGCCTCATCAAAGGGCAGTTCCAGGGCCTGGCGCATCAAATCGGCCAACTTTTCCCGGATTTGCTTTACACCCAGATACATGCCATAACCAAATTCCGCATTATCTTCAAAGAGGGAGTTTGCCCAAGCGGGTCCTCTGCCGTGGGAATTGGTGGTATATGCCATGGACGGTGCGCTTGCACTATATATGGATGAGCAACCGGTAGCATTGGCAATCATCATCCTGTCCCCAAACAATTGGGTTAAAAGGCGTACATAAGGGGTTTCGCCGCAGCCGGGGCATGCACCGTTAAATTCAAACAGCGGTCTTACAAACTGGCTTCCCTTTAATGTCTTGGGATCCATCACGTTTTCCTTTTCAGAAATGGTGGTTGAAAATTCCCAGTTTTCCGCCTGCATCTCAATTTGTTGCTCCGCCGGCTTCATAATGAGCGCCTTACCGGGGGCCGGGCAGATATCCGCGCAGTTCCCGCATCCGGTACAATCCAGGGGACTTACCTGAATGCGGTATTGATATTTTTCCAGTCCCCTTCCCATGGCCTTCTTCGTCTCAAACGTATCCGGTGCCTTCTTTACTTCTTCTTCATCCAGCAGGAATGGACGTATGACAGCATGCGGGCATACATAAGAACACTGGTTACACTGGATGCATTTATCAATCTGCCATTCGGGAACCATAACTGCAATACCTCTTTTTTCATAGGCAGTGGTTCCGTTCGGGAACGTTCCGTCTTCCATTCCAACAAAAGCGCTAACGGGTAATTCGTCCCCTTCCTGTCTTGCCATTGGCCTTTGAATTTTCTTTACAAACTCCGGCTCATCCTTCATGGGCATTGGCTCTTCTTTTGCATCCTTCCAGCTTTCAGGTACATCCACTTTTATCAAGGCTTCCAATGCATGGTCCACCGCTTCATGATTCATCCTGACTATTTTTTGACCCTTCTTGCCGTATGTATCTTCAATGGATTCTTTCAACAACCTTATTGCATCTTCTACCGGTATCACATTGGCAAGCTTAAAGAAAACGGTCTGCATTATCATATTAATCCTGCCGCCCAGGCCTACCTTGGAAGCAATGGAAATGGCATCAATAATATAGAAATTGATCTCATTTTCTGCTATATATTTCTTCATGGAAGCAGGCAACTTTTCTTCCAGTTCCTCGGGCGTCCACTGGCAGTTTAATACAAAGGTGCCTCCTTTTTTAAGCCCCTTCAGCAAATCGTATTGGCCTACAAAGGATGGGTTGTGACATGCAATGTAATCGGCCTTGTAAACAAGGTACGGCGATTTTATGGGCTTTCTTCCGAACCTCAGGTGGGAAACGGTGGTTCCTCCGGATTTCTTACTGTCATAGGAGAAATATGCCTGGGCATAGAGGTCCGTATTATCACCAATAATTTTAATAGCCGACTTATTGGCACCCACCGTACCGTCAGAACCCAAGCCCCAGAACTTACAGCTGATGGTTCCTTCCGGTAAAGTATCAATGATTTCTGTTTCAGGCAGCGAGGTATTTGATACATCATCCACAATCCCTATTGTAAAACGATTCTTAGGATTATCCTGCATCAAATTTCTAAATACTGCCAATATCTGGGACGGACGTGTATCCTTTGAACCCAGTCCGTACCGTCCTCCTACAATCACAGGTTTTTCATCCCTGTCATAGAACAGGTTTACAACATCAAGGTACAAAGGCTCTCCAATGGAACCCGGCTCTTTGGTCCTGTCCAATACGGCAATCTTCTTTACCGTCTTGGGATATACATTAAAGAAATACTTGGCTGAGAAGGGGCGATACAAGTGCACATGTATGCAGCCTACCTTTTCCCCTTTACTGATCAGGTAATCCACTGTTTCATCAATGGTGTCACAAACGGAGCCCATTGCAACAATAATATATTCTGCTTCCGGATGACCGTAATAGGTAAACGGATGATACTCACGGCCTGTAAGCTTTGCAATTTCCTGCATATAACCTTCTACTATATCGGGTACCTTTTCATAGAACGGGTTGGCTACCTCCCTGGTTTGGAAGTATATATCCGGATTTTGTGCTGTTCCCCTTGTAACAGGATGGGCAGGGTTTAAGGCTCTGTCCCTGAACTGCTTTAAAGCTTCATAATCCACCAGCTTTGCAAGGTCATCATAATCCAGTACTTCAATCTTCTGTATTTCATGGGACGTTCTAAAACCATCAAAGAAATGTAAAAACGGCACCCTGGACCGTATAGCTGATAAATGGGCAATACAGCCCAAATCCATAGTCTCCTGCACATTTGAAGAGGCTAATAGGGCAAAACCCGTCTGACGGCATGCCATTACATCCTGGTGATCCCCAAAAATGGACAGCGCCTGGGCTGCTATTGCCCTCGCACTTACATGGAATACACCGGGCAAAAGCTCACCGGCTATTTTATACATATTGGGAATCATTAAAAGCAACCCCTGCGATGCCGTATAGGTGGTTGTTAAAGCGCCGGCTTGTAGGGAACCATGAACCGCACCAGCTGCACCGGCTTCCGATTGCATTTCCACAATCTTTACCGTTTGACCAAAAATATTTTTCTTCCCATGAGCTGACCATTCATCTACCCCTTCAGCCATGGGAGAAGAGGGGGTAATAGGATAGATGGCTGCAACCTCTGTAAAGGCATAAGAGGCATAGGCCGCAGCTTCATTTCCATCCATCGTTTTCATTTTCTTAGGCATAGTACCACTCCTTTTTTAATAACTAACTGTTCCTCAGGTTATTATTATTTGATGTTATTGCATACTCATACATTATTTTTACCCTTAATAATGTATAAGTATCAAAAAATACATAAAAATGGATTGTTAAAAAGGATGGTATGCCCATCCTTTTTTATGATTGGTATTTATTATTATTGTTATTATTATTATCTTCCATCTTGGAAGATTTTTTGATCAAGTAAAAACCGCCTATAATAAACAATACCAATAATGCGATCATCAGGATTTGATCTAAGGTCAAAGACACATTGTTCACCCCCTTTTTTTTACATAAAAAGCAGGCGAACAACTCCTTTGTATTTGCTCCCTTGGAAATAAATCCCTACAAGGCTCCTGATCTTCTCCCTTATATCCACCAATCCATTGTTTTGCACCAGGTACAAACAAGATACATACATCAAGTAAAAAACCAGCAGATACATCCTGTCGGTCTTAAATATGGGTATGGGTGTCCTCTGCTCTCTTTTTTGAACCTGCAGCGTGAGGCTTCCCTCTTCTGATGAAACAGCAGAAAACATTACCTTCTTTTTACCGACATCCTCAAAGGGACTGACATCAAGCAATGTATAGGAAAACAAGATTTTAAAGACAATCAATAAAATAATGCCCCATGCGAGTATTGAGCGTGATTTGCCTATTGCCATGCACCCACCCCCCTACCCATAATTTATCTTGATTATGATTATAAATATTATTATCGATGTATAAAATTCTATTTAATATTATAACATAACA
>LFRM01250819.1_pt1 | contig 10425 bp, 10 predicted proteins | sample 618341 | NCBI WGS metagenome assembly LFRM01 (sample SAMN03654438, study PRJNA283298) | anaerobic digester metagenome | isolation source: pool of bioreactors CSTR01a, CSTR02a, and CSTR03a thermophilic anaerobic... | place: Denmark: Kgs. Lyngby | collected 2014-05-21 | reverse complement strand
AAAAAGATTCTCTGATGGAAAAGTCCATGTCGCTTATAAGAATTTCTTAGGATATAAAAAGGGCGCTAATGGAAAACTAGAAATTATAGAAGAAGAAGCAAAAATAGTAAGATTTATTTATAGTTTATTTATTAAGGGTAAAACTGCAAGTTGGATAGCAAAGCACTTAACGGAAAATGGCATTAAGACTCCAGCCAAAAAAGACATATGGCAAAAATCAACAGTTGATAGTATTCTTACAAATGAAAAGTATAAAGGCGATGCATTACTTCAAAAGAAGTTTACTATAGACTTTCTAGAAAAGAAGATGAAGAAAAATGAAGGAGAGATTCCACAATACTATGTTGAGAATAGCCATCCTGCAATTATTGATCCAGTTGAATGGGAACAAGTTCAAGTGGAGTTCGCAAGGAGGGAACAATTAGGTAGAACCTATAGTTCGAAAAGCATATTTTCATCAAAACTAGTGTGTGTTGATTGTGGCGGTTTCTACGGACAAAAGGTTTGGCATTCAACAAGTAAGTATAGAAAGGTTATCTGGCAATGTAATAAAAAGTTTAAAAATAAGGAAGAAAAGTGTAAAACTCCAACTTTAACAGCTGAAGCAATACAGATGATGTTCTTGAATGCTTATAACACATTTATGGGAAATAGGGAACAGGTTTTAGAAGATTGTGAATTAATGAGAACAGTATTAGTTGATTTTACTGTGCTTGATGCTGAAATTGAAAAACAATATGAAGAAATAGAAGTGATTGCAGAAAGAGTGAAACACCTAGTAAAAGATAATGCATCAACACCTCAGTCGCAAGATGAGTATGTAAAGAAGTACAACAAACTAAGCGAACGGTATGAAGAGGAATATTTAAAACTAGAAAAGATAAAGATGGAAAAGGAGTTTAGAATATCTCAGGATAAAACAATGAATATGTTCATTGAGAATTTAAAAAAGCAACCCTTAATAGTTGATAAGTGGGACGAATCCTTATGGGCAGTAATGATTGAAAAAGCTGTAGTGCACATAGATGGAAGTATAACATTTGTGTTTTATAACGGATCAGAGATTAAGGAAGAAGCTTAAGGGGTTTCTTTTTTAAATTTATAAAAAGCTTGCATCAGTTGGATAAAAATGGTATATTATATCTATAGATAAAAGCTATTCTCTAAAATAGTTTGTATAAATTATCTAATTTTGAAAAAATAAATGGTCTGGTGAGTTTTTTGATCTTTTCAGGCTTTAATTAAATAGAAAGAAGTTTTGTTTAATAATTGATTATTGTAAACTTTACCAATAAAATTAATTGTCTATTCGTAGTATGAGTATTGGAGTAGTATATTGTATTAGAGAACAATGTGATTATCCTAAAAATTTAAAATAATGTGATAAAATTGCAATGTAACAATATTAAGAGAAAAGCACTATTCCTAAATGATACTTAATTTATTGAGCATAGCTTAATTTATAGTATATCACAAGATGGGCCAAAAACATTCTAAAAAGATAGAAGATAATCATTTAATAAATTAACATTTAAAGTAGATTATCTAACTATATTATACGAGGAGGTAAAAATATGAAGAATGTAGTTATAGTGATAGGAGGGATATTGGTTATGTGCTTTTTAGGCGCATGTAGCGGTGGTCATAGCACTGGAATCAAGTTTAACATAGGTCTCGACCAAAAGGGCGGCTTTGGATTTAAAGAAGTCGATGGTGGCAAGACAGCAAATATCCTTGAACTTGTGAGTTCCTTGCAGGAACTTAAAGACTTCTGCGACGAGTGGGGTAACCCTGCATTTCAAGAAAATAGCGAATATTATTCAAGTGAATCAGGCAAGAAAATACGTAGTTATGACGAGGCATATTTTGAAGAAAATATTCTGATTATTTACTCTTTTTGGAGAGGTCAAAAGATAGAAACGCGTATAGACAGTATAGAAGTGGATGGAGAACAACTAGTAATAAATGCTCGTTACATTACAAGAAGAGGCAATTTTGACGACGTAGCTTTTAATTGGTTAATTTTAATTGAGGTCAATAAGGCAGATGTCCTAGACGTTACTAGTGTACAAATAAAAACATAAATAATAAATATTTTAAAGGAGAAATAGGTGATTATGCAAAAACAATAACTATTAACCAAACTGGAAAATTCACTATTGATTTTAGTACTGTTGACAATATAAATGGCGATATTACACTAATTCTGTTGAAAAGGGAATATAATAGTTCAACAGGAAGTTATTATAAAATAGATAAATATGCTCAATATATGAATAATAGTAATAAAACAAGAAGTGTTACCCTCGTACTAGACCCAGGTACATATTATATTGGATATTTCAATAATTTAATTGGCGCTAATATTACAGCAACATTGACAAGAGTATTACAGAATCCCCCTAATATGACTACCGCAATGGTAGCAGATCCTGGTATAGGTTATAGCAGTGGTAGTGAAGTTAGATTTAATAATGGACAGTTTGGAAATCATTCTATTACAGAAGGATTTACAAGAAATTTATATTTCATTCCAGAAAGCGGAACACTTCCATCATTATCAAGACTGGATTATGATTGGTACTCAAGTAATCCAAGTGTTGCAACAGTGAGTCAGTATGGAACGGTATTTGCTAATGCAGTTACTTCAGATACAACTGTTACAATATATGCAGTTTATAAGTTAAATCCATCACTAGTATATACTCGAATATTTAATATCTTGAATGATACATCACAAGAGATAATAGTAATTGAGCGGAATATGACATATTCATATTCAGCAGAAAATGGAACTTACCAAATTGAATTAAATGAAACAAATTGTCCTTATCCTTGGATACAATATTATACATGGAGTGTATTTGTGCCATGTCAAGAATATGATATTTTGGTAATCATTGGACAATGGGGTCATATTACTTCAACTGGGTCGGGATATGCTGAGTTAACCGGGCATTATACTATTAATCCAAGAGTATATATAAAAATTAATTTAACAATTACAGATTAATATCTAAAGAGCTATATCAGTTAAATCGGATGAGTAGCTCTTTTTGGCTCTATTAAATAGTTTGGGGTCGAAGTAGAAAACATAATAACTTTTGGGGTCAGTAATGTCTAAAACCCCAAAACATTTTATTGAACCCTCTTTTTTAGACATTGTGTTTATTAGGTAATAGTTTAATTTAGAGTTATTTAGTCAATGAATAAGTTGTTATTAAAGTATTTTATATGATGGTGTACGCTCCTTTTTTGGTGTACGCAAAAAATACTGCCAAAAATTGCAGGTGTACGCAGCACATCAATAAAAGTACTAGGTGTACGCAAAATCTTTAAAATTCTAGAGGTGTACGCATTGTATCAAAATTGGTGTTCTCTTTCAATGAAAATAACCCTTAATACGATAAATTGCGAATGTATTAAGGATTATATAGATTTAATCCCATTGCGAGGGAATGATCTTTGGGGAACCTACGGGCCCGGGGACTTTTTTATTTGAACAAGCAAGGGAATTTCACCATCCATCTTTTTATTCACAGCAGGTATGAAACATTATTTAAATAAAAAAGGAGCAACCAGAAGGTTTCTCCTAAATTATGTTTAATTATTAGGCAATTATTATAAAGGCCATATTTCGTCATCAAATACTTGTATGTCTTTTCCGGATATAATCCAAATTAATTTCGCAAACATCCCTATTCCTCCAATATTTTGTCTATCTCATTATCGCTGGGTGAAATATATGCTTTCGATTTAGAAATCCCGATATCTTCGGGACTCAAATTATTTAAATATAGAAGGTATTCTGGTTTTTCATATGTAATAAGTTTTTTCTCATAAACCGCGCCGGCAAGTTCTACAAGATTATCCAAAGCGATTCGTTCGTTAGTTTCGGGAATGGGAATAGAGTATCTTTTGCGCCATTGATCTATTGTTTTTTCGTTAATACTTAAATAATCATTACGTTCTTTTTGGTTAATTGCCTTTGTTTCCCAAAGGCGCTTTACCATTGCTTTGTATGGAACGGTAAGAAGATGAGCAAGCATTAAAATATCTTTAAGGGTTATTTTCCCCGGTTTCAAAGAATACAATTTCATCTCGCTAAAAAGTAAGTTTTCGTCAACTAAAAATTCAGCAGCAAAACGGTCTGCTTTAAATTCCGAAATATTTTTCTGTTTTCCCTGCTCATCGGTTTCATCTAGAATGGATGGAAACAGCATCTCTTGGAAAATATAAATGGAAAATATACCCACTGGTAATTTGCCTGTTTTATAGTATAATATATATACGGGTGTTCTATGAAAATCAAATTAAAAATCGCCGGAATTACGTTAACTTATCAATATAATTACGAAAGATTCTTAGAAGATAAAATCAAGCAATATCAAATAGATGATCATGAAAGCACTAAGTATCGGTTGGAAGTCATCATTACGACCGATATAAAAAGGCATCCCGGGCAATACCGCAAAGCCGGCAACCGCGAGTATATATTCACGAATGATTTGGACGTGGTATGCGGAATACCGGCGAAAGATGAAAACGCAATATCCCAGCAGGTAATTTTTAATAAACGCGAAAATGAAATAAGGATATACATTAACCCCGAGTTTTTCGGGGATATTCCCGAGCAGGAATATGTGATGTCGGGACTTGCCTTTTTAACGATCGCCCAGCGGGAAGGATACCTTCCCCTTCACGCCTCGGCATTTTCCTTTAAAGGCGACGCGATCTTGTTTTCCGCGCCTTCCCAGACAGGAAAATCAACGCAAGCGCGTTTGTGGAGAGAAAGGTTTCCGGACGAGGTTCGTCATATAAATGACGATAAACCATTGCTTTTTGAGGATGACGGAACGATTTATGTCGCCGGGACGCCTTTTAGCGGCAGCGCGCCTTTAAACGAAAATATTATTTGCCCGCTAAAAGCGCTAATCTTTCTAAAGCAAGGGAAGAAGAACGAAATCGTCCGGTTGAAAAAAGAAGAGGCTTTACCCCTTTTTATTCAGAATATTCTTCGCCCGAAAGAAAAAGAAGCGTGGGATAAAACCTTCTTGCTTATCGAGAGGATAATGGAAAAAGTTCCCGTGTATTGGTTCGCGGCGACGCCGGAAATCAAGGCCGTTGACGCGGCGTATGAAGTAATATATAACGGAGGAAAATAATGAAAATCAAAGACGGGTTTGTCTTAAAGGAAGTATCGGGTCAAATCGTCGTTGTTCCCGTCGGCGACGCCGTTATTAATTTTAACGGGATGCTTACTTTAAATAAAACGGGTAGATTTTTATTTGAAGTTTTGCGGGAAGAAAAAACAATAGAGGAACTCGCCAATTTGTTGGTTGAAAAATATGACATCGATTATGATTCGGCTTTGGCCGACGTCGAGAGATTTGTGGCGGAATTGGCAAGCAATGATATTTTGGAATCATGATAGTTAGAATCTTTAGCGACGAATTAATCCCGATTATAAGCGAGATGATTAGAAATGGGAGGGTGGTGGATTTGACTGTATCGGGCGCAAGTATGCTCCCTTTTTACATTGACAAGGAAACAATCGTCACGTTGGATAATCCTTGCGGGAAATTCAAGAAGTATGACGTTGTCTTATATAGAGATAAAGGCAAATACAAGCTGCACCGGATCATCGGTTTTAAGAAAGGAATCCTGGTGATTCGCGGCGACGCCCTGAGGCAAAAAGAATACGTAAATCCCGATGCTGTTATCGGCAGAGTGGTTAATCATCACACGCGCGGTAAAAAAATCATGGGGCGCTCCAAACTATATTTGGCAAAAGTCTACTTTTGGAATTTGCTTTGCCCGATTAGGCCGTATTTATTGAGATTATTCGGAAGGTGTTCAAATAAATGAATCCCGTCATTAGACAACTATGCGACATCTCAATCGCCTCGCTGCGAGGCGATCAATATAACGAACCCTTAATCGATGAAAAAGCTTTGCTAGTTCTCGCGAAAACCAACGGCCTTATCGGATTGATATATCCTTTAATAAAAAATGAAATGTCCGCGTCCGATCTCTCGCGGATGGTTGAACGGGATTATTACGCTTATATCGCGGCCGATATCCAGCAAAAAACAGCCGCCGATTTAATTGATAATTTGCTTAATGAGCGCGGAATTGATCATATCTTTCTTAAAGGCAATAATCTAAAACCCCTCTACCCGGAAACATATATGCGGGGAATGGGAGATATAGATGTTTTAGTTCGCGAAAATGCGCGCAAGCAAGTGAAGCAGGCGCTTAATAAACAAAAAATCACCCTTACCGGTAAAGCCGAGCATCATGATAATTATTTGTACGGGAAAGATGTTTTAATCGAAGTGCATTACTCCCTCTTCCCGGAGCGGCATCGCTTTTGGGATCGGGAACCGTGGAACTTCGCGCGTCAACTCAAAGATTGCCTATATGAGTTGGAGAAAGAGTACGAACTGGTTTATTTGCTCTCGCATCTGGCAAAACACTTCTTGTCGAGCGGGGTGGGATTAAGAAGCGTTCTTGACATCGGTTTATATTTGCATCGCCATTCGCGCCTTTTAGATTATGATAAGTTAAAGTCGTATGTCAAAAAGGCCGGGTTGGAGACCTTTTTCACAAATATCATTATTTTAAACAATATGTTGTTCGATTTTAATCTACCGGAAACGCTATGTTTATCGGCGTGGCTTTCCGTTGGCGAATATGAAAGCATAGCGGATTATATCGCAACCGCGGGAATTCACGGGTACGGACAAGATTTTAATTCGTTTTCCTTGCAAATGGCGTCTCATCAGCGGAGGAATAAAAAAAAGTTTAGCTTTTATTTAGGGAAGATCTTCCCATCTTACCGGTCGATGAAGGCCGTCTATCCCGCGATTTGTCGTTATAAGGTTTTGCTTCCCTTGGGCTGGGTCCTTCGATGGTTTCGGCTGATGTTTAATAAGGGAACGTATGTAAAAATAAAGAAGCTTTTTATTAAGCGTGAAGAAGTTGAAGAAAACATCTCTTTCTTACAGAAAATAGGATTATAAGCGGGAGTTGTTTCAAATTTGTCTAAAAATATATTAGATATATAAAATAGGAGGTTAGTATGTTAGAAAAAGAAGTGTATGAAAAACCAGAATTAAAAGTCATTAAGTTCGAAATCAAGGACAGCATCGCCGAGAGCGCAAATGGCGTGCTTTATGACGAATGGTTTTACGGAGATTAAGATTATGAAAAGAATCTTTGGTTTTCTTCTCTCATTAGTGTTTCTGTTTGCCTTTGCTTGTTTTTTTGTAGAAGCGAAAGCGGAAACGGATGTAAGGCAAATTGAAATCACCTATATTTATGATGACGAAAACGTGTCAAACACGCCGATTGATGCGCAATATGGGTCGGTCTTTGTTCATACTTTTTCGAGCAAGGGCGGGTATGACTTTGCCTATTGGGTTGTAAACGGCATCGTCCGCGCCGATCTGCCATCGGATTATGAATTCACCGTATCGACAAAGATGAATCTACAGGCGGTTTTCAGCAAGGAAAATGTGTATACAGTATTGTTTATCGATTCCAATGGCGAACTCATTGATTATCAGTTCGTCATGGCCGGCGAAGACGCGACGGCGCCTTCGGAAGATGACCTTGTCGGCAAGCCGGGCATGAAGATTGCGGAAACGAATACTTGGAAAACGCAAACGGGAAGAACGGAATTAGAAAACGTCAATGAGAATTTAGTGTTCGTCCTGCAATACGAACTTGAAAAAGAAGGAACCTATACTTTAACGGTTGACGGCGTAGAGCAAGGCGAATTCGGGTATAACCAGGTTGCCGTAGCAACGACAGCGCCCTTAAAAGACGGCGTTCCTTTCAGTCACTGGGAAGAAGACGGTCATCGTCTAAGCTATGACCGCGAATACGCTATTACAATGCTTAAAGACCGTAACTTGACACCCGTTTATTCGGATGAGATTGTAAAAATGCCATTGGTCGCAATGTCTGATGTTTATGATTTGCGTGAAGACGCTTATTCGTTTGTCGGGCAGTATTATCTTCCGGAAGGATATGCGCTTGTGGAAGCGGGATTCTTGCTTTCTGATAAAGCGGAAGTTCTTAAAAAAGATGATGAGGGCGTTGAAACTGTGCTGGTTCCGACGCACAATATCACGACAAATGAATTTCTTATGAGCATTTCCCAAAGCGCATTCAAAAAAAGCATCAGAGCTTATTTGGTTGTAAAAGATGGCGAGGGAAAACTGTTAACTGTTCATAGTAATAATCAACAAGGTTTAGTTTCCGGCGGCGCCGAGGATTTATTTATATCTGAATATATTGAAGGAACCAGTAATAATAAAGCAATTGAGATATATAATGGCACGGGAAAGACCGTTGATTTGTCTGAGTATGAAATCAAGTTATACGCTAGTAACACCAACCCCACTTCGCCTACAAATACCTTGAAGTTTGAAGCCGTGTTATTAGAATCCGGCAAAACATATGTTATCGCCCACAGCTCAGCTAATGCCACTATACAAAACGTAGCGGCTATAACAAGCGCAGTTGCCAACTTCAACGGTGATGACCCCATTGGTTTGTATAAAAACGGCGTACTCATTGATGTTTTTGGTATAATAGGGCAAAAAGAAAAATGGGGCGAGAATGTGACATTAGTCAGAAAACCTGAGATTATCAGGCCATCAGCCGAGTATGATGAAGAAGAATGGATTGTATATCCTCAAGACACGTTTATTTATTTAGGTGAACACACCATGGAAAGTGGGCAAAGCGATTTTGGTAAATTCCAAATCGACCTTTATCCAAAAGTAAACGGTGTCCAGAATAAAACAATCCTGAAAGGTCAGTCATTCGATCCTTTGGAAGGCATTACGGCAGTTGATGATACTGATGGAGAATGTGCGATACTTGTTGAAGTATATGATGAATATGGAGATCCTGTTTTAAACTATGGCGATTTTAGCGATCTTGAAGTAGGCGCATACACGATAACTTATGCCGCAACAAACTCGCTTTCGCATACCACCATTGAAGAAATAACCCTAACAATTAATAGTGATATGGTTGAGACAATAATATATGAAACAGGGTTTGAATTTTCTGAAGGCTTCGAACCGGCTCAAACATATAATCAAAATGAAAAAGATTATGGACCCACAGGAAAACAATGGGGATTTTATTACGGCTGCCCTTCAACAACAGACGAAATTTCTGGCGATCAATCGGCGCAAATGAGATGGTATAAAAGCAGTCCAGGTAATCATGGATATATTGTCTCAAAATTCAATTTGTATAATGTTACCAGAATTGAATTTAAAGCAGCAAAGGACAGTACGATAAACCTGGTCGTGTCAATCTCCATCGATGAAGGTGCTACTTGGATAAAAGAACAGACGTATAATCTTACGGATTCATCTGTCGAATACACATATGATTTTGGTTCTGACGAGTATGAAAGTGTTCGTATAAAGTTTCAATTGACATATGATTCAACCCCGAAAGATAAGGCGAGATTATATATTGACGATATAAAAGTATATGGCTACGGAAACCCCCAGTAACCCCTCCAGATGACGATGATAACCCAGAAGAGGATGCACTGCCATTTAGAGCCGTGCATTCTCTATCTGTAGGGGATGATTTTACACTCTCTGGGTGTGAAGAGTATTCCGTTTTGGATAATATTGTTGAGTGTGAAATAACCGGAGATGACATTGACACCGACATTCCGGGAACGTATTTTGTCGAATACAAAGCAAAAGACGCCAACGGCAATGAAGATCATTTTTTTGTCGTTGTCATGGTTATGTCGGATTATTATGACGATGCCGCCGGTTTAGTGGGCAATGATTTGTTGCTGGCTTTGCGGACAATTATACGTACTGGTGTGATCGATTTGAGTTACGACGCCGCGAAAACCATTCTCGCCGAAACGGATCGTGACCCCAACAATCCCAATAATCTCATTCAGGTTTATTCGGGTAATTCCGTGCCTGGGACGTGGGACAACGGTTCTACCTGGAATCGGGAGCATATCTGGCCCCAATCCCGAATGACAGGTATTTATAACAGTGATGATGACCTGCATAATCTCAAACCATCAAGTCAGAGCGAAAACTCCAGCCGCGGAAACAAATACTTCGACAACGAGACCACATCTAATACATACGCCCCTCGCGACGAAGTCAAAGGCGATATCGCTCGCATCCTCTTATACATGACCGTCATGTATCCGGGATTGCAATTGACCGACACCTACTATAGCGATGGTCATTATATGGGAATGCTTGCGGTTGTGGAAGAATGGCATCGTAACGATCCTGTGGATGAGTTTGAGCGGAATCGGAACGAAGTAATCTATACTTATCAGAATAATCGCAATCCCTTTATTGACTACCCGTTGTTTTACGACTTGATCCAGTATCCTGAATTGCTCAA
>LFRM01176871.1_pt1 | contig 10425 bp, 10 predicted proteins | sample 618341 | NCBI WGS metagenome assembly LFRM01 (sample SAMN03654438, study PRJNA283298) | anaerobic digester metagenome | isolation source: pool of bioreactors CSTR01a, CSTR02a, and CSTR03a thermophilic anaerobic... | place: Denmark: Kgs. Lyngby | collected 2014-05-21 | reverse complement strand
TGGGCCAGTAGCGTAATAATGCGTTGTTCATCAATGCCTGTGGCAGTTTCGGTACTTGGGGTTTCGGACATGTTTGCTTAAAAATAATTAAAAACGAACTGTAAATTGTGCCATAAGCGGCAGGTTTGTAGTGAGGGGGCTACCGATATTCTTTAATTTGTATGAATTTTTGCCGCTTGATACCGGATTATTTCGTCCTCTTTCTGCAGATAAGTGCCCTTGCTTCGTTACTATCATTAAAATGGCGTATGGGCGGATTGCCTTCATTTTTTGTTGTTTGGAAAGCGTGTGCGAGTTCTTGATTTTGAAATATCCGATTGGTTCCTGCAAGAAGGGCCTTTTGCTGGTGCGATACCGGGTTACAAGGTGCGGGATGCACAAATTCAGCTCGCGCAGGCTATTGATGAAACTATTCAGGCCAAATCGGTATTGGTGGCAGAAGCCGGTACCGGCACCGGTAAAACCTGGGCCTATCTGGTACCCGCGTTTTTGTCGGGTGGCAAGGTGATTGTGTCAACCGGTACCCGTACCCTGCAAGACCAACTCTATACCAAAGATGTACCGCGCCTGAAAAAAATCATGGCCTTGCCTGTGCATGTTGCCCTGCTTAAGGGGCGCAGCAATTATGTTTGTCATTATCATCTGGATCGCATGGAGCAGGATGACCGCTCATTGCGGTCAAAAGAAGAGGTGGTGCAGCTTCGGTATATCCGGCAATTTGCCGACCGCAGTCACTCGGGTGATAAAACCGATTGTGCAAAGGTGCCCGAAGATGCCGATATCTGGGGCAGGGCGACTTCCACCCGCGAGAACTGCCTGAACCAGGATTGCCCTTTTGTTAAAGATTGTTTTATGCTGAAAGCACGGCGCAATGCGCAGGAAGCTGATGTCGTGGTCATTAACCATGCTTTGTTTTTTGCAGATCTGGTTCTGAAAGAAGAGGGTATTGCTGATTTGCTACCGGCCGCCGATACCGTTATTTTTGATGAAGCGCACCAGTTGCCCGATACGGCAACCCGCTTTTTGGGTGATACCGTTGCCACCTCGCAAATTATGGATTTCCTGAAAGTGACCGAAGTTGCCTGTCTGACCCAGGCACGTGATTCGGCTCGCTGGAGCGAGGCTTGCAAGAAAGTTGAATACTATGTGAAAGATTTGCGGCTGGTGGCGGCCGGCATAGACAAATTGCCAGGAAAGAAGGCTACCTACGAGCAAATTCCCGAACTTGATAAATTCAATGAAGCACTGGCTAACATGGAAGACGAGCTGGATAAGCTGGTGCGTATGTTGGTGGCGGTGCAAGAGCGGCATCCAGATTTAATGGCCGCCGCTAAAAGCGGCACAGAACTTCGGGCTAAAATTTACCGCTGGTCCCATGCTGCCTTACCAGAGGTTGAACCTGATTCCGCTGAAGAAAATGAAGAGCCTGAAAATGAAACATCTGCTGATACCAGTCAAAAAAACCGGCAACAGGATATTCTGGTGCGCTGGGTAGAATTTGGCCTGCATCATTTGCGCTTGAATTCGGCCCCCCTGTCGGTGCATACCTTTGCCCGTTATAAAAAACCGGAGCAGGCCTGGGTGTTTACCTCGGCCACGCTTTCCGTGTATAAAGATTTTTCTCATTTTACGCGACAGCTGGGTTTGTATAACGCCCGCACCGAACGCTGGGAATCACCGTTCAATTACAAAGACAAGGCCTTGTTGTATGTACCCAATCATTTGCCCGAAACCCAGTCCCCCGATTTTGCCCAGGCCTTCGTTGATACCTTGCTTCCCCTGATCAAGGCCACACCAGGGGGTGTATTGGTGTTGTGTACCACCCTTAGGGCGGTTGATTATTTTGCTCACTTGCTTATTAAAGCGTTTGATAAGGAAGACGTGGATCGCCCGGTCATGAAACAGGGGGAAAGTACCCGTGGGCAGCTCATCCAGCGTTTCAGGCAACATGCCAATGCCGTGCTGGTGGGCAGCGCCAGTTTCTGGGAGGGGGTGGACTTTCCCGGAGATATCCTTACCCTGGTGGCGATCGACAAACTTCCTTTTGCCCCGCCCGATGACCCGGTACTGGAGGCCCGCATCAAGACTTGTCGCCAGGAAGGGGGAAATCCTTTTTTTGAATATCAAATTCCGGGGGCGGCGATTGCCTTGAAACAGGGAGCCGGACGCCTGATTCGTACTGAAAGCGATTGGGGAGTATTAATGGTGGGCGACCGCAGGTTGGTAGAGAAACCTTATGGAAAACTGCTTTGGCGGGGCTTGCCTTCTTTTAGCCGCACCCGTTATCTGGAAGAGGCGGTTAGTTTTTTTGACAAGTCTGAACCACCGGTTGGTCAGGACAAGCAAAGTTGAGTTTGTTCAAGATTATTAAGCTGAGTCCAAAAGCTTAGGTGAATTTCCACCCTTTTGGTTTTTCCCTAGGGCTAAGTTTAGTGCTGTATTGAATTGTTATTTTTATTTTTTTCATAAATAAAACCCCGGCAAATTGGCCATTTAAAAGCCATTTTGCCGGGGTTTTGTTTAGCTGGTGACGAGTTTAGTTATTAAACCATGAGGCAGGCTTGAACATATCGCTCCAGTGCGTGTCACCGTCAAGACCCTGGGCGTAAAATTTGCTATTGGGAAAGTTGTGATCAAGTACGCGTTTGGCATCGTTGGCCTGTTCGGTTAAGCCCAGTTTTTCATAAGATTTCATCATGATATACAGGGCACGTTCGGCCGCCTCGACACCCGAGAAATCACGAATGACTGCCTGGCTGCGATTAATAGCTGCCACATAGGCATCGCGCTTGTAATAGTATTCGGCAACGTTAACTTCGTTTTCGGCAATGGTGCTGACCAGCCATGTAAGACGAGAGCGTGCGTCATGCGCATAACGGCTGTCGGGGAAACGGGTAATGAGTTCATTGAAGGCCTGGTAGGACTGGCGCAGGCCTTTTGGGTCACGTTCGCTGGGGTCCTGGCCGGTATAGCTGCTTAGGAATGCACTGGGAGGGGTAAACGTAACCAGTCCTTTAAGGTAAAGCATGTAATCGGTGCCAGGGTGGTTGGGGTACAATGTCAGGAAACGATTAATGGCTGCGGTTGCCTGTTCGGGCTCGTCATCTTTCCAGTATACATATGCCTGGTCAATAAGTGCCTGTTGCGCCTGGCTGCTATAGGGAAAACGGGTTTCTACGGCGCTTAGGTTCTGGCTGGCACTTTTCCACTCAGAGGCTCGTACGTTGTCCCGGGCTTCCTGGTAAAGCTGGTCTGCAGTCCAACCTTGTGTTTTGTCTTCCTGGCCCTTGAACACACCACTGCACCCGGCAACAGCCAGGGAACACAGCACCAATAATGAGCGACGAAAAATACTTTTTTGCATAATTAGATGGGTTACAGTAAGTTAAAAGCCAAAAGGGTTCACACAATGTTAGCATTGCGAACAACATTATATGATTATTAATCCATGTCTGATACTACAATTTCCCAACAAGATGAATTTATTGACACAGAACCACGTGTTTTCAGGTTACCCGTTTCGGTAAAGGGGGATCGCCTTGATAAAATACTGGCGCAATTAATTCCCGAGCACTCAAGAAACAGGTTGCAATCCTGGATAGAATCGGGATATGTAACTGTAAACGAAAAACAGGGTAAAGTCAGGCAAATTGTGGGTGCCAGCGACATTATTACCGTTTGGGAGCCCATAGCCGAAGAAAGCCTTGCGTTTACGCCAGAGCCGGTTGAATTTACGGTTTTGGCGCAAAGCAGCCAGTGGATCGTGGTCGAAAAGCCAGCTGGACTGGTTACCCATCCCGGGGCAGGTAATTGGCACGGTACCTTGCTAAATGGTTTGCTGTACCGCTTTCCCGAGTTGGCGCATGTACCACGTGCCGGTATTGTTCACCGCCTTGACAAGGATACCTCGGGTCTTCTGGTGGTTGCCCGTACCGAACAGGCGCAAACGCATTTGGTACGGCAGCTGCAGGCTCGCACTGTGGGGCGTGAGTATGTGGCGCTGGTAATGGGGCAGGTCAAGTCGCAGGGTGTCATAGACGCCCCGATAGGGCGTGACCGTAAAGTGCCGGTGCGGATGTCAACCGACCGGCCCATTGCCCCCAAAGAAGCCCGGACTCATTATGCCTTGCTGGCATCCGGCTTGGTGCAGGATAAGGCCGTCTCATGGGTGCGTTGTAAACTGGAAACCGGACGCACTCACCAGATCAGGGTGCATTTATCCAGTATCGGGCACCCGCTTCTGGGAGATGAATTGTACGGTGGCAAATCCTTGGCAGGCGCACAGCGGCAGATGCTCCATGCACGCCGCCTGCAATTCATAGATCCGGAAACGGAAAACGTTTGTGAGTTTGAGTCTGTGCTGGCACAGGATATGCAACAGGTGATTGCCAATATCCAATGGGAAGAGGCGCCGCAATGACGGTAAGGAAAACCAGTGATGAGAATATGGATCAGGCAATAGTCCCTAGGGTAACGGGACAACAGTGGCCCGGTGTGCAGTATTTTTGTACCACCCGGCAAGGAGGGGTTAGCCAGGCACCTTATGACTCAATGAATATGGGTTTGCATACAGGCGATGACCCGCTGCTTGTTGGGCAAAACAGAGGCCGCTTGCAGTGTTTGCTGCCGGGGCCAGTGGTGTGGCTTGAGCAGGTGCACGGCACGTATGTGCATGATGCTGACCAGCCTGACGTCAATGAATCGCTTATTACGGCAGATGCAGCAGTAACAACAGAAGTAAACAAGGTGCTTGCCATCATGACGGCTGATTGCCTGCCGGTGGTGATAAGCGCTGAAAATGGCCAGGTGATAGGAGCAGCGCATGCCGGCTGGCGCGGTCTGCTGAATGGCGTACTTGAAAACACGCTGGAAATAATGAGAAGCAAAACCCGGGAGAAAAATTTTCGGGCCTGGATTGGACCTGCCATTGGTGTGGCGGCTTTTGAGGTTGGGCAAGAGGTTTATGACGCTTTTATGAATAATGATGAAGGTCAGGCGTTGTATTTTCGATCACATCCGCATCATCAGGGAAAATGGTTGGCTGATCTGTCAGGGCTGGCAGTTTATCGTTTACAGAAAAATGGTGTAAGTACTGTTGAAGAAAGCAAATTATGTACTTTTATGAATCATGAACGTTTCTTTTCTTATCGAAGGAAAAACCAGACGGGTCGTATGGTGACTGTTGCGTGGAAGATAAAACAGCAGGAGTAAGTGTTACCCCTGGCAATGATATTACTGACAAAGTTGAATAACTTTGATTATTCCTTTATCTTAAAAGATATAACAGTGGATTAAAGGTTGTAACGTTTTTCGGGATTAAAAAGGGGTGACAAAATGAAGTATGACCAATTTACAAAAAACATGCCATGGATGATGCCAATGGTAAACCCAGCGCAAATCCAGCAATTGCAAACGGAATTTACCGAAAACTTCAGGCAGCTTATGCTGCAGGCCACCCAGGGAAGCCTGCCCGCTGTGAAAGACCGTCGTTTCAGCAGTGAGGCCTGGCAGCAAAANNCCCTCCAACTTTTTTGCGCTTAATCCCGATGCCCTGAAGGCTTTTCAGGAAAGCCAGGGTGAGTCCCTGCAAAAAGGCATGGCAAACCTGATGCATGACATGCAAAAAGGGCGTATTACCCAAACTGATGAAACGGTTTTTGAAGTGGGCCGTAACCTGGCGATTACCGAAGGCTCGGTGGTATTTGAAAACCCGTATTTTCAGCTTATTCAATACAAGCCGCAAACTCCTACGGTACATGAAACGCCCTTGTTAATGGTGCCACCTTGTATTAATAAATATTATATTTTAGACCTTCAACCCGAAAACTCTCTGGTGGCTTATGCTGTTGCCCAGGGCCATACCGTATTCCTGGTGTCCTGGCGCAACCCATTGCCCGAAGACAAAGATGGCATTCAGAATGCCACTTGGGATGATTACATTGAGCAAGGCGTGTTAAAGGCTATCTCAGTGGTGTCTGAAATCTCAGGGCAAGAAAAAATCAATGCGCTTGGATTCTGCGTTGGGGGAACTATGCTGGCATGTGCCTTGGCGGTTGCCCGTCAACGTGGCCAGGACCCAGTCGGGGCATTAACCCTGTTAACCACTTTCCTTGATTTTGAAAAAACCGGCATCATGGATGTGTTTGTGGATGAGGCACATGCCTCACTGCGCGAACAGCAATTGGGGCAGGGCGGCTTGCTTTCTGCCGCCGAATTGGGTACCACCTTCTCATTTTTGCGTCCTAATGAGCTGGTCTGGAATTATGTCGTTAATAACTACCTGAAAGGGCAGTCTCCCACTGCCTTTGACTTGCTTTACTGGAATGCAGACGGCACCAATTTGCCAGGTCCTTTCTTTACCTGGTACTTTCGTAATACTTACCTGGAAAACAACCTTAAAAAGCCCAACTCCTTAAGTGTTTCAGGTACCCCTGTAGATCTTGGCCTGCTGGACATGCCCGCTTATGTTTATGCATCAAAAGATGATCACATCGTGCCATGGGATTCTGCTTACGCCTCGACGAATATTTTACAAGGGCCAACGCGTTTTGTATTGGGTGCTTCGGGTCATATCGCCGGGGTTATCAATCCGCCAGTCAAAAACAAGCGTAATTACTGGGTTTCCAATGCCGAAGCAGAACAGGGCTTTCCGGTTAGCAGCCAATGGTTTGACAGCACCACTCAGGTTCAGGGTAGCTGGTGGCCAGATTGGTCCGGGTGGCTGGCCTCTCATGCCGGTAAAAAAGTGCGGGCAAAGAAAACACCAGGTAATGGGAATTACCCTGAGATAGAGGCAGCTCCCGGAAAATATGTAAAAGTTAAGGCAATATAGTATTAGTTTTTGTACATGAGTAAATAAAATAACCGGAGATCTTATGAGTCAGAAAATTGCATATGTAACAGGTGGAATGGGAGGTATTGGTACCTCTATTTGCCAGCGTTTACACAAGGATGGTTTCAAGGTTATTGCGGGTTGCGGGCCTAACCGAAATGCCCAGAAATGGATCGATGAGCAAGCCGCATTGGGGTACAAGTTTTTTGCATCGGCTGGTAACGTTGCCGATTGGGATTCTACCGTCGAGGCTTTTGAAAAAATTAAAAAAGAGCATGGCCCCATTGATGTGCTGGTAAATAATGCCGGCATTACCCGTGATGGCGTTTTTCGTAAAATGAACCTGGAAGACTGGAGAATGGTGATGGACACCAATCTGAACAGTCTATTCAATGTAACCAAACAGGTTATAGAGCACATGTATGAAAAACGTTGGGGCCGTATTATTAATATCAGTTCGGTTAACGGGCAAAAAGGCCAGTTTGGCCAAACCAACTACTCTACCGCCAAGGCCGGTATCCATGGTTTTACCATGGCGCTTGCCCAGGAAGTAGCCAGTCGTGGTGTAACGGTTAATACTGTCTCTCCGGGGTATATTGGCACTGAAATGGTTCGCGCCATTCGACCCGAAATACTAGAGCAAATTGTCGGTACAATTCCTGTTCGCCGTTTGGGAGCGCCCGAAGAAATTGCTTCAATGGTTGCATGGCTGGCTTCGGAAGATGCCGGTTTCAGCACCGGTGCCGACTTCTCGGTTAATGGTGGCTTGCATATGGGGTAGTTCCTGGCCCCACCCTTAGGGGTGGGGTTGTGTGCTTCATTACATAAATAAATTATTATGATAAATTCACCAGATACCGGGCAAACGCGTATTATTAAAAAATACCCCAACCGCCGGCTTTACGATACCGAATCCAGTGCTTATATTACCCTGGCAGATGTCAGAAAACTGGTGCTTGATAACATCAAGTTTCAAATTATTGATGCCAAAACCAGCGAAGATATCACCCGCAGTATCTTGCTGCAAATTATTCTTGAGCTGGAAGGTGGCGGGGTACCTATGTTCAGTTCAACCATGCTTGAACATATCATTCGCTTCTATGGCAATGCCATGCAGGGGGTAATGGGTACTTACCTGGAAAAAAACATGCAGGCTTTTGTTGATGTCCAGGAGCGTCTGACTGATCAATCCAAGGGTATGTATGGGTCCCAGTTTAGTCCCGATGCCTGGGCACAATTCATGAGTATTCAGGCGCCTGTACTAAATAACGCCATGAGTAATTATGTTGAACAGTCCAAGAATTTGTTTGTGCAAATGCAGGAACAGATGCAAAACCAGACTCAAAACATGTTTGGCACTTTCCCTTTTGTAGTGCCACCCGAGAAAGACAAGAAATAACGTTCATTGAGCTTCAATAAGCAGTTTGCCTGAATGGGGAATGTGTTGACAGCCTATCAACATATTTCCCAACCTGACGGCTTTCAGTATCCAAAAATGCTTCAATGGCCGTGGCAAAATCTTTTCTGGCAATCCAGTGTGCTGAATAGGTGGTTACCGGCAGTAAGCCACGAGCCAGCTTATGCTCGCCCTGGGCACCGCCTTCAAAATAACGGTATTTGTTTTCAATGCAAAATTCGATGCCTTGCATATAGCAGGTTTCAAAATGCAGGCCTGGAATAAATTCATGTGCCCCCCAATAACGACCATAAACGGTATCATCACCAACAATATTAATGGCACAGGCAATGGGTTGTCCGTTTCTTAGGGCCAGTACCAGCAAGATGTTTTCGGGGCTTTTTTGCAGATAGGCATGGAAGAACTCACTATTCAGATAGGGTTCGCGGCCACGCTCGTAATAGGTGTTTTGGTAGCAGGAAATAAAAAAATCCAGCGTTTCCCGGTTAATATCCCGGCCACGTAAATGCCTGAAGCTAACGCCGGCGGCAAGCGCTTTCTTGCGATCCTGGCGGATTTTTTTGCGCTTGTCATAACTAAGCTGCTTCAGGAAATGTTCAAAATCTTCATAATTCCGGTTTTCCCAATGAAATTGCACATCTTCCCTGATCATATAGCCGCATTCACGCAGAATATTTAAATCTTCGTGGTTAGGAAACAGGACGTGAAGAGAAGATACGCCCATTTTTTTGGCAACTTCAATCGCCTGTTCGGCCAGAATCCGTTTGTGTTGCAGGCTGTTGGCCAGTAGCCTGGGCCCGGTAACGGGGGTAAATGGAATGCTGCAAACCAGTTTGGGGTAATAAGCCAACCCATGTTGCTCAAAGGCATTGGCCCATGCCATATCAAAAACAAATTCACCGCGCGAGTGGGTTTTTAAATAAAGTGGCATTAGCCCCAAAGGGATTTGCAGTTCGTCTTGCAGGTAAAGATACTGGGCATACCAGCCGTAATCTGGGGCAACACAGGCACTAGCATGCAGTGTCTGCAGGAAATCGGGACTGGTAAAGGGATTTTTCTGGCAGAATGAATGCCAGGTATCCGCCTTTAGGTCTGAGGGTGAATCAAGTATTGAAATTTGCAATTTTTGGGACATAATGAATCAGAACAACATGGGTAAACAGGGGATAGGTGTCACGGTGATTACCGGTTTCCTGGGTAGCGGCAAAAGTCATTTTATCAGGCAATTGTTAACGCAGCCTAATGCCGGGCAGATTGCCGTTATCGTTAATGAAATTGGCCAGGTTGGGCTGGATCATCTTATATACAGGCACTTAAGCGCACAGGTTGCCCTGCTTGAAGGCGGCTGCCTATGCTGTCAGCTGCACGCAGACCTGAGCCAGACGCTGCGTGAATTGTTTATGCTGGCCATGCAAAAGAAAATTCCCGCTTTGAGGCATGTCATTATTGAAACCTCAGGACTGGCGGACCCGTCTGCCATTGTTTTTACTTTAAAGCATGATTTCTTTCTGAAAGAACGTTTTTATAATGCCGGTGTTTTATGTGTGGTAGACGGCTGCCACGCAGAGCAGCAACAGCAGGAAAATCCTGAATGGCTAAGCCAATTGCTGGCGGCCGATGTGATACTGTTGTCTAAAGAAGATGTATGCCCCGAAAAACTACCCGACTTAAAAAATCGCATTAATGTGCTTGCCATGGGGGTGCCGGTGGTCAGCAAGCCCGACCTTGAAGAAACAGAAGATATTTTTGGCGTTTTGGCTACTTTAAAACAGCAGGGGAAGCAAAAATTGGCTGCTTTCGGTACGCGTTGGCAGGCAGCTGGCCGTCAGACATTAAAGCCACAGGTAAGCCATACCGATGTGGACGTGATTACCCTTGCCTTTGGGCAAGCGGTAAAAAGAGGGCGTTTTATTGCCGCTCTGGACGCTATTGCAGAAAAATATGGTACTGCCCTGCTAAGAATGAAAGCATTGGTGCAGTTTGTGGGTGATGATCATTTTTACCATGTGCATGGCGTGCATAACCAGCGTTCGTCGTTTGAAGTATTGGATATTGAACCGCAGGAACGTGGCGGCATTACGCCATGCGTGGTATTGATAATTAAAAAAGGATATTGGGAAGAAAAAGACCGGGCGGTTTTTAGTTAAAGAGGCGTTTGTCCGTTTGTTCGTTTGTT
>LFRM01318176.1_pt4 | contig 10428 bp, 13 predicted proteins | sample 618341 | NCBI WGS metagenome assembly LFRM01 (sample SAMN03654438, study PRJNA283298) | anaerobic digester metagenome | isolation source: pool of bioreactors CSTR01a, CSTR02a, and CSTR03a thermophilic anaerobic... | place: Denmark: Kgs. Lyngby | collected 2014-05-21 | reverse complement strand
GATACGAGTCTGCGGTCAACGCTATATTCGCGCATTCAAGAGCGGCTTAGGGCATCAAAAAATATGCTTGTAATCCTTACAAAGGATACACGCTATATAGGGAGTGTATTGTCATATGAAATTGAACAGGCTATTGACACATACAAAATCCCTTTGATTATCGCCTATCCAGGATATTCGTCTATTCTTGATGTAGATGGCCTAAGTTCACTCTGGCCAAAAGCCCTTGTAGATCGCATTAATAATGGCAATACAAAGGCAATTCATATTGCATTTGCAAAAGATTGTATTTTAGATGCTATTTCGCAGTTTTCGGTAAACGGAAAACCTCTACGCAGTGGTAAAAATCACTATAGCCGAGATGCCTATATTCAGTGGGGATTGATAAAATAGGGAGGATGCAAAATGATTAATAACGTAAAACAGATAATATCTTCGCTCCCTAAAATCTTGATTGACAGCATTAAGGTTGCTTTTGCGATACTTGGTGGAGTGGGAATTGTAGTGAGTTTCACGTCGTTCTCGCTTGACAGTGTAGGCAAACTGCCCGCTCAGATTGGAGTGGTTGTGATTGTATACATTATACTTGTTATTGGAACGATGGTAGTGAAGAATAAACTAACGAAGAACGAAGTCGCGTTGAACATACGCGGTATGAAGGTTATTGTTAAAGAGGACGATATTCTCAAAACCACTGGGTGGAGGTTAATCCCATTTAACGAGTATTTCGATACTCTGGTGGACGATGTAATTATTGCTCATAGTTCGCTTAACGGAAAATATATTGACTCTCTTGGTGATGATGACAAGGAAGCGTTAAAGCTGGTCATTGTTGCATACTCTTCGCAAGATGTGGAAAGAAATTCGTCGTACATATCAAGGTAAACCGATTAACATCCCGCTAATCGGTGGTGGTCTTACACAACTCGACGATATGACGGAAAAACCAAATGATCAACTGCTTAGATGCATCCTCTGTACGCTTCGAACGAGTAACGTCACTTTTGATGAAAACGTTCAGATAACTATCATTCTTACGAAAAAAGCATTAGAAACGGTAAATCTTTATGAACTGAAGGAAGAAAAATAATTATGACTTACAGAACAAAAACGTATATTGCGGCGGACTGGGACGGAGATAAAAACGCCGTTGATAAACTGCGTGAGTGGAATGACGGTGAGAAATGGAGCTTATCATTTACGGATGCCCACGATATCACTCAGTCACGGGATGGTAGCTTGAATTGCAGCATCAAGTCATCACTTGCTACTAGAATGGATGCCTCAAAAATATTTATCATGATTGTAGGAAGTAACACTAAAAGCCGCAGAGCAGGCGAATGTACATACTGCTCGAACTATGACAATGGTAAGTGTAAAACAGGTCATACTGTTAGCAATGACAGTTTCATAGAATACGAGTGTAAAAAGGCAGTACGCGATAGCGAAAATATCAAACTATTAGTCCTGTATAATGCAGCAACTGTTGATAAAAGCAAGTGTCCTGATGCCATCAAAGCGTATGGTACGCATGCTACAATGCAAAAAATGAAAGATGGCAAGCATTACTGGGATTACCAATCTGTCAAGAATGCGATACCCTTGTTTAAGAGTGCCTTTGAGATAGACTTGCCTTTTGTGCTACTTTAATACTTAGGTAATGCACATCTGTCAAGACAAATTGATTTTATTAAATGCTTCTTTCATACTACTGCTCTTCATCAAAAAGAATTCTTGCGTAATCCCTTCTTGCATAAAGAATTCGACAAATACTAACATAGACATCATCCACTTTATAAAAAATGATGTATTTACCACTAACTAAAAATCTATATTCTGTTATAACATCAATCTTGGAAGACAACTCGACACCCATGTAGGGAAAATCCTTTAATTTCTCATAGCTTTCAGCAATCTTTATAAGTGTATTCTCTGCAGCTCTAGAGTTATCTAGTTCTTCAGTAATATATTCTTTTATTTCTAGCAAATCTTTTCTTGCTAGAGGGTTTATTCTTAACTTATGCATAAGCTATATCCCTAAGTCTTGGCGAACTACTTCCTCGGATAACCATTCATCACCTGTTACGATTGCCTGCTCTGCTTCCATTAATTTTGATAATAGCTTTATGGTAGCCTGGCTTTTTTGATATTCTTTTATATCTAGTATTACATATTTACCCCTACCGTTTTTAGTTAAAAAGACAGGCTCACCGACTTCTATATCCCTTAAAACTTCATTGTAGCTTCTTAAATCTGACACTGGTTTTATATTTGGCATAGTATCAACTCCTTTGCTGATATTATTATACCCTTATCTTACTTAAAATACAACTGCACATTTAACGTCAAAATATTAAACCCCAACCGGAATAATCTCGTCAATGAAATATTCTCGCTTAGGTTTTGCCATGCCGGTAAATTGCTTATGGATTTCCCTGTTATGACTGCAATTAATAGACTGCTTGCAGGTGGTGATAACATGATAAAAACACTGGAAGAAAACATACATGCAGTAATCGGTGACACTACAGAGTATCAAATTTCAGAACTAAACAGCTTGCTTGAAGAAAACCAGAAAGAACTAATCAGCCTAGCCAATAAGGAAAAAGACTATGAATCCCTTGCAGATGAGTACAACACCAATCATTATAACTTGCAGATGGTTATTGCTGTTGGTTTCAAGTTGAATTCCGAAAATGGTCAGGTTAGATGTTTTTTTTGAACATTTTTGAGGATGTGTAGTCAGGTTGGATGTTGGTATGATAATATGTAGCGGTTACGTAGATAAACAAGAATTTGACGAGGTGTAAAGCAAATGGGACATTTGGGCTTTTCATATATAGGGCTGATTTTTCTGTTGGTGTTGACAATTCCTAACCTTATATGGACAAGACATCAGCCGAAGGAATATGATTTTCGGCATGAAAATAAAATTTTGCTGATCTTTGAGCGTGTCGGTCAGGTTCTTGTCAGTTGTACAGCACTTATCTTTTCGGACTTTAATCTTCGTCCTTGGTCGATATGGTCGCTGTGGCTTATTGCCGCAGTGGTACTAATGCTCATGTATGAGGGCTGGTGGATTAGATATTTCAAAAGCCAAAAGACATTGGCGGACTTTTACGGCAGCTTTTGCGGTGTTCCTGTAGCCGGTGCAACACTACCTGTTATTGCTTTTTTACTGCTTGGCGTGTATGGGAAAGTAGTCTGGCTTTTGATTTCGGTAGTAATTTTGGGGGTTGGACATATCGGAATTCACTTACAGCATCTCAAGGAAATCAACGAATAAATACCAATTTGTCTGTGAACTTAAACGCAAAAACAAGCAAGGCACACAATCTTTAATGTCGTAGAGTGCAAAAAAGAAGCAATCATTAATCCGCCTCTTGGATAAACTAAAGGTCGGAATTTAGGACATTTGATCCTGCGAGACATGGAAGGATAGTTACCAGAGTAATTAGCGGATATCCAATGGCAACCATAAGAATAAGATAGGCAAATAAACATATGCTCTTATTATGGTAGCACCATTGCCCCCATATTATTCAATAATTACAAACTATATCCAACAAGCTTCTATTGAACAAAGTGAAATCTTAATAATTCGGGAGATATTTAGAGATAATTAAAATTATAGAGGAAGTATAAGTTTATTTGATAAAGTGTATATGGTACAATGGAAACAACTAAAGAACCACACAGGCTAGATATGTTTCTGTAAAATATTTATATAGGGGAGTAAACTCATGGAACACCTTGAAAAATTAGAATTATATCAATATACCATTAATGAACTAAGACCATTTGAGGGTGAACTGTTAAAGCAGATAAAAGGCTTTTATCGTGTTGGATTAACGTGGACATCTAATGCATTAGAGGGTAATTCCTTAACTGAAAGTGAAACAAAGGTTTTAATAGAAGATGGATTGACAGTTGGGGGAAGACCTTTAAGAGATATGTTTGAGGCAGTGGATCATGCAAAAGCATATGACTATATGTTTACACTCCTAGCAAATAAAGAAATTACAGAACAAAATATTCTTTATCTGCATAAGCTATTTTACCAAAACATTGATGAAGAGTTTGCAGGAAGGTATCGTGATATTCCTGTATTTATTTCAGGATCTAACTACCCAGTTACTAAGGTGGAAAACATAAAAAGTGAAATAGAAGATTTATGTAAGTGGATAAAGACAAAAAGAAAAAAATATCATCCTGTTGAGTTTGCAGCTATTCTTCATAAAAAATTTGTATTTATTCATCCTTTTAAAGATGGTAATGGTAGGGTCGCAAGGCTCCTAATGAACGCTGCATTAATACAAGATGGATATCTACCGGCACTAATTCCACCAATTTTACGAATTGACTACATTTCACTTCTTGAAAAAGCACATGAAGATGATAGTTCATTTATTAGCTTTATTGCGGATAGAGAACTAGAATCACAAAAAGATTTCTTAAGACTTCTTCATATACCACTGCCTAAGTTAAGGCAAGATGATGGTGGACACTAATCGTTCTGTGTTTTGAGCGAAGCGAAAGGAATGAATATAATTATGAAAAAATATATTATTACAACAGAAAGCGGTTCGGATTTATCCAAAGAAATTATCGATCGTTATAATATTCAAGTCATTCCAATGCATGTAACTATGGATGATCAAACATATCCAGATGGAGGTTTTGATGTTCAAAAAGTTTTTGATTTTTATGAGGAGACAGGAACTTTACCCAAGACATCTGGTTCGACACCTCAAGATAATACAGAAGTTTTCAAAAAAATTTTTGTCAAGTATCCAGATGCATATATAATCCACATTGCCTATTCAGCAGTAACAACTGTTTCATTCAATGCGGCAAATATTGCAGCCCAAGATTTTGAAAATGTTTATATAGTAGACTCTAAGAATGTGAGTATTGGTGCAGCTGCTATTGTTAAAGCAACTGCGCAATTTCTTGAAGATAATCCTAATAAAAGTCCTGAAGATATTATTGCTTTTGTCGAAAATATTAGAGAACGCACACGTATGGTTTTCCTGCCTAAAACACTTATTTATTTAAGAGCTGGCGGTCGTGTTTCAAGTTTAGCTTTTTATGGAGCAAATATATTGAAGATTTACCCAACCATCATATTAAAAAATGGGTATTTGGTATCTGGGAAAAGATATCGTGGATCCTTTGATCACTCTTTAAATAAAATGATTAATGATTTTTTTAAAAGCTATAACATTGATCCTGAGACCGTTCTAATAGGAGGTGCTCCTAGTGTCGATGATAATTATAAAGAAGTAATTTATAATTTGATAAGAGAAAACGGTGTACAAAAAGTAAAATGGATGAGAGCTGGCGCTGTGATTTCAAGTCATGGTGGCCCTGGTGCAATCGGCATCGTAGGGATTGAAAACGAATAATTCAAGATGAAAATCTATCCCTAGAAAATAGGAAAATCATGTGTCTAGAAAAGGAAAAACGTTGACATAATTATATAGAGGTATTACACTATTAACTAACGGTGTTAGATTGTTCTTAGGAAGGAGATACCCTTTATGAATTACACAGAGCTTGCAAAGCAGTTTCTTCATAAATTTCATCAATTTAAAGGCTATGGTCATCATCAAAGAATTGATGAAAGTATGAAAGGTGAAAACTTTGCGCTTTTATATATTTTAAGGCAAAATAATTTTGTCTTACCAAGTGAAATCGGAGGAGAAATGGATATAAGTTCTGCCAGAGTGGCTGCCATACTAAATAGTCTTGAGAACAAAGGATTGATTACACGACAAATTGACAAAAATGATAGAAGAAAAATTTTAGTAACTCTTACGAAGGAAGGAGCAGAACAGGCAAGAAAACATAATCAAATGGTTATTAGTCTTACAGCACGTATATTGGAATCGTTGGGTGAGCAGGATGCTAAAGAGTTAGTAAGAATTACGGGAAGGCTTGTTGAATTAGCTCCCATAATTATATTTAGTGAATAACGCGGTCCTTAGCAGTGACCGCAAAAAAAGCCCTGCTAACTAACACTGCTAGCATATATCACTATTAGTATTTATTGTAATATGAAAGGTAGGAAATAATGTATGTTTAAAGTACTTAAATACTTAAAAGCTAAAGAATGGCTACAAGCAGCATGCAGCCTTGTGTTTATTGTGGTACAGGTATGGCTTGATCTCAAAATACCTGAATATATGTCTGAGATAACACGCTTAACACAAACGCCAGGTAGTGCTATGTCAGATATCTGGGCAGCAGGAGGTTACATGTTGCTGTGTGCATTGGGAAGCCTTGCTGCAGCCATCATTGTAGGTTTCTTAGCAGTACGAATTGCAGCAAGTTTTTCAATGAGGCTACGCAGCTTCATGTTTAATCAGGTTGATTCCTTTTCTATGAAAGAAATCAATCAATTTTCCACCTCCAGCTTGATTACACGCTCCACTAATGATATAACTCAAGTTCAAATGCTCATCACTATAGGATTGCAAATGATTGTCAAGGCACCTATTATGGCGGTATGGGCTATCACGAAAATTACAGGTAAGGGCTTTGAATGGACGCTTGCAACTGGTATAGCTATTGCCCTAATGCTTCTTATGATTGTAGTTATTATGATGCTTGTTATGCCAAAGTTTAAGAAAATGCAAACATTGACCGACAACATCACCCGTGTCACCCGTGAAAATCTGACTGGTTTGCGCGTTGTGCGCGCTTACAACGCCGAGGATTATCAAGAAGATAAGTTTGAAACAGCGAACGAAGAGCTTACAGATACCCAACTGTTCATTGGGCGTGGGATGGCATTTATGATGCCTACTATGTCGCTGATAATGAGTGGGCTGAGCCTTTCCATCTACTGGATTGGTGCCTATTTAATCAATGCAGCACAAATGGTAGATAAACTCACACTGTTTTCTAACATGGTTGTTTTTTCCTCATACGCAATGCAGGTGGTCATGTCGTTTATGATGCTCTCTATGATGTTTATCATGTTGCCTAGGGCTTCTGTTTCTGCAAAACGTATTAACGAAATATTGGACACTGAGCCAACGATTGAAGGAGGTAAGGTGACACGAGGAATAGCCGGTTTAGAGGGTGAGGTTGAGTTTAGAAATGTCAGCTTTCGTTATCCAGACGCTGCAGAAGATGTTATTCAAAACATCAGTTTTACCGCTCGCAAAGGGGAAACTGTGGCATTTATCGGTGCTACGGGAAGTGGAAAAACAACCCTCGTTAACCTCATCCCAAGACTGTACGATGCAACGGAGGGCGAAGTGTTGATTGGTGGCATCAATGTAAAAGAATATGCACAGGATGTCTTACACGATAAAATCGGATACGTTCCTCAAACCGCTGTTTTATTCAAAGGCTCTATTACTTCAAACGTAGCTTATGGTGAGCGTAACCAAGACGAATTTACAGAGGACGAAGTAAAAAAGGCCGTGAACATTGCACAAGGAACCGATTTTGTTGAAAAAATGGACGAAACCTATGAGGCTCCCATATCGCAAGGTGGCACCAATTTATCCGGGGGGCAAAAACAACGGATTTCCATCGCACGTGCGATATGCCGAAAACCAGAGGTATATATTTTTGACGATTCCTTTTCAGCACTGGATTATAAAACTGACCGTATACTGCGTTCAGAGTTAAAAAAAGAAACCAGTGGTGTAACCAATTTGATTGTCGCGCAGCGAATCGGGACCATCATGGATGCTGATCAAGTTATTGTATTAGATGAAGGTAGAATTATGGGTAGGGGTACTCATAAGGAACTGTTGGAATCGTGTGATGTATACCGTGAGATTGCACAATCACAGCTTTCAAAGGAGGAACTATTAGCATGAGTGAACAAAAAGATATAAAAACACCACAAAGACAAGGCATGGGTGGCGGCGGTATGCATGGAATGGGAGGCGTGCCCGAAAAGCCAAAAGACCTAAAGCAATCGCTGGTCAAATTAATCGGGTTTTGCAAATCTTATTTGCCAGCTATGATTATTGCCTTGGTTGCGGCTGCGGTCGGAACTGCTTTTCAAATTATAGGCCCAGATAAAATCAAAGACTTTATCAATGAAATTTCTAAAGGCCTTACTGTTGGAATTGATCTAGATGCGGTTTTTCACATTGGTATTTTGTTAGTATTTTTTTATGCAGCTTCTGCGATTTTGAGCTTCCTGCAAAGTTTTATTATGGCGACGGTCACACAGAAAATCTCAAAAGACCTTCGAACTGGAATCTCACAAAAAATCAACAAACTTCCATTTAAATATTTTGACAAAGTCAGCTATGGTGATGTGCTAAGCCGTGTAACCAATGATGTAGACACCATTGGTCAGACATTGAATCAAAGCATCGGGTCACTTGTCACGGCGGTAACACTGCTTATCGGTTCTGTCTTTATGATGTTTTACACCAGTTGGATTTTAGCATTAACCGCCATTGGCGCGACAATTATTGGATTTGTATTGATGATGGTAATCATGTCAAAATCTCAAAAGTATTTTATTGCGCAACAACGTGAGCTCGGTAATATTAATGGGCACATTGAAGAAATCTATTCTAGTCATAATGTTGTTAAGGTTTATAACGGTAGCAATGGTGCTAAAAAGGTTTTTGAAGACATCAACGAAAAACTATTTACCAGCGCGTGGAAGTCACAGTTTTTGTCAGGGCTTATGATGCCACTGATGAGTTTTATCGGTAACTTTGGTTATGTGGCCGTTTGTGTTGTTGGCGCGGCACTTACCATGAATGGCACGATTTCTTTCGGTGTTATTGTTGCGTTTACCCTGTACATCCGGCTCTTTACACAGCCACTCAATCAAATCGCACAGGCTGCAAACAACTTACAACGGACAGGGGCGGCAAGCGAACGCGTCTTTGAATTCTTAGAGGAAGAAGAACTTGCTGATGAGAGCAAAAAAACAAAAACTCTAACATCCATAAAAGGAGATGTGGAATTTAAGCACGTTAAATTTGGATATGATAAAGACAAAACGATTATACATGATTTTAATGCAATAGTTAAAGCAGGTCAAAAGATTGCGATTGTTGGTCCCACTGGAGCAGGAAAAACTACAATGGTGAATTTGCTGATGCGTTTTTACGAGATTGATGGCGGTGAAATCCTGCTGGACGGAGTCCCCATTAGTCAGATTACAAGGGAAAATGTGCATGAACAGTTTTGTATGGTGCTGCAGGATACGTGGCTGTTTGAAGGAACCGTCCAAGAAAACATTATTTACAGTAAGCAGGGTGTAACGGATAAACAGGTCGTTGCTGCTTGCAAAGCTGTGGGGCTACATCATTTCATCCGGACGTTGCCGGACGGTTATAACACGGTGCTGAATGATAAAGCAAGCCTCTCTGCAGGGCAAAAACAGCTTTTGACCATAGCCCGTGCTATGATTCAAAATGCACCACTGCTCATTTTAGATGAAGCGACAAGCTCGGTAGACACGCGTACCGAACTTATTATTCAGGAGGCGATGGACCGACTGATGGTTGGCCGGACATCTTTTGTGATTGCCCACAGGCTTTCGACAATTAAAAACGCTGATATAATTCTTGTAATGAAGGACGGCGACATTATTGAAAGCGGTAACCACAATGAACTACTTGCTAAGGGTGGTTTTTACGCTGAACTATATAACAGCCAGTTTGAAATGGTGTCATAGCGGAATTATCACCTTATATGGGAAATTACATCGGGGGCTCGGTTCTAAAACAACTGGACCAGATGCTCCTGTGGTCAGGTTTGATGTTGGAGTTATAAGGTTGCAGTAAGGCTAACCTTGATGAAATAAACTCATATGATTACTAATTATGATACTGGTTGATGATGAAGGAAGATTAAGCGGTTTGACATAATTAATTTATTGGTGGTGAAAATTGATGGATATAGAAACGAGTTCATTTTTTGATAAGATGCCGCAGGCATTGCCATTGTATAAAATGTTTGCAGAAAAAGTCTCTGCCAAATATCCTGATGTTCAGATAAAAATTCAAAAATCACAGATTTCTTTTTCCAACAAGCATCAATTTGCGTTTGTATGGCTACCGATCCGCAAAATGAAAAACCGGCCGGATATTTATATCGTTGTATCATTCGGACTATCATATCGACTTGATTCACCTCGAATTGTGGAAGCTACGGAACCATATCCAAATCGCTGGATACATCATCTCATCATCCAAACCCGTAGCGAAGTTGATACGGAGCTCATGAACTGGATTAAAGAAGCTTACGATTTTGCAGTGAAAAAGTGAACGGGAAAATTTCAAGCAAGACAGGTTCTTGTAAGGAGTTTACTCTACGTAAGGAGAAAAAACAGTGAGAGAAAAAAGAAAATTATCCGATTCTAGATATCTGCTTTATGCTTTTTTATTGCTGCTGACGATCATGTTTGCACTTCCATTTTACAGTGTTGAT
>LFRM01058986.1_pt1 | contig 10429 bp, 10 predicted proteins | sample 618341 | NCBI WGS metagenome assembly LFRM01 (sample SAMN03654438, study PRJNA283298) | anaerobic digester metagenome | isolation source: pool of bioreactors CSTR01a, CSTR02a, and CSTR03a thermophilic anaerobic... | place: Denmark: Kgs. Lyngby | collected 2014-05-21 | reverse complement strand
TATGATCTCCTCTCGATTAATTTTATTCATTCTAATAAAGCTTTTATGCAAAGTCAAGCCGGTTTCATATCGCGGGGCTGTTGCCGCAACATGAGGCTAGGAGCAAGATAGTGTTAACAACGCAAATAGATTGTTGACAATTTTTCACAACGTATATTATACTCAACAAAAGAAGCGCAGTTTCTTGGTTTATATTACTAAACTGAGCTGAACTGAGGAGGAAACAGGAGGTGAATCATTATGCATAGGTATATCCTCAAGCGATTGCTTATGCTGATCCCGGTAATTATCGGTGTCACATTTGTTGTGTTCTTTATCTTGAACTTAGCGCCGGGTGATCCTGCAGCTATTATTTTGGGTGATCAGGCAACCGCAGAGGCTTTGGCCATGAAACGGGAAGAACTTGGACTGAATGATCCGATTTTTGTCCGCTATTTCCACTACATGGGCAATCTGCTACACGGCGATCTTGGTGTCTCCTATAAAAACAACATCTCCGTTTGGGATCAGGTCATTGAGCGCCTGCCCAATACAGCCATCCTGGCCTTTGCCGGCATTTTGGTGGCTTTGATCATCGGCATACCAATTGGTATTATTTCGGCCAAGAAACAATATTCCGTGCTGGATAATGTTTCGATGGTTTTTGCACTTATTGGCGTGTCCATGCCGAACTTCTGGTCCGGCCTCTTATTAGTGATGCTCTTCTCACTCACGCTTGGCTGGCTGCCTTCGCAGGGAATGGCAACAGGCTTTGGTCCCATGCTGAAGAGTCTGATTCTCCCGGCTTTAACACTTGGCTTTAACTCAGCAGCCATGGTCGCACGAATGACGCGATCTTCCATGCTTGAGGTCATCCGGCAGGATTATATCTCCACCGCACGTGCCAAAGGCGATGATGAGCGGACCGTTACCTTCCAGCACATGCTGAAAAATGCCCTTATACCGATCATCACAGCGGTTGGCCTTCAGTTTGGCAACCTGCTGGGTGGTGCGATGCTGGCTGAAACCGTCTTTTCCTGGCCCGGCCTGGGCAGACTGATGGTCGATTCGATCAAGTCCAAAGACATACCGATGGTTTTGGGATGTGTTATTTTCCTCGCAACGATGTTTACACTGGTCAATCTGCTGGTCGATATCATCTATGCCTTTGTCGACCCGCGTATCAAGTCACGCTACAAGAAAGGACGGTAAGCCACATGATTGAAAAGAAAGAACTGTCAAACACAACAATCGTCGATGAGAAAAAACAGCGATCATTGTGGCAGGAGGCCTGGAGACGCTTCCGTAAGAACCGGATGGCTATGGTGGGTCTTACCTTCATTACCTTCCTTGTTATTGTATCCCTGACAACACTGATCATTGATTTAGTGACCCATAACGCTATCTACAATGAATATGTTGTCAAACAGGATTTGTTCAGCCGGCTGAACGGACCGAGCAAGCAACATATTTTCGGACAGGATGAGTTTGGCCGCGATATGCTGCTGCGGATGTTGTGGGGCGCACGGTATTCTCTGTTCACCGGCGGCATTGCCATTATTCTGGCCTTGTGTGCAGGAGGCATTCTTGGCGCAGTTTCCGGTTATTACGGCGGCGCGACCGATACTATCATTATGCGTGTGATGGACGTGCTGCTGGCGATTCCCTCCATGCTGCTGGCAACGGCGATCGTGGCTGCACTCGGTACCAGCATATGGAATGTTATGATCGCAATTGCGATTGCATATATTCCGACCTTTGCGCGCACCGTCCGGGCAGCAGTTCTGACCGTCAAAGATCAGGACTTTATTGAAGCTGCACGTGCCATCGGCTGCAGCAACAGAGAACTTATTTTAAAGTATATAATTCCGAATTCGCTGGCTCCGATTATCGTGCAGGCAACACTTGGTCTTGCCGGTGCGATCCTTTCCATTGCGGGTTTGTCCTTCCTTGGTCTTGGCATCCAGCCGCCGACACCGGAATGGGGTGCAATGCTCTCTAATGCACGTACCTACATCCGTGACGCCTGGCATGTGACCGTAATCCCGGGACTTGGCATCATGCTGACGATCCTGTCGCTGAACCTGATGGGTGACGGCCTGCGTGATGCGATGGACCCCAAGCTCAAGAATTGATCATATCTGTGCCATAGAGGAGGGAATATACATGTCAGATATTTTACTGGACATTAAAAATTTAAATATTATCTATTCCACAACAGATGGCGTTGTCCGTGCGCTAAACGATGCAAACCTGCAGATCAGGAGAGGTGAAGTGCTGGGCCTGGTCGGAGAGACCGGCGCGGGCAAAACAACGCTTGCACGCGGCATCATGCGTCTGATTCCTCATCCGCCCGGAGAGATTGTATCCGGTGAGATTATCTATGAGGGAAAAGACCTGCTGAAGCTGTCTGAAAAAGAGATGCGCCAAATGCGCGGCCGTCAGATTTCGATGATTTTTCAGGACCCCATGACATCTCTGAACCCGGTCATGACTGTCGGCGACCAGATTTTAGAGGTCATCAGGAACCACCATCCGGAACTTTCCAAGCAGGAAGCAAAAAAACAGGCCGGTGAAATGCTGGAGCTGGTCGGAATTACCGCAGGCCGGTATGACGACTATCCGCACCAGTTTTCCGGCGGCATGAAGCAGCGTGTAATCATTGCAATTGCCTTGGCCTGCAATCCGCAGCTTCTGATTGCAGATGAGCCTACTACAGCCCTCGATGTTACTATTCAGGCACAGGTTTTGGAAATGATTCGCGGCTTGAAACAGAAAAATAATACATCCATGCTGCTCATCACGCATGATCTTGGCGTAGTTGCGCAGAACTGTGATAGCGTCGCCATCGCCTATGCCGGTGAAATCGTGGAATACGGCACACTGCGGCAGGTTTATAAAAATATGCTACATCCCTATACTGTGGGCTTGTTCGGCTCCATCCCGGATTTGGAGTCTGATAACCGCCGGCTTGCTGCCATTGATGGCATGATGCCGGATCCTACAGCACTTCCGAAAGGCTGTAAATTTGCTGACCGCTGCAAGTATGTGACGCAGCAGTGTCTGGAAGAGAATCCGGAGCTTTTGGAGATTGAGGACGGACACAAGGTGCGCTGCTTCCAGCGCCAGACGGAAACTAGGTGAGCATATGGCAGAGCAGAACCGAGAAATCTTAAAAGTTGAGCATTTAAAAAAGTATTTCCCCGTTCCCAACGGCATGCTCCATGCTGTTGACGACATCAGTTTTACAATTAATGAGGGTGAAACACTTGGCATTGTCGGCGAGTCCGGCTGCGGAAAATCCACTATGGGGCGCGTTATCCTCCGGCTGCATGAACCGACAGACGGTAAGGTTACCTTTGAAGGACAGGATGTGCTTGCCATGAACAGCAAGCAGATGAAAATACTGCGCCGCGATATGCAGATCATTTTTCAGGACCCCTTTGCCTCTCTGAATCCCCGTATGACGGTCAGTGAAGCAATTGTCGCGCCACTTTTAGTACAGAAGATCTATGATCGTAAGGACAAGGCAGGCATTGAAAAGAGGCTTCGGGAGGTCATGGACATGGTTGGTCTGGCGAACCGTCTGATCAATACCTATCCACACGAGCTCGATGGCGGCCGGCGTCAACGCATCGGCATAGCCCGCGCGCTGGCACTGGAACCGAAGTTTATCGTCTGTGATGAACCGGTCTCGGCACTGGATGTGTCCATTCAGGCACAGATTTTGAATCTGATGCAGGATCTTCAGGAAAGTCTGGGTCTGACTTATCTTTTCATTACCCATGACCTGTCTGTCGTCAAACACATTTCTGATGACATCCTCGTTATGTATCTTGGTCAGATGGTCGAAAAGGCACCGTCTTATAAGCTCTTTAAAAAGCCGATGCATCCATACACACAGGCGCTTTTGTCCGCGATCCCCATACCGGATCCGGATCTGCCGATGGAGCGGATTGCTATGAAGGGAGAGCTTACGTCACCGATCAATCCGGAAAAAGGATGCCGTTTTGCCAAGCGTTGTCCCTTCGCTACTGATGCATGCCGGCAGCAGGATATGGTTCTTACTGAAGAAGAACCGGGACACTTTATCACCTGTCTGCGTGTGCAAAAGGGAGAGATATGATATTTACCTTTGTTTATTACCGCAGCAAGTATTTTGTACTTCAAGGCGGTTTTAGAAAAATATTTTAACAAAAATGAAAAACAAAACAGGAGGAAACAATATGAAAAAGAGCTTTACCCGCGTTCTGGTCCTGATTCTGGCTCTGCTGGTTCTGCAGTCCCTTGTGGCCTGCGCCGGCAAAGAGCCGGCAACTTCGCCGGACGCTACAGCAAGTAACGGACCAGCTGAAAGCAGCTACAAGGACACACTGATCTGGGCGCAGGGCGCAGACGTTACGTCCCTTGACCCCCATCAGGGAAAAGAGACCCCGGCCGTCGAGGTCAGCTGTCAGATCTTTGACACCCTGGTTACGATTGATCCGGAAACCAGCGAGGTCATTCCTCAGATCGCTGAGAGCTGGGAGCAGAAAGATGCACAGACTTATGTCTTCAAAATCCGTCAGGGAATCAAGTTCCATGATGGCAGCGACCTGACTGCTGAGGATGTTAAGTTCTCTTTGGATCGTGCCTGCAACTCTGCCGCTGTTTCCTACATTGTCAACTTCATTGAAGGTGTCACGGTAGATGATGAGTACACAGTTACAGTAACAACCAATGCACCCTACGCACCGGCTCTGCGTAATCTTGCCATTCCCTTTGCAGCTATCGTTCCCAAAGCAGCCGTGGAGGCAGATGAAGATGCGTTCATTCAGCACCCCATCGGCTCCGGCCCCTATACCTTCGTTGAGTGGAAACAGGGTGACCATATCAGCCTTAAAGCCTTTGATGACTACTATGCAGGCAAGGCTGCAACAGAAAACCTGACCATGAAAGTTATACCCGAAACCTCTCAGCGCACAATTGCACTGGAAACCGGTGAAATCGATCTGGCCTATGATCTGGCTGTCAACGATATACCCAAGGTCAATGACAATGACAAGCTGACAGTCTTTGAAGTACCATCCCTCAGCTGCTGGTATATTTCTATGAACATGAACAAGGAACCCTTCAACAACCCTCTGGTTCGTGAGGCTCTGAGCATGGCTATCGATCGTCAGACCATCATCGATACTATCAACGCAGGCAGCGGCCAGCCCGCGGATGCAATCATTGCTCCCGCTGTTTTTGGCTACTACTCCACCGGCGTTCCTGAGTATGACACTGCCAAGGCAAAGGAACTGCTCGTTGAGGCCGGTTATCCCAACGGTTTTTCTACAACACTGTGGGTTAACGACAACCAGTCCCGTATTGAGATGTGCTCAGCCATACAGGCAATGCTCCAGGATATCGGCATAGAGTGTAAATTAGAAGTGCTTGAGTTCGGCAGCTTCATCTCCAGAACTACCAACGGTGAACATGATATGGCCTACTTCGGCTGGACTACCTCCAGCGGCGACGCAGACTACACCTACTACTCTCTCGAGCATTCAACGCAGCAGGGTGCTGCCGGCAACCGCAGCTTTATTGCTGACCCGGAACTTGATGCGCTGATTGAGGAAGCTCGTTCCAGCACTGATGAATCCGTCCGTAAGGACCTCTACAAGGACATTGCTATCAAGCTGGATGAGATTAACAACAATATCCCCGTATTTTACAGCTCCATCAATGTTGGCGCCAACAAGAAAGTAGAAGGCTTCGTGATGGACCTCAACGGCTATCATGACCTGTATCAGGTCAAGATTGCCAAGTAATTATTACTAGTTACAAGTATGACTGTGGAAAGGAAGAACAGAAACATGAGGCTTGCAAATCTTACCTGGCCGAAGGCCCAGGAATATTTCGAAAATAACGACATGGTACTTATCTCCATCGGTAGTATTGAATGCCATGGCCGTCACATGCCGCTTGGAACTGACACACTGATCCCTGACCACCTTTTGGAAAAAATTGAGCAGAAGAGCGATGTTCTGATTGTGCCGACTATTCCCTATGGCGCCTGCCAGAGCCTGTCTCCGTATCCCGGAACCATTGATATTGACAATGAGATCCTCTATCAGTTCTGCCGTCAGATTTTCCTGAGCCTGTATCGTCACGGCGCAAGAAAGTTTGTTTTTCTGAATGGGCACGGCGGCAATATGAAGATGATTGAACGCCTTGGTTTAGAATTTGAGGACAAGGGTTGTCTGGTTGCAATGCTCAACTGGTGGCTGATGGCCTGGGATATGAATCCTGCATGGAAGGGCGGCCACGGCGGCGGAGAAGAGACCGCAGCTATCCTTGGTATTGACCCGTCTTTGGTTGACAAGAGCGAAATCGGAGGGGAGCTTCAGTTTAAGCATTTAACTGAAAACCTGAAGACGACCGGCTTCCGTTCGGTTGATTATAAGGGCGTTTCGGTTGATATTCTCCGTAGCACACCGCATGTCACGGACAGCGGCTGGATTGGCCCCGATCATCCCAATACCGCGACCGAGGAATGGGGCAGGGAAATGCTGGAGACTACGGCGAACTACATTGTTGACTTTATGGAAGAGTTCAAGAAAGTAAAGTTGGCGTAAAGAGGTTACACAATGGATAAGAAAACAACTCTGGAAATGATTGCGGCGATTTCAAATGCGAACGGTACATCCGGATTCGAAGATGAAGTGGTTGCAGCGGCACTTCCCTACACCGAGGGACTTGGCGAAGTCAATGTTGACCATATGCGTAATCTCTATATCCGCCGTAAGGAAAATACCGGCAGACATCCGGTTGTGCAGCTCGATGCCCATAGTGATGAAGTAGGCTTTATGGTTCAGGCCATCTGCCCGGACGGAACGCTGCACATCATCCAGCTTGGGGGCTGGGTCAACCACAACATTCCCGCCCATAAGGTATGGGTGCTCAATAAGTTCGGCGAGTACATTCCGGGCCTCACAGCCAGCAAACCGCCTCACTTCATGACCGAACAGGAGCGCAAGGCTCCGCTGGAAATGAAGGACATCAAGGTGGATATCGGCGCTGTTTCCAGAGAGGAAACAGTTGAGAAATTCGGCATCCGTATCGGGGCCCCGGTTGTTCCTGATGTCACATTTACCTATTCAGAAACAACGGATCTGATGGTAGGCAAGAGCTTTGACTGCCGCCTGGGATGCGCAGCAATTCTCCAGACCATGCATACACTCGCAGGCGAGAAGCTGGACGTAGATATTGTCGGTGCCTGCGCAGCGCAGGAAGAAGTCGGTGTGCGTGGTGCAACAGTTACAGCACAGGTTATCAATCCGGATATTGCTATCGTTTTTGAGGGCTGCCCGGCAGATGATACTTGTGTAGAGCCTTATATGATACAGACCGCTATCAAACGCGGTCCGATGCTGCGGCACATTGACGCACGAATGATTACCAATCCGCGCTATCAGAGATATGCACTGGATCTGGCGGAAGAACTCGGCATACCGGTACAGGATGCTGTTCGGTCTGCGGGCTCCACCAACGGTGCCGCTATCCATCTGACCAGCAAGGCAGTACCTGTCATCGTTATCGGCATCCCGGTCCGTTATGCACACACGCACTACGGAATTTCGGCCTATGCTGACTTTGACAATGCCGTGAAACTGGCCTGCGCAATACTCAGAAAGCTTGATGCAGCCTGTATTGATAGCTTTTAAAAAACAGACGATGTGAGAGCATCTGATGAAAAAAAGACGGGCAGTTACCCCGGAAGGGGTGGGCTGCTCGTCTTTTTTAGTAGGCCCGGACTGATGCGAACCTGTTACGGTTTCTCCTGCAACAGCGAAAGCCTGTAGATTCTTTCACCGGTTTTCTCATAATGAAAATCCAGCAGATCGCAGGTGCCTTTTAAGTCATTTTTTTTGATGGCGTCAAGCAGCTGCCTGTGCGTGCCGGCAGGCTTGCCGCCTCTTGTCAGTGTTTCCGTATCGCTGATCGCCTGACCAAATCGGTTGGCGTTGTCGACGGAAAGAAACATTGCCCCGTTCAGGGGGCTCAACAACTCCCACATTTTTGTCAAGCGGTTGATCTGGGCAGACCGGACGATTTGCTGATGAAATTTCTCGTCAGCATGAACTGACTGAATCAGGTTTTTTGCTTCATAAGCACTTTGGAATTCTTCCAGGCTGGCCTCCATAATCATAAGAGCATAATCGCTGAGATGGCAGTTGCTCTTCTGGATGGCAAGTTTTTCTAAACTTCCGCGCAGGAAAAATACCTCATAGGCGTCTGCCGGCGAGAGCAGTGCGACGGAGCAGCCCTTGTTCGGCTGGTAGTCGACCACTCCCTCTACGGCAAGCTGCTTCAGTGCATCACGTACCGGGCCGCGGCTGGTACCGAACTCCTGGGCAATATCCGTTTCTACCAGTTTTTCCTCTGGTGCAAGTGTTCCGTTAATAATCTGCTCGCGCAAAGATTCGAGAATCCTCTCGGATGCAGTTGTTTTTGATAGTTTTCGTTGTTTCTTCATGTTTACCTTTTCCAACTTTCCGAATATGCGGCAAATGCTGCTGCAATGCGTTTCATGTCCGCAGGCTGATAGCGCTGGTCACATGGAACGGAAACAATGTGATCATAAATGTATTGTACAGAAGGGTGGCCTTCCGGATGTACCATAGGGCCAACCGGCCAATAGACTGTAGAGCGGATATGTTGATCTTTCAGATAGCTTTGGAACTCCTCCCGATCCTCGGCATACAGACAGAAGTGGCTGGGAACAGCTGTAGCCGGCAGCTCCGGGAATACGGGGCGAATGCCGTGGAGTTCCGGGGGGAGTGCGTTCAGAATCGTGGCGAAATTTTCTCTTCTTGCCGCGCAGATCGTCTTAAAGTCAGCATGGCGTAAAATACTTTCCGAGCGCGGATCGCCAGCAAAACTGTCGAACATCCGGCGCAGGCGCATTTCGCCCTCCCAAAAGGTATCGGAGTCGGCGGAATTGATAGCGTCTTCCCGCTGCCGAAGGTGCGTGGGGTCGACCGGCAAAAGCGGCTTGGCAAATTTACCTTGCTGTTTTACGGCAATACCGCCGCAGGCGATACCCATCCATTTGCGGAAGCTTCCGGCAAAATAGTCACAGAGCGGATCAATGCCGTCAGCAGAAAACAGCGAGTGGGTGACATCTTCCAAAATCACGATCCCGCGCTCCTTGCAGCTGCGGACAAACTGCTGGTCATAGTTGCAAAAGCCATAATAGCCGCACAGGGACAGGACACTGATTTCGTCGAGCGCAGCCTGATCAAAAACGCAGCGCAAATCCAGGTCGATGTCATAGAACTTCATCTCATAGCCGGCTTTTTCAAAACAGCCCAGCACAGTCTCACAGGTGTACATGGGGACATAGGCAACTTTGCGCGTATCGCGCAGCATGATATCTTCCAGACAATAATAAATACCGCAGCGACCGGACATCGTGAATGCCAGGTCACCACCCTGCAGGCCAATCTGATCGAAATACCCGTTCTGTGTGGGCTTGCATGGTTCGTAATAAAACATTCCGCCTATTTGCTTCATTATTATGACTCTACCTTTCCGCTGCGCTACAAGGCACAAAAGGGCACGAAAAACAGAATATTAAACAATTTGTCAGATCGTGAGATTCCCTTGGGCGAAGCTATGTTCATTCTCCAACGACACATGGGTATCTGATACCTGCTCCTTCATAACAGCATCCGATGCATATTGATAACGCCAGCAGACGGCTTCGTTTTCTGAGCCGCTTTTCCGGATGGTATGTATCAGAACTTTTTTCAAACCTTCTTCCAGTAAAGCAAAAATGGAGCATGCGCAGAGAAAACATCACTTTATTAATTTAATAACATTATAGTGTAATGTTAACAAAAAGGGAAGAAAGTTTGACAATTTTACAAAATTGAAGACAAAAAAAACAGCTCTCAGTCTGAGCTAAAGCGGGCGCTAAGTTCTTTACTCAGCGCTAAAAAACGTTAGGTCAAGCCTTTAAGGAGGGCAGATCACAATTGACCTTTTTGGTAACGGGCTAAGAACTGCCTGGTTCTCTCTTCTCTGGGGCCGGCAAAAACTTCCTCAGGAGATCCCTGCTCAACAATCATTCCTTGGTCCATGAAGAGAATCCGGTCAGCCACGTCACGGGCAAAGTCCATCTCATGGGTGACGATAATCATGGTTGTATCCTCTTCAGCCAGGCTTTTGATGACCTTGAGCACCTCACCTGTAAGCTCGGGGTCCAGGGCTGAGGTAGGCTCATCAAAGCAGAGGATATCGGGTCCCAGGGCCAGGGCCCGGGCTATAACTACTCTCTGCTGCTGGCCGCCGGAGATCTGATGGGGATAATTGTCGATCTTGTCCATCAGACCAACCTGATCCAGCAGCATTTTGCCCCGTTCCTGTATTTCTGAGAGAATATTCTTTTTATTTTGCTTATAGTCCGGGCGCTCTGAGG
>LFRM01365194.1_pt1 | contig 10430 bp, 13 predicted proteins | sample 618341 | NCBI WGS metagenome assembly LFRM01 (sample SAMN03654438, study PRJNA283298) | anaerobic digester metagenome | isolation source: pool of bioreactors CSTR01a, CSTR02a, and CSTR03a thermophilic anaerobic... | place: Denmark: Kgs. Lyngby | collected 2014-05-21 | reverse complement strand
ATTGAGGGCGATGTGTTGAAAATTTCTATTGAGCATGATGTTCGTGCTACCGAGGAGCTTCGTCGTCGTGACGAGCGTCTTGTGCGGCGGTTATCGTCCCGTCGTTAGCCTGAACTTTTCAGCTAAATGATGCCACGCCGCAAGATATTTATTAAGAGGCGGTGTTTTAGCCGGGTCTTTTGCTTGAAATGCTGTGCCTGTTTGCGGTCCCCTGCCCCTTCCATCCCTGATCCTTAAAAAATGATTGTTCAAGTATCAGCCTTGTTGTTCGGGCCGCCAAAAAAAGGGGGGGGAAGTATTTGGGTGATCCTTAACTGGATGGGGGTAGTTGGCCGCTTGGGCGATGAACCGCCCGGGGTCCTTTGTCTGTTTTTGGTGACGAGGAGCTTTTTGACGAGCTTTACCGTCGTGGCTACGGCGTTTATCAGATGAGGTGATTTGCCTGGCAACTTTTTAAAAGGCGCTGGACATAAAGGGGAGCCTTGGAAAGCGGCAAAAGCCCCGGGTGTGACCCGGGGCTTTTTATTGAGGGGAGGTGTCTGGGTGGTGGAGCTTCTGGTCAAAAAGTTTCGCAAAAAACCTGAAGCGGTTATCGTGGCGGATCGTGTCGTGGAGAGTTGTTATTCCGGTGGTCGTTCCGGGGAGCTTTTGCCTGTTGAGGAGCTTCCGAATCTGGCTCCTCCATTTGGCGACATTNNGGAAAGATTCTCCCGGGGAGCGGCTTGACTATGCCTCAAAACTTCTTGGTCTTATGATGCCCCGGGTGATGTATTTGAACCAGAAACACGGCGGTCATTTTTTGCCCGGCCTTTTTTCCTGGCGGGAGCGTTCCCTTTACCGGGTGGCCCGGTATGTCCAGAGAACTTCCGGGTTTTGCCGTCGTGTTGAGCTGGACAAGGATTTGGCCCACTGGCTGGTGAGTGCGTCTTTGTATTGTGACTTTGGCGGAGAGCTTGAGGGCCCGTTTTTCCGCTTGAGCATGGCCTTGGATTTCCTGGGCCGCTACTTGCCCGAGAGTGTTCTGGTGAGCATTACTGGTCCTTATGGTTACGAGTTTTGTTTTGGGTATTTGGTGAATCCCTTGTTGTTTTCTTTGGCCCTGCTTCATTGCCGGGGCATGTATGAAGAAAATCCCCGCGGCGGGAGGGGGCGTGTTTTTGAGATTACCTCGCCCGGCGTGGTTTACCGTGGTCATTTTAAGGATTACCGGGAGAAAGGATTGTTTGGCCGTCACAAGGGGCTGTTTTGGTGGAACAGCCATGTTCGCGGCAAGAGGCCCTTGAAGGGCAAGGAGTTAAAAATCTGAAAGGGGGTTTATTGTATGGACGAGCTGAACGAGGCTGTGGTTTTGGGGGACATGCTGACTGACGAGGGTTTCATGTCCAGTTTGACTTCCCGGGAGCGGGACATAGTGGAGATGCGCTGTTCCGGTATATCTTTGCCGGACGTGGCCGTTGCTGTGGGCCTTCCTGTTTCTGCCGTGGAGTATAAGATAAAAGAGCTCGTTAAGAGATACATTGGCTAATTTTTTGTAGGGGGTGTATTTACCTATGAATCATGACCCGTGTGAAGGTACCGCTTGTTTTGATCTTTTGTGGATCACCAACGGTGAGGATGTCCAGCATCGTTACCTTATCTCTGCGGCGGTTCAAGCGGACGGTTTTGTGGTGAACAAGAACTTTATCTGTCCCGTTTGTTTTGAGCCTGGCCGTCCTGTTGTTGTGGATGCCTGGGTGGATTACTACGGCTACCAGGTGGGCGGCTGCTTGAACTGTGGTGGCATGTATAGGTATTGCCTGACTGAGCCGAAGCCTTTTGAGGTTGTGCTTGTTGATACCGAGCTTGAACTGTTGAGGGACATCCTTTTTTACGACCTGCGCGACAGTACCCGTGCGCTTCGTCGCAGTTTCCTGTGCGAGCGTGGGGCGGACCTGAATTATAGCTTAAAATTGTATTCCAATCTGATCATTGATCTTACCGGGTTATTTTCCAAAATAGAGGGTTGTCTTTTGGCTCCCCGTTCTTCGGAGCATGTTTACTTGAAACTTGGCGACGGTGAGTTTACGGCCCTTTTGTCGTCCCTGGATCATCGTGTGGTGTCTGGATGTGATCAGCGGATCTTTTTTCTCCGGAACCGTATTTTGAATGCCGTGTCTCGCAAGGGCTGCTGTGGCCGGGAGGTCTGCGAAAGATGCTGACCCGTTTACTGTTGTCCCTGATCAGGTTTTACCAGCGCCGGTTGTCTCCCTTGCGTGGCCCTGTGTGTCGTTATTATCCTACCTGCAGCGAGTATATGTATCAGGCCGTGGAGAAGTATGGGGCGGTTCGCGGCCTGTGGCTGGGCTTGAGAAGAATTATGCGCTGTCATCCCCGTGGTTCCCGGGGCCATGATCCCGTGCCTTGATATTTTTTTGGGATGAGGTGATTCTCTTTGTATGTGGCTGGTTTGGTGCTGGGTATAATTGGTCTTGTTGGCGGCCTGGTTCCCGTGGCGGGCTGGTTTATGCTTCCTGTGAACGTGGCGGCTGTCCTGAAATGTGCTTGTTGACTGGCTGTCTGTGATTTAAAAAGGATCGGCGCACATTTTTTAACGGCGGCTGGGTGAAGCGTGTTTTTGGTGTAGACGCTTCCGGGACTAATGGCTTCTGTTTTCGTGGTGGCTTTGTTCCCGGCGCTGTGGATGGTTTGGCTGAGTGTGCTGATGGTTTTTATATTGTCTGCAGCGTTGGCTGCAATTGTCGTTTCCCGCAAAAATTTTATGCCGTTTACCAGGTTTGTGACGGTGTGGTTGAGAAGCTGATTGATTGGGTGCGGGGCCGTGGTTGGGCCTTGAGGATCAGGGACGAGCTCTCGCTTCTGATCGCTTCCCGTCCTTTTGGTGACTACCCGTTGCTGTTACATAGGAACGGTGGCATTATTGATAAAACGAAGAGAACGGGTATGGCCTCAAGCTGGTATCCGGCGGTTTTGTCGAGGGGCTGCAGGGTTGGCCCTTCTTAATAAAGAAAGAGGGTTATGTTTGCATGTCTGCTTTGTTAAAATCTTTAAAAGAGGAGCTTGAAGTCATAAGCAGTCGTATACTTGAATTGAGACTTCTTGTAGAAGAAGCCAAAGACGCTGATCGGAAAAAGAAACTAAGAAACGAGTTAAGGCGGCTTCAGTGGCAGGCGCTTTTTTATCTTGAGAAGATTTATAACCTGGAACAAAACCGATCCGAATAAAATAAGGATGTTGTTGCGTGGGCGGGGCCGTTTTTGGCTTGCTGATGCTGTTTGTTTCTCTTGGGTATGCCTCTCTGCATGAGCGGGAGAGGACTNNAGCGGGAGAGGACTTTGGAAAAAGTTTTTTATAGTTCTTCCTGTTGTTTGGTATGTTGCCGGCCAGTTTTTGTTTTCTTCATAAAAAGGGGGTTTTTGTGTGGGGGGTTTCTGGGCTGTTGCCGGTTTGTGCGTGTTTTTTGTCTTTCTTTACCTGTTCGGCATGTTCTTGAAGAAAAACAAAAAAGCGGCTGCAGCGATCCTTGTTTTATTTATCGTGTTTTTTGTGGTGGTTCTTTTGCTGCCCCCCTCGGGGGGCAAGTCTCCCGGGCCCGGTGCAAGCGGTGACTCCGTTGTCGATGAAGCCCCTTTGGGGCAGCTTGTGGTCCATTTTATTGATGTGGGCCAGGGGGACGCGATACTTGTCCGGTCGCCCGAACAGGATATCCTTATTGACGGTGGTCCCCGTTCTGCCGGCGGCTTTGTGGCAAGTTACCTGCAAAGCCTGGGCGTTGAGGAACTGGATTTAGTTGTCGGCACTCACCCTCACGAGGATCACATCGGCGGTCTGATCGCTGTCCTTGAGACCTTCCCCGTGGGGGAGGTTCTTGACCCCGGAGTGGCGCATACCACCAAAACCTTTGAGGATTATTTGACCGTCATAGATCGGAAGGACATAAAATTTACCGAGGCCCGGGCGGGCATGATTCGGGACCTGGGCGGTGGGGCCGGGCTTGAGGTCCTGCACCCCGGGGAACCTTCCGGCGGCAACTTGAACAATGCTTCCGTGGTGGCCCGTTTGACTTTTGGCCGGGTGAGCTTTTTGTTTTCCGCCGATGCCGAGGTTGAGGCCGAGCAAGAGATCCTTGGCCGCAGGCTTCCCTTGTCCGGCGTGATATTGAAGGTCGGTCATCATGGCAGCAGGACGGCCTCTTCAAATGCTTATCTCAAGGCTGTGAATCCTGAAGTGGCGGTCATTATGTGCGGCTCCGGCAATGAATACGGTCATCCTCACCGGGAGACCCTGGTTAAGCTGGCTGCTGTTGGCGCGAACATTTACCGGACGGACGTGCACGGCACGATAATTGTGGTTACCGATGGGAAAGATTATACAGTTAAGTATGGCAGGGGGGTTGAGCCGTGATGAAGGCCGTTGTTGATCGTTTCGAGGGCGGTTATGCCGTGGTTTTGTTTGGTGACGAGGAGATCCGGGTTAACGTTCCCCGGAGGCTTCTTCCTGAAGATGTCCGGGAGGGGAGCTGGCTTAGAGTCGGCTTCGAGCTGGACCCGGGTGGGACGGAGAGCCAGAGAAAAAAGATCGAGGGCCTTCTTGACAGGCTTAAAGAAAAGAACAAAAAAAACAGGTGACATAGGTTTTGTCATTTTGGGGAGCGGTTTTGTGGCCGCTCCCTTTTTGTTTATTAAAGACAGGGCTGGTATTTTCCCGGCACGCCCTAAAATTTTGCGTATCGTTTATGAATTTAGAAGGGGGGTTGCGATGGTGCTTTTCTTGTGCTCAATGATAAGACGCCGCAAAAAAGGTTTTACTTTGTTGGAGCTTTTGATCGTCCTGTCGGTCTTGGCTGTCCTGGTGGCCATTGGGGTGCCGAACTTTAAAGTCTACCTGGATGAAGCCCGGCTGAACCGTATTGCCGATGATGGCCGTCTCTTGAAGGATGCGGCTTACCGTTATTATCTGGCCAACGGCAGGTGGCCCGTTCTCGGCGATCCTTTATCCCTGGATGACCTGCCGGTGGAGCTGTATTCCCTGGACTGGAAACCTGTGAATAAAGAGGAGCCTGATTTCCTTGCCAAAGTGGCCTCCGGCGAGATCGAGCTTTATGTTCTGGACGAATCCTTGCTGCGGTCTTACGTCCGGGTGAAGTCTGGTTTTGAGAATTATGTTTTGCGGGACCTGACGGGCAGCGTATACATCTGCGGCGCTGGCCTGCCTCCGGCCCTGTTAGACCCCCCCTGATCATCCTCCGGAGCCTGTGGTGGATATTACCGGTTCCGGCACGAGGGAAGATCCGTATATCATCTATACCTTGAACGGGCTGAATCAGGTTCGCAACAACATGTCTGCGCACTACCGCTTGGGTGCGGACATTGACGCTTCCCCTGCTGCCGAGTGGAATGGCGGCAAGGGCTGGGAGCCCATAGGCTATTACAATTCGATTCTTGACTACCGTTACTTTACCGGTACTTTTGACGGCAGGGGTTTTGTTATAAGCGGCCTGTGTATAAAGCGTTCCGATTGCGATAACGTGGGCTTGTTTGGCGTCATAGACGGCGCTGTGATCAAGAACTTGGAGTTAATTAATGTTGACATCACTTCCGGGGGCCAGTATGTTGGCGGCGCAGTAGGCAGGGTAAATGGCAGGAACAGTACTGTTGAGGACGTTCACGTGACCGGCAGCATCAATACCGCCAGGCCGGGCACTCTTGCCGGTGATACCGGCGGCGTTGCCGGTTGTCTTGATCGCGGCTCCCTTGTTGGTTGCAGTTTTGACGGAGAAGTGTCGGCAAGCGGCGGTCGCAGTACTGGCGGTATCGTTGGCTACGTCCGGGATGATGCCGTGATTGCTTACTGCAATTCTTTCGGCGAGGTGCACGGCACTGGCAACAATGTAGGCGGCGTTGCGGGAAGCATGGTGGACGGTTCACTGTCTGACTGCTGGTCCGCTGCCACGGTTACGGGCCGCGATTATGTCGGCGGCGTGGTGGGTGATGCCGGCAGGCTGCTGACGGGCACGAGTGTTGTTCGTGCCTGGTCCTCCGGCGTGATTTTTGGGGAAGATTGTGTTGGCGGCGTTGTTGGCCGTTATCAGGATGCCGGTATAAGTTTGAGCTATTTTAAGGGCAGCGTTTTGGGCGATACCCGGGTCGGCGGCCTTGTCGGTTACTTTGCCAACACCTTGAGTATTTCCGTCGCCAGCATTTCCGATTGTTATTCTGTTGGTTCCGTTTACGGCGATGAGTGTGTGGGTGGCCTGATTGGTGCGGAATTCAACTTTAGCCTTCTCAGGCCCGGCGCGGTCAGGATGTCTTTTGCCGCCGGTCCTGTGAGCGGCAATAAGAACGTTGGCGGCTTTTTGGGCTACCGGATGGAACTGATTGATTCCACGGTTCAGTCCTGTTATTGGGACAAGGATGCTACGGGCTGTCCGTCTTCTGCGGGCAAGGCCCAGGGCAAGACCACGGCTCAGATGAAATCCCAGGCTACTTTTAGCGGCTGGGACTTTGGGAGCGTCTGGGCCATAGACGAAGGTGTTTCGTATCCCTTTCTGATGTGGCAGTTCAGGTTTTAGCCGTCGGGTATCTTTGAGGATTGTCGTGAGGGGCTGCAAGCTGGTTGCGGCCCCTTACGTTTATTTTTTTACAGAAAAGAGGGGGATGGATTTGTACACCGAGCTTTTATGATCCCACCGGGTTCCGGCGCGTGGTGGAGTATATCAGCAAGCAGGTCCCCTATACTGTGGTGACGCGCCTTGTTCCCAAGGAGCGTCAGAGTGCCCTGCTTGTAGAGCACTCCTTGTAGTTATTTTGTTGCCCCGGGGTGGCGGCTGTCTTATCAAGAGTCGCCACCTTTTGTTTTTATTTAGAAGAAAAATTATAGGAAGGTGATGGATGTTGTATTTGTTTCGTCGTCGTGTAGGTCGCAGGGGATTTACTTTACTTGAACTTCTTGTCGTAATGGCGGTCTTGGCTGTCCTGGTGTCCATGGGGGTTCCTAAGTTTAAGGGCTACCTGGAGGATGCCCGGATGACCCGTTTATCCAACGATGCCCGCCTGCTGCAGGACGCAGCGGCTATTTACAACTTGAAGCATGATGCCTGGCCCGTGGGGGAGCAGTTGAGTGCTTCTTCTTTTGAGGGCAGGAAGCTTCTGATGGCCGATCTGAAGGATGTGGTGGAGCAGGAGGAAGATTTCTGGGAGCGTTTTGACTCCGGCGAGATTAAGCTTTATGCGATTGACATGGATGTTCTTCGCAGCCGGGTGCGTATTAGCACCGATCCCTGTCATTTTGTTCTCAGGAATCCTCACGGCTCGGTTTACATTGTTGATCCGCCTTATGCTTTGAGCGGCGGTCCTGGCGGCTCTATTGGTCCCGGCGAAGAGCCTCGTCCGTCCGGTCCTCTTCGTGATCCTGAGCCTGGTGAGTTTGAGGTATGGACTGCCGAGGATTTAAGGAAGGTTGGCTCTGGTATTGACGGTTGGGACATGGACAAAAACTATATTCAGATGGCCGATATTGATCTGTCCGGTTATTCTGCCGGTGAGGGCTGGGAGCCGATAGGTGTTTCTGGCGATCCTTTTAAAGGCAGGTATGACGGTAACGGCTTCAACATAAGCGGCCTAAAAATTGATCGTCCCGATGCTGATTGCCAAGGGCTGTTTGGTGAAGTCAGGGATGCCACGATCAAGAATATAGGTTTAGTTGATGTTAATATTCTAGGCAATCAGTATGTTGGTGGTGTCGTGGGATCGGCTAAACGTAAAACCGAAATAACGGGGTGCAACTCATCTGGTGTGGTGAACGGTGAGGGCGATTATGTTGGCGGTATTGTCGGTTATCTTGTGACGACAGTTGGAGTAGAGGCCCATGTATCTGATTCCTGGTCCACGGCGGATATTACGGGGCAGCATCGTGTTGGTGGGATAGTGGGGTACGCTCAAGGCTCAGCTTCTCCATCGAGTGATGCCTATATTAGTCGTGTTTGGTCGTCTGGCAACATTAAGGGGACAAACTGGGTTGGCGGCGTACTTGGCAGTTTTAATATGGATGGCAGTATAAACCAGAGTTATTTTAAAGGTGTAGTTGATGGTTGCGGCAAAAGCGTTGGTGGTTTGGTTGGTTACCTTGGTGCCCGTGCGAAGATTAATGACAGTTATTCTGTTGGTAAAGTTTATGGCAATAAACAGGTGGGCGGATTGGTTGGAGCGTCAAGTGGTGACGGAGTCATTAGAAGGTCTTATGCTGCTGGCCTTGTGAGCGGCAATGAAGACGTCGGTGGTCTATTGGGTGGCAGGACTTACAAACCCAGCATTAGATCGTGTTATTGGGATAAAGATGTAACTTGCCAAACTAAATCTGCTTTCGGCAGTGGTGTTGGTAAGACCACTATTGAGATGCTGCAGCGCTCCACATATGGGGATAAATGGAACTTTGACCAGGTTTGGGCCATCGAGGAAGGCGCCTCTTATCCCTACCTGCGGTTTAACGAGCAGGTTCCTCATCCGGTTCCTCCTTTGAATTAACTTGGGTTATAATAGTTGGCAGGTTTTAAGGGGTGCCGGTTTTTTGCTGGCACCCCTTATTTGTCTGCGAAACGGTTGGGATGTTGGTTCGTTATCCCGGGCGGGGTGTCTTTTTAACGCACCCGCCCATTTTTCCGGGCCGGAGAAAATTTCGCTCCGGCCCGTTATTATATTTATTGGGAGGCGATCTTGCCTGCTGTATTTTGGCCTGCTTGTGTTCATGTTTGGTGCCTCGTGGGGCAGTTTTTTGAATTGTGCTTATTACAGGCTAAAGTCTGGCTTGCCGCTTTGGGGGCGGTCACATTGTGTTGTTTGCGGTTATGTCCTTAAGTTTTGGGACTTAGTTCCTGTTTTGAGCTATCTATTTCAAAAAGGTCGTTGCCGTTATTGCAAGTGCCGGATACCGCTTAAGTATTTCCTGTGGGAGTTTCTGTCCGGCGCGGTTTTCCTGTTGCTGTTTCTGGCGATAGTTTTTAGCAAACACTTATAAGTTTCAGCAAAATATTATGAGGGTCGAGAACAGGTATTGGAGGTGTGTGGCGGATGTTTACCGGTGCTGTAAAGGTTGAGTGTGTAAATATTAATCATCTTCGCTACAGGCCGTCTTATTTTAGTCATAAAGATATTGAGGTTGCGAGGCTCTTGTCCAGGCATGTGCTTTTGACGGCGGAGCAGATCAAGCTGTTTGGTCATCCCACGCGGCGGTTGGGTCACATGGTCAAGTTTGGCTTTCTGTACCGGTACCGGCTGTTGGATGCTGAGGGGAATACTCTGCCGAGTGCCTATGCCGTTGGTCCCGCTGCGAGGTATTTTTTAAATTTCCCCATAGTTGGTGTCAGCAATCCTTACAAGGTTCAGTCCATGCTGGCGGTCAACCAGGTCTTGCTTTATTTTTTGTCCAAGGCCCCGCATGCGAATCTGAATATCCACCTGCACCGTCCTGTGCAGGCGATCATAACTATCAATAACCCTTTGGGCATCATTGCTCCCCGGAAGGGTTTTGATCGCACCTTTTTGTCCAGGAGTGAAGTTGAGCAGGCGATAGTTGTCCTGCCGGATCGCAAATATGTTACTTCCGGCCTTCCTGTTCTTTATGTTTTTGACGATGAGCTGGGTGATCCTTTTAACTTGAAATTCTATAAATGTCCTTCCGGGACTCGTTTGGTGCAGGTTGATCTTTTTGAAAACGAGAAGGATGAGAAACTGGTTGCTGAATCTTGCTGAATCGGTCGAGTGTCCTTGAGTGGGGGGATATTGGTGAAAATATATGCGGTTCAGATCCTTGCCGGCCGCGAGGACCTGGTTGCGGAGCAGATCCAGAATCTTGAGCATCCGAAGATAGGGAAGGTCTATAATTTAAAGAACGCTTTTGGGGGTTCCATGTTCCCGGGGTATCTTTTTGTGGACATGGTACTGGACGGCGATACTTACAGGAAGATCCTTGACCTGCCCTGGGTGATCCGGTATCTTTGCCCCACGTCTGGAGTTCGCCCTGTGACTGAATCTGAGGCGAGCAAAATTTCTGAGCATGTGGAGCCTCTTATTGAGACGGGTGTTTTTGTTCGTCTGGTGAGCGGCCCTATGGCGGGTCTTTCCGGCAAGGTGTCTGCTTTAAAGTTTCCCCGTTTAAAGATAAAGGTGGTGGTGTTTGGGGAAGAGATCGAGATCGAGTCCCATATTAAGCATATTGACATACCCGGCTTAAGGACGGGACTGAATTGATAATTTGTGATATAATAAAAAATATGAAAATAGGAATATAAGAACAGGGAGGGGCATAATAATGGCGCAGGCAACAAAAAAGATGGAGGGTACTGTGGAGAAATATCACTGTAAATTTGGGCGGCGCTCTCAAGTGACCATCCCTAAAGAGATTGTAAAAGAGCTGAAGATGCAGGAGGGCGACTTGCT
>LFRM01241853.1_pt1 | contig 10431 bp, 9 predicted proteins | sample 618341 | NCBI WGS metagenome assembly LFRM01 (sample SAMN03654438, study PRJNA283298) | anaerobic digester metagenome | isolation source: pool of bioreactors CSTR01a, CSTR02a, and CSTR03a thermophilic anaerobic... | place: Denmark: Kgs. Lyngby | collected 2014-05-21 | reverse complement strand
CAAGAGGAGATTTAGGAATTGAGATATCTTTAGAATCAATACCAAGTGTTCAAAAGAAATTAATAAAGCAAAGTTATTTAAAAGGTAAGGTTTGTATTGTGGCAACTGAGATGTTAACTTCAATGGAATCCACTTCAAGACCTACTAGAGCTGAAGTATCAGATGTTGCTAATGCAGTAATAGATGGTGCTGATGCAGTAATGTTATCTGGAGAATCTGCTGTTGGACATTATCCAATTGAAGCAATAGAAACAATGAATAGAATAATAGATAGTACTGAAAATAATATGGATTATGATGAAATATTAATTAAACATACATCGCATGAAAATAAAGATGTTACTACTGTAATATCTCATAGTGTAGTAGATGCTGCTAATATGTTAAACGCTAAAGCAATTATTGCTACTACTATTTCTGGATATACAGCTAGAAAGATTAGTTCACATAGACCGTGTTGTCCAATTATTGCTACTACTCCAAGAAAAGAAACAGCAACTTCTTTATCTCCTCATTGGGGAGTGTTACCAGTAGTAGTAAAAAAATATACTACAACAGATGAAATAATGAAAAATGCAATAGATATTGTAAATGAAAAGTTTGTATTAGAAAAGGGAGACAAAATAATAATTACTGGAGGATTTCCAATGAAACAAAATAGATATACTAACTTTTTAAAAATTGAAGAAATAGAATAATTAATCACCATAAATGGTGATTTTTTATTTTTATTATGTTAAAATTAAATAGTATATAGGGAGGGTTTTGATGGAAAAAGAATATAGAATATTATTGGAGAGTTTTAGAAATTCATATTTTGTTAGAAGTTTAAAGTATCCAAATTCTTTGGAATATGATAATAAAGAAGACAAATTATCTAATATAAATAAAAAAACACCTGTTACTTTAAATGATATTTCATATAAAGATGGTAAGTATTATTTAAGTGGTGTATTTAAAATTGGAGAGCATGTTTTTGATTGTTCTCAATTTTCTAATAGTTTTAATGAAAGTACTAGAATAGGAACTTATGGAAGCTATGAATCAACTGCATATTTTCTTAATAATGATTTAAAATTTGAAACTACTTATTCTGCTTATAGAACCTTAGTGGGTTCTAATGAAGAAGTGTCTTCTATTCATGATAATATATATGATAAAAAAAGTACTATAGTTAAAAACTTTATAGAAAGAGTAAGCGGTACTTTTGAAGAAGAGTTTATTTATGAATCCGATGAAGATGTTTATATTCATAAATCAAATAAAACTAGTGAAATAGAAACACTAAAGTTTGAAATACCTGATGAAGAAGTTACTATGATTAAAAACACACCCAAAAATGATTTTAATTTAGTTCCTAGAAGGCAATATGCAGAACTAAAAAACGAAAGAGATAGATTGATTAGAATGATTAATCAACAAAAAGGAAGAGAAAAAACAAAAGAAAAAGGTAATAATAAACCTAAAGAAAAGGATAACTCAGCTCATAAAAAAAGAAGATATTAAATTTATTTATAAAAATACTTATTAGGAAGTGATAAAATGCATGATAAATTAAAACTATTATTAGATAAAATAGGTATTAAAGAGGAATATTATTCTTTTTTTAATGATGGAGTTTTAGAAAAATTAAAAATATCTAAAGATAAAAAAGAATGGAATTTCATTATAAAATTAAAAGATACTTTAGATCCAATTGTATTTGATGAAATAAATATGTCTTTAAATAAATATTATAAAGATTTAGAAGCATATATAACTTTAAAATATGAAAATGTATTAAATGAGAAAATTATAGATTATTATAAATTCTTTTTGGAAAAGCAAAGAAAATCTTATAAATCTTTATTGGATAATGATATATATTTAGAAGAAAAAAATATAATTATTGAAGTTACTAATAAAGTTGAAAGTAATAAAATTAATGAAATATTAGATGATTTAAAAAAATATTTTAAATTATCTGGATTTGATTATAATTTAAAAGTTGTTTTTAATGAAGATAAAAGTGTTAAGATAAAAAATGAAATAGATAAGGAAATTAAAGATAATTCTAAGGTTGAAAATAAACCAAAAGAAATAACATTAATATTTGGAGCAGAATCTAAAAAGAAAAGGAATTATTTAATTAAGGATATTATTTCAGAAGATAATGATGTAGTAATAGAAGCATATGTATTTGGAGTAGATGTTAGAGATATTTCAAGTAAAAATTTAAAAATAATAACAATTAAAGTATCTGATAATACTGATAGTATTTATTGTAAGATTTTTTCTAAAGATGAAAAAGAATCTGATTTGCTATTGAACAATTTAAAAGAAGGAGATTGGGTTAGAATAAATGGATATTCTAAAAATGATACTTTTTCTAAAGAGCTTGTATTAAATGTAAGAGGAATTACTAAGATTAAGCATTATAAAGAAGATATAGAAGATAAATCTAATAATAAAAGAGTTGAATTGCATGCTCATACTTTTATGAGTCAAATGGATGGAGTAGTCTCTGTTAAAGATTTAATTAAAAGAGCACATAAATATGGGCATAAAGCTATTGCTATTACTGATAAGAATTGTGTTCAAGCTTTTCCTGATGCTCAAAAGATAGTTAAAGAAATTAATAAAAGTAGTGATAATAAAATAAAAGGGATATATGGTGCAGAATTAGTTGTTGTAGATGATGAAGTTAATATAGTTTTTGGAAGTTCTAATTTAGATTTAATTGATACTACATATGTAGTATTTGATGTAGAAACTACTGGTTTTAATGCTACTAGTGGAGATTCATTAATAGAAATTGGTGCAGTTAAAATTAATAATGGAGAAATAATAGATGCTTTTGATGAATTAATTAATCCTGGAAGACCTATACCTTCTTACATTACTAAGTTTACTCATATAACTGATATGATGGTTAAAGATTGTAGAAATGAATTAGAAGTAACTACTGATTTTAAGAAATGGATAGGAGATTTACCTTTAGTTGCGCATAATGCAAAATTTGATAGATCTTTTTTATCTAGTGTTTATAATAGATATAATTTAGGAGAATTAAATAACGCAATAATAGATACTATGCAACTTAGTAGAATATTAAATCCTGAGGAACCTAAGCATAATCTTTCAATAGTAACAAAAAGATATGAAGTGGAATTTGATGAAGAATCTCATCATAGAGCTGATTATGATGCTAAAGCTACAGCTATAGTATTATCTAAAATGTTATTAAAACTTAGAGCAAGAGGGGTTCAAAAGATTGATGATTTAAAAAAATTGATGACAGAAGAAGATATATTTAGATTTGGTAATTTTTATCATATTTTAATATTGGTTCAAAAACAAGAAGGAATAAAAAATTTATATAAGTTGATATCTGATGCTAACACTAAATATTTACAAAAGACACCAAGAATTTTAAAGAGNNTTTAAAGAGTGCAATAACAAACAATAGAGAAGGTTTATTATTAGGTAGTGCTTGTTCTGAAGGAGAAATATTTTCAAGAGCTAGAAGTTTAAGTAATGAAGAGATAAAAAATATTATGCAATTTTATGATTTTATTGAAGTTCAACCTATAGAAAGTTATAATCATTTAATTCAAATGGGAAAATTTTCTAATGAGTTGGAATTACAAAATCATATTGAAAAAATTATTTCTTTAGCGTATGAAGAAAATATATTAGTAGTAGCAACTGGAGATGTTCATCATTTAGATAGGAAAGATAAAATATCTAGAGAAATCATAGTTAATCAAAAAGTACCTGGTGGAGGATTGCATTATTTAAATAAAAAAAATATAAGAGAAATACCTTCATCACATTTTAGAACAACAGATGAAATGTTAGAAAGTTTTGATTTTTTAGATAAAAAGATAGTAAATGAAATAGTAATAGAAAATACAAATAAAATTGCTGATTCTATTGAAAATATTAAAATTATTCAAGATGAAAAAGAACCGTATACTCCTATATTTGAAGGTTCAAAAGAAGAAGTGGAAAAAATGGTTTATGATAATGCTCATAAATTATATGGTAATAAGCTTCCTAAGATTGTAGAAGATAGAATAGAACAAGAATTAAAAGGTATAATTGGAAATGGTTATGATATTATTTATTTAATTTCTCAAAAATTAGTAAAGAAATCTAATGAAGATGGTTATATAGTAGGAAGTAGAGGTTCAGTTGGTTCTTCTTTTGTAGCAACTTTAATGGGTATTACTGAAGTTAATCCTTTGCCTGCTCACTATGTATGTCCTAAATGTAGTGAATCTATATTTGAAGAAGATGGTGTATTATTAGGATCTATTTATCCTTCTGGTTATGATTTACCGGATAAGATATGTAAATGTGGAAGTAAGATGAAAAAAGAAGGTCAAGATATGCCTTTTGCAACTTTTTTGGGTTTTGAAGGAGATAAGGTTCCTGATATAGATTTGAATTTCTCTGGAGAATATCAATCAAGAGCGCATGATTATACAAAAGAATTGTTTGGAGAAAAATATGTATATAGAGCAGGTACTATAGGTACAGTTGCGGAAAAAACTGCATTTGGATTTGTTTTAGGTTATATGGAAGAAAAAGAAAAACACTTGAGAAAAGCTGAAGTAGATAGATTAGCACAAGGATTGATTGGAGTTAAAAGAACAACTGGTCAACATCCTGGAGGAATAGTAATAATTCCTAATTATATGGAAGTATTTGACTTTACTCCATATCAATACCCCGCTGATGATCCTAAGTCAAAATGGTATACAACTCATTTTGATTTTGAAGCTATTCATGATTATGTTTTAAAATTAGATATATTGGGTCATGATGATCCAACTATGTTAAAAATGTTAGAAGATTCTAGTGGAATAAAAATAGATGATATTCCGTTTGATGATAAAGATGTTTTCAAATTGTTTTCTTCTACTGAATCTTTAGGTGTTTCAAGTGAAGAAATTGAATGTGAAGTAGGAACATTAGGAGTGCCTGAATTTGGTACAAACTTTGTAATTGAAATGTTAAAAGATACTAGACCTGAGAACTTTGCGGAATTAGTAAAAATATCAGGGCTATCTCATGGTACAGATGTATGGCTTAGTAACGCTAAGAATTTAATAGAAAATAATACTGTAGATTTTAAAGATTTAATTGGTTGTAGAGATGATATTATGGTTTATTTAATATATCAAGGATTAAAGCCAAAAGAAGCTTTTGATATTATGGAATTTGTTAGAAAAGGCAAAGCTTCTAAGGATAAAGAAACATGGGAAAAGCATGCTTCAACTATGAGGAAAGCAAATGTTCCTGAATGGTATATAGACTCATGTCAAAGGATTAAGTATATGTTCCCAAAAGCACATGCTACAGCTTATGTAATGATGGCACTTAGAGTAGCGTGGTTTAAAGTACATTATCCAATTTTCTATTATTCTGCTTACTTTTCAATAAGAGCTACAGATTTTGATATTAAAACAATGATCAAGGGTTATTCATCAATTAAAGAAAAAATAAGTATATTAAAAGAAAAAGGATTTGAAGCAACAAATAAAGAAGTTGCAATATTAGATGTATTAAAGAGTGCTTTAGAAATGACTGCAAGAGGTTTTAAATTTGGAAATGTAGATATATACAAATCTGATTCAACTAAGTTTTTAATAGATGAAGATAAAAAGACACTTATTCCTCCTTTTATTTCTATAGATGGATTATGAGATATAGTAGCAAAAAAAATTGTGGAAGAAAGAAATATAAAAGCTTTTACAAGTATTGATGATTTTCAAAATAGAGGTAAGGTATCTCAAACAATTATCAATAATATGAGATTGATGGGTATATTAGATCAAATGCCTGAAACAAGTCAATTAAGTTTATTTTAGATAAGATTATTCTTATCTTTTTATTATGATATAATTTAGGTGGTGATATTATGTATTTCAATTTAGATGAAAACAAATATGAAATTGTTATTGAAAGAAAAAATAATAAAAATACTTATATAAGAGTTAAAGAAGATTTAAAAATATATGTCTATACTAATAAAAGAACTAAAGAAAAAGATATAATTAAAATGATTGATGATAATTATGGTTCTATAACTAAAATGATTGAAAAAATAGAAAAAAAGAATAAATATAAAGATAAAAATTATCTATTAGGTAAGGAAATAGATATAGTAGTATTATCTAATCAAATACATCCTGAAATTTATAATAATAAGTTATATATTAAAGATAGAAAGAAAATAGATAAATATTATAAAGAAATAGCGCTTTCTATATTTAGTGAAAGATTAAAAGAAGTATATAATTTATTTGAAGAAAAGATTCCATATCCTATTTTAAAAATAAGAAAGATGACAAGTAGATGGGGAGTATGTAATAGAAAAAATATAAGTATAACTTTAAATTTAGAATTAGTAAAAAAGGATGTAAAATATATAGATTATGTTATAATACACGAATTGTGTCATTTTTTAGAGTTTAATCATTCTATAAAGTTTTGGAAATATGTCGAAAAATATTGTCCCGATTATAAATTTATTAGAAAAGAGATGAAAGAATAATGGTAATAAGTTCTACTGATAATTTTAAGATAAAAGAAATAAAAAAGTTACATAATAAGAAATATAGAGATATATTAGGTTTATTTATTGTTGAAGGAGAACATTTGGTTGATGAAGCCTTTAAAAATGGATACTTAAAAGAAGTGTTATTAGTAGAAGAAAGTAATATAAATATAGATATTAATAAAACATATATTTCTAAAAAAGTAATGAAAAGTATTAGTTTGTTAGAAAGTCCATCAAATGTTATTGGGATTTGTAACAAAATAAATGAAGATAAAAAATTGGGTAATAATATATTGATTTTAGATAATATACAAGATCCTGGTAATTTAGGAACTATAATTAGAAGTTCAACAGCATTTAATGTATCTTCTATTATTATAAGTGAAGATACGGTAGATATTTATAATGAAAAAGTAATAAGAAGTTCTCAAGGAATGATATTTAATATTAATATTATAAGAACTAATTTAATAGAAAAAATAAAAGAATTAAAAGAAGAGGGTTACTATATATATGGTACTGATGTAGTTGAAGGAATAGAACTTAAATCTATTGAAAAGAAAGATAAAAGTGTTATAATAATCGGAAATGAAGGACAAGGTATTAATGAAGAAACTAAGAAATTATGTAATGAATTTATTTATATTAATATGAGTAATAAATGTGAAAGTCTCAATGCTTCTGTTGCGGCTTCTATAATACTTTATTTATTCAATAAGGATTAAAAATGATATATATAGGTAAATATGTAAATACTCATGGTTTAAAAGGTGAAATTAGAATACTAAGTAATTTTTCTAGGAAAGATTTAGTATTTAAAAAAGGTAACATATTAATAATAGAAAATATAAATTTTGAAATAAATTCTTATAGAGTACATAAAAACTATGATATGGTTACATTTAAAAACATTTCTAACATAAATGAAATTGAATATTTGAAAGGTAAAAATGTATATATAGATAATATTGATGTAGATTATTTAATAGAAGATTTAATTAATTATAAAGTTTTATTAAATAATGAAGAACACTTTATTAAAGAAATTATAGAAAATAAGAAATATAAAATAATTGTGCTTAGTAATAATGTGATGATTCCATTAATAGATAACTTTATAGAAAACATAGATAATGATAAAAAACTAATAATAGTAAGGGATGGTGTTGGTATATGAAAATTGATATTTTAACTTTATTTCCAAATATGTTTGAAGGTTTTTTAACTGAATCAATTATTAAAAGAGCTATTAAATCTAATAAAGTAAATGTTGAAATAAATAATATTAGAGATTTTTCTAAAGATTCTCATAAAAAAGTTGATGATATTCCTTATGGTGGAGGATCGGGAATGGTTCTTATGTGCCAACCTATATTTGATGCTGTAAAAAGTTTAGCAAAAGATAATACAAAAGTAGTTTTATTGACTCCTCAAGGAATTCCTTTTAATCAAAAAATGGCTGAAAATTTATCTAAGGAAGAACATTTAATATTTATATGTGGTCATTATGAAGGTTTTGATGAGAGAATATTATCTATTTGTGATATGGAAATAAGTATAGGAGATTATGTTTTAACTGGTGGAGAATTACCTTGTATGGTAGTAACTGATGCTGTAGTTAGATTAGTAGATGATGTAATTGAAAAAGAATCTATTGAAAAAGAATCTTTTGTTGATGGTTTGTTGGATTACCCAACTTATACTAAACCAAGAGTATTTGAAGATTTAGAAGTACCAGATGTATTGCTATCTGGAAATCATAAAAATATAGAATCTTGGAGAGAAGAAGAAAGAGTAAAGAAAACTGAAGTAAAAAGACCAGATTTACTTGATAAAGGAAAATTCAAATTATATAAAAATTCGGAAAATGTAAAGATAATTGATTTAAAGGATTTGAAAGGATATTCTTTTCATCCTAAGAACAATGCTAAGAGAACAGATTTAATTCCTGTTACTAATATGGAATTAATGTTTCAAAAATTTAAAAAAAATGTTGCAAAAACTAATATTGATAAAAAAATATTAACTTTAATAAAAAGCTCTATATTGTTTTTTGAAGAAGACTCTAGTGAAGATAATGCCATAATTGTATTAGGAGAGGCAGAAAGATTAAAAGCATTAATTAAAAATTATGAAAAGATATTAGAAAAAGAATATAGAGAAGAAATAGAAGCAAAGATTGATTTGTTAATTCAAGAAATAAAGATAGAGATGATTTCAAGTAAAAATAAAGAAGAAGAAATAGAAGAAAAGCAATCAAGAAGTAGATAATTATACTTGCAAATAATTTGTTAATATGTTAAAATCAAAATCGTGAAAAACACTGATCCGCTCAGAAGAAGATCAATGTAAAGAAAAGGAGAAACGTATGAATGTAGTTGATTTAGTGTCTAAAAAACAAATAAATCCAAATGTTCCAGAATTTAGAGTAGGTGATACTGTTAAGGTAAACTATACTATAATTGAAGGGGAAAAAGAAAGAATTCAAGCTTTTGAAGGAGAAGTAATTGCTAAAAAAGGAAGAGCTGCTGAAGAAACTTTTACTGTAAGAAAAATGTCTTATGGTGTTGGAGTAGAAAGAGTGTTTCCTGTTAATTCTCCAAGAATAGCAAGTCTTGAAGTCGTTAAAAAAGGAAAAGTTAGAAGAGCAAAATTGAACTTTCTTAGAAACAAAAAAGGCGAATATAAAATTAAAGAAAGAAACTGATAAGGCTAAGCCTTATTTTTTGGTATTTGTATGAAAAAAAATATAAAGAAAGAATTAATAGAATATTTAATTATAATATTAGTAGTTTTATTTATAAGATTTTTTATAATTACTCCAATTAAAGTTCAACAAAAATCAATGTTTCCTACATTAAATCCCAATGATATTATGATTTTAGATAAAATTGGTTTAAAGTTAGGTAATATTGAAAGATTTGATATAGTAGTAATTAAACATGAAAAAGAATATTTAATAAAAAGAGTAATTGGTTTACCAGGAGAAATAATAGAATATAAAGAAGGTAAATTATATGTTAATGGTAAGCAAATACCAGAAACATTTATAAGAGTTAATACAGCTGATTTTAAACTTGAAGAAAAAATAAAAGATGATAATTATTTTTTAGTAGGAGATAATAGAAATAATTCTACAGATAGTAGAACTTTTGGTTCAATAAATAAAAAAGATATTGTCGGTAAAACTAGTCTAATAGTATTTCCATTTAATAGATTTGGATTAATAAATTAAAAATCAATTTAAATTGATTTTTTTTATTATATATTTAATTATTTTTATGTTAACAAATATATAAACTGTGATATAATATTTATAATAATAGAGGTGTATATGAATAAAAAAGGATTTACTTTAGTTGAATTGCTAGCGGTAATAATAATTTTAGGAACCATATTAGTTATTGCAGTACCAAGATTTACAGGGGTTGCAGATGCATCAAGAAAGAAAACATTAGAAATTTCGGCAAAATCATTTTCTTCTGAATTAAAAAAAGCATATGTACAAGATAATTTTGAAATTTCAGAAGCAGGGAAAACTTTTACTATAGAAGGTAATTCATTTTTAGGGGACTCATTAGATGTTACAGGGGAACTTCCTGATACAGGGAAGTTGTATGTAGATCCAGAAGGTAATGTTGCTTTAACTTTAACCAAAGGAAACTATTGTGCAGTAATGACTCTTAATGGTGAAGTAGAGGTTTTTGAAGATTTATTAATGTGTGAATTAGGGTTTTCTCAAATTACTTTAATAGGAGATAACCCTCTTTATTTGAGACAAAATACTGTTTATGTACCAACTTCATATGTAGAACCAGGTTTTGTTGCAATAGATGAATATGGCGGAAATAGACCTGACAAAGTAACAGTAACAAGTGATA
>LFRM01150861.1_pt4 | contig 10431 bp, 10 predicted proteins | sample 618341 | NCBI WGS metagenome assembly LFRM01 (sample SAMN03654438, study PRJNA283298) | anaerobic digester metagenome | isolation source: pool of bioreactors CSTR01a, CSTR02a, and CSTR03a thermophilic anaerobic... | place: Denmark: Kgs. Lyngby | collected 2014-05-21 | reverse complement strand
CACAGCAATAGCTGGTATCATCAATCCAAATATTCCAAACATAAATGATAAAAGAGGCCGAATAATTAAGTCTCTTTTGTCATCATTTATTTCTTCAGGGCGTAAGTTTATTCCATAATATTTGGTACGATTACGGTATTCTTTAAAATTAAAATGACATACATCACACACTTCTACATTATTCGGATGTTCTTTCCCACACCGTATACATTTCATTTTATTCACCATTGATTAATTCGTTTTTCTTTTAATGCTCTTTCAATTTGTCGTTTTGCTGATTCTTTTTTTAGATCTTCACGCTTATCATAGGATTTTTTACCTTTAGCTAAACCGACTTCTAGTTTTGCTCTTCCTCGTACAATGTATACTTCTAAAGGAATTAAAGTCAACCCTTCTTGTGACACACGCCCAAGTAATCTTCTTATTTCACGCTTATGGGCTAATAATTTACGTGTTCTTGTTTCCTCATGATTAAATCTATTTCCTTGTTCATATTTAGCAATATGCATATTAATAACAAATAATTCATTATTTTTTATTTGACAATATGCATCTTGAATAGAAACTTTATGCTTTCGAATTGATTTAATTTCTGTTCCTTTTAAAACTATTCCAAATTCATATGTTTCTAAAATGAAATAATCATGATGAGCTTTTTTGTTTCGAGCGATGACGATCTTTTCGTCTTTTTTCATGATCCCACCCACTATGACGATTCTTTCCCCTCTGACCTGAGGCTTTTTTTACTTTTTTGATGTTTTTATTATACACTAAATCAAAATTAATTTCACGAGTTTGTTTGTTTGCGGAAAGGAGACGAACTTTTACTTTATCGCCAATACGGTATTTACGTTTCGTTCTTTCGCCAATTAGCATCATTAAGTCTTCAATATATATATAATAATCATCGCGCATATCTAGCACATGCACAAGTCCCTCAACTGTATTTGGTAACATTACAAACATTCCGAAATTAGTTACCGAGCTTATTACTCCTTCAAACTCTTCGCCAACATATTTTTCCATATACTCAGCTTTTTTCATATCATTAACTTCATTTTCGCAGTCAATTGCATCACGTTCGCGAACACTTGTCTGATGAGCAGCTTCAATAACTATTTTAGTTAATCGCTCAATTTCGTCTTTATGAATATTATGTTCAAATAGATATTTGCGAATTAAACGATGAACCACTAAGTCAGAATATCTTCTAATTGGTGAAGTAAAGTGAGTATAATATTTACTTGCCAAACCAAAGTGTCCAATATTCTTTTCGCTGTAAACTGCTTTTGCCATCATTCTAAGTAAGACAGTATGAAGTCCTTGATCTTCTTCAGAAATATCTTCTAAAATATTTTGAATCTCTAATGGAGTTATTTTCTTACCTTTATTCTTAACTTTATAACCTAAATTTTTGGCAATTAAAAAGAATTTTTTAAGTTTTTGTTCGTTCGGTTCATCGTGAACACGATATAAGAAAGGTAGTTCTAACCAGTATATTCGCTGTGCCACTGTTTCATTGGTAATAATCATGAATTCTTCAATGATTCGCTCAGCTTGATCATGAACTCTTAATTGAATATCGATTACTTCTCCTTGGTCATTAACAATAATTTTACCTTCAGGAATATTAAATTCCAAAGAACCTCGTAATAAACGTTGTTTTGTTAAAATTTGTGATAATTCATGCATATCATAAATCAACTTAATAATTTTAGGGTCAGTAATTGCTGTGTTCGGATTATTTTTTAAAACTTTATTTACTTCTTCATAAGTTAAACGTGCGTATGTTTTTATATATCCTTCAAATATTTCACTATTCAATACTTCCCCATCTTTATTAATTTCCATCTCACAACCGATAATTAACTTTTCAGTATAAGGATTTAGTGAACACAAATCATTACTTAGTTTATGAGGTAACATTGGAATAACACGGTCAACTAAATAAACACTAGTAGAGCGTTCAAAAGCTGCTTGATCCAAATGAGTGTTTTCGCGAACATAAAAACTAACATCCGCAATATACACTCCTAACAAATAATTACCATTGGGAAGTTTTTCAACAGTTACTGCATCATCCAAATCTTTAGCATCAGCGCCATCTATTGTAACTATTAATTTTGACGTTAAATCACGACGCCTTTTATATTCATAATCATAATCGACATTAAGATTGTTAATCTCTTCATAAACTTCTTTAGAGAAATCTTGAACAAATCCATACTTACTTGCTACACTAGCTACATCTACACCAACATCATTTTTATGACCAATGATTTCAATTACATCACATAAAGCTTTTTTATCAGAAATGTATTCAAATATTTCTACTTTTACTTTATGTTCAGGTACTGCACCATTTAGATTTCTTATTTCTAAGACTGTTTTAAATAAAACATCATCACTTTTTAAATAATATTTATTATTTTCTTTTACAACTTCTCCGACAATATATTTAATCCCCCGTGAAAGTACCTTAAGAACTTTAGCACTAATACTAGGTCCTTTTTTTCGGGATGGAACTAATTTAAATAATACCTCATCGTTGTTTAAAGACCCATTAATATCATCTTTTGATACATAAACATCACTACTTAAATCATTACAACTAATAAAACCAAATCCTTTGGCTTTAATGTTAATTTTTCCAATATACATATTTGCATCACGAAGATGCATATATTTTCTTTTTTTATTTTTAACTAACACATATTCATTTTCTAGTTCTTGTAAAATATTATGAACCTCTTCTTTTTCACTTTCCGAAGTAACTTGTAATACTTCACAAAAACCTTCAAATGTTAATGGTTGATAATTATCTTGATAAATTATCTCTAATATTTTCTCTCTCATTGCTTTCCTCCGTTATTAAAAAATAGGCCAGAAGGCCTATTATGCAATGTTTAGATAATCTTTAAGTGTGGATGAAAAACGCAATTATTAATGCTAATACAAAGAAGATTATTGATAATACAGCGGTAATTCTATTAATCCAAAGTTCAGCACCGCGTTCTTTTTTATTAGCAAATAATTCTGATTTTTCACCCGTAAATGCTTGTGTTGCGTCTTCTTTTGATTGTTGTAAGACGATAATTGTAATTAACAAGCATGATACAATGATTAATAAAACATCAGTAAAATGCATAAAATCCTCCTATTAAACCCCAAGCACTATTCACTTGTAGTTAGGTATATTTTTAACTTATTCATTTTATACTTTATGATTCCTACTTATTATATCATTTTTGCATATTAAAATCAATAGTAATGTTAATTTATCACTATTATTTTTCTCCAAAAAAGTATTTTCTATTATAAAAAAACAGTCGATTTCTCGACTGTTTATAATAAAGCTCTTTTAATCACATCATCAACAGTTTCTACAGAAATAATTTCTAATGATTCGCGAACTTGTTCTGGAATTTCTTCTAAATCAGTTAAATTTTCTTTTGGAATAATTATAGTTTCAAGTCCACTACGGTGTGCCGCAATTGCTTTTTCACGAATGCCACCAATTTTTAAAACACGACCGCGTAAAGTAATTTCGCCAGTCATACCGACTTTAGGATTAACAAAGCGTTTGGTTAGTGCGGAAATTAACGCTGTAGCAATCGTTACTCCAGCAGATGGTCCATCTTTTGGTACAGCCCCTTCTGGAACATGGATGTGAATGTCATTTTTCTTAAATATTTCTGGATCAATGTTAAACTTGTCACAATTAGTTTTTACATATGATAAGGCGGCTTGTGCAGACTCTTTCATAACATCGCCTAATTTACCAGTTAAGACAAGTTTACCATCACCACGATAATATGTTACCTCTACTGGTAAGGTATCACCGCCATATTGAGTATATGCTAGTCCTGTAACAACACCGATTTGTTGAACAGGCTCAGTCTTATTATATGAATATTTAGCATTACCTAACCAGTGGGCTAAATTATCTGCAGTAATATCGACTCTTTCTAAATTATCCATCAAAATAGATTTAATTGCTTTACGAATTAAAGCCCCGATTAATCGTTCTAATTCACGAACTCCAGCTTCTTTAGTATAGTCACGAATAATAATCCAAATTGCTTCATCACTAATACTAAAACGCTCTTTATCTAGACCATGTAAATTTAGTTGTTTATCAACTAAATGGCGTTTAGCAATTTCAAATTTTTCAAACTCAGTATATGAACTTAATTGAACAATTTCTAAACGGTCACGAAGTGGAGCTGGAATATTTTCCAAGTAGTTTGCAGTACAAATGAAGAAAACATTAGATAAATCATATGGTTCTTCTAAGTAATGATCACTAAAGAATTTATTTTGTTCTGCATCTAACACTTCAAGCAAAGCACTAGCTGGATCACCACGGAAGTCACTTGATAATTTATCAATCTCATCAAGTAAAAAGACTGGGTTGATAACTCCGGCACGTTTCATTCCTTGTAAGATTCGTCCAGGAAGTGCTCCTAGGTATGTACGACGGTGCCCACGAATTTCGCTTTCGTCTTTTACTCCACCTAATGAGACTTTAACAAATTTTTTATTTAAAGCCTTCGCAATCGACTTAGCCAATGAGGTTTTTCCAACACCTGGTGGTCCTACTAAACATAAAATAGCTTGTGGATTTTTCTTAGTCATTATGCGAACGGCTAGATATTCTAAAATTCGATCTTTAACTATATCTAATCCGTAATGATCGGCATCAAGTTGCTCTTTAGCTTTCTTGATATCCATATTGTCTTTTGAAGCCTTAGACCATGGAAGACTAATAATAAAATCTAAATAGGTACGAATAATGCCTGCTTCACCTGAAGCAATACTTAATGAACTGTAACGATCTAATTCGGTTAAAGCTTTCTCTTCTATGCTTTTTGGCATTTTAGCTTCAAGAATTTTTTCTCGTAATTGTTCAATTTCAGTTTCCTTGCGAGCTTTATCTCCTAATTCATCTTGAATAACTCGCATTTTTTCACGCAAATAATATTCCTTTTGATTTTCGCTAATAACACGTCGGACTTCATTTTCTATTTGTTGTTCTATATCTTGAATATATTTTTCTTTCTTAATATCTTCAAGCATATATTTTAAACGTTGATTGACCGAACTAGTATCTAAGTATTTTAGTTTGCTGTTTAAATCAAAAGGCAAATTATATGCTAACAAATCACTTAACCGGTCCGCAGTAACCCCCTTAGAGATTGTATTAACTAATTCAGGATTGCTTTTAAGTAAATTACGACTGTTGCTTTTTAATTCCTCAATTAGTAAACGAACCGCGGCTAATTCTTCATCTATGTTTTCTGTCTCAGCAGGAAGTGTTACGACATCAACATGCATGTATGGACTAATTTGGACAAAATTACGCACTTCACAACGAACTATTCCATTTAATTTAACTTTATGAATGTTGTTAATTACTGGCATATCATATACGATTTGAGCAATAACTCCGCGTTTGTGGACATTTTCTTCATTAGCTGGTTCTTCAGCTTCGCCAGTAAAGAACAACAACACAATATAGTTATTGAATTTGCTGGCTTCTTGTAAAGCAAGTAAACTTTCCGGACGCCCTACCTCCAACTTAATTTCATTGTTTGGAAGCGGAACAATTCCTCGAACAGCCATTGCTGGGAGTAAAGCCTGCGTTTTAAGTTGATTTGTAAACATACGTTCACCTCCTTTTATAGTATTATAATCTCCTGTTCTACAAAATAATTAAACAATAAAGCATAATCTAATTGTTCTCGTAAAAACAGTCCTTGTTCATCCACTTTTTTTCCAAGGCGAGCAAGATTTAGCAAATGATTATCATATTGTTCTTGAACATTAATTAAATAATCATCAATATATGATAAATTACCACGTTGAATAAATCGAATTAAATACAAACGAACCATTTGTGTTTTTAAGGTATAGATTAATTTGTCTTTAATATCTTTGCTATAAAAATCCCAATCGGCTTTGACTTCTTCGAAAGTAGTGGCAGTTTCTTTAGCCATCAAAGAAATAAAATGACTAATTATCATTTCGCTAATTTCAATATCAGAGTGTCTAACAATATAATCTATAATTTTATCAACTAACACCATCCGTTGGCGATTTGGATGAATAGTATCATTAATTTCTTTTTCGAATTCCTCAATGGTATTAACATCAGGAATATGCATTTGTTTGACTAAATCATTAGTTAACTGCATTGGTACTTTTTGATATATTGTGACTAACTTTGCTTCGCTAGCTCCAGGTAAATCAAAGATATCTAGTGGTAACTCATCACCTTTATTATAACCCAAAAGTCCCCGAAAATCAACTAATGTGTTACCATCCTCTGGATTAAAAGTTAGTCCTATTGGACGGCCATTGATAATAAAGTCAACGCTTGCAATTTGCTCGGTTGAAGTATATTTTTCAACTTCTTCAACCGTAAAATATCCGCTCTTAAGCAATAAGGTACGAATTACCTCATCTAATACTTCCCGTGGTAATTCCCCTCTATTAAACATCATTTTTGTTTTAGGAAAAACTAACTCCATATGTTCCGGAACTATACAATATTTTAAGATTACAAATAGTGGATTATCATATGTAATACTACCACGGTAAGTTACAAGAGGATCAGAAATAACCAAATACCCTCTATCCATTACAGCATTTTGGACATCTTCTTGGATAATGGTTTTAATATATTCACTACATGCAATTCTTTCAGAATCACTTAATTGTTCGTATTCTTCAATACTAGTGATTTTATATATTGAATTGGCAAAATACTCATTAATTTCTTCATCACTAACGCCAACATAGGCATAAATATATTGTTCGTTAACTTGGGTTATTTCTAAAATCATAATCCTATCCCTTTTAAAACAAGAGCCTTACAATAAGGCTCATGCTGTTCTAACTCTTTTCTTTGTAAATTTTGGTGCCGCTTTTTTTAATACTACATCTTCAGTAATAATGCATTTTGAAACTGTTTTATTATCAGGAATATCAAACATTATATCTAGCATAATATTTTCGATAATAGCGCGAAGACCGCGGGCACCCGTATTTTTACGAATTGCCTCTTCCGCAATCGCTCTTATCGCGGCTTCTTCAAACTCTAAACTAACGCCATTCATTTTAAACATTTTTTGATATTGTTTAATGATAGCGTTTCGTGGTTCCTTAAGAATACGTACTAAGTCATCAACTTCTAATGGATGCAATGACGCAATAATTGGTAAGCGTCCAACTAATTCTGGAATTAATCCATATTTTTGTAAATCTTGATGCGTTACTTTTTCATATATTTCTTTCATAGATGGACGAGCCGTAGAAGCGCTGTTAAAACCAATTGTTTTTTTACCAATACGAGTTTTAACAACCTCTTCAATGCCTTCAAATGATCCACCACAAATAAACAATACATTGGTTGTATCAAATGGAATGAATTCTTGATGTGGATGTTTACGGCCACCACCAGGAGGAACATTAGCGATTGTTCCTTCAAGAATTTTTAGTAATGCTTGTTGTACGCCTTCACCAGAAACGTCACGAGTTATCGATGGATTATCACCCTTACGAGCAAGTTTATCAATTTCATCGATATATACTATTCCTTTTTGAGCACGATCAAGATCATAATCAGCTGCTTGTAATAAGCGCAGTAAGACGTTTTCTACATCTTCACCGACATATCCGGCTTGCGTTAAAGTTGTCGCATCAGCAATCGCAAATGGAACATCAATAATTTTAGCTAATGTTTTAGCAAATAATGTCTTACCACTACCAGTAGCACCTAATAATAATATATTACTTTTTTCAATATCAATTTCACTATTTTCATACAAATTATTTTTTACTCGTTGATAATGATTATACACCGCAACTGATAAAATCTTTTTAGTTTGTTCTTGGCCGATAATATATTCACTTAATTTTTGATAAATTTCTCGGGGTGTTAAGTCTACTTGAAAATCAGGTTCGTCAACTTCTTCTTCACTATCTAAGTATCCCATATTAATCATTTGGTGACATACAGATATACACATTTCACAAATGTAAGCATCATCACCTTCGATTAAACGACGTTCTGGACCTCCGGGTAAACCACAGAAAGAACATACTCCTTCATGATAGTCTTTACCCATGATATCACCTCTTTTTTATGTATTTTTTAATTGTTAGTCATTTTGTTCTTTGACAATTGCTGTATCTTTAATTAAATCAATTGCTTTTAAAATTCCTAAGTGAGTTTTAATTTGAAATTCAGGAATGCGTTGTTTAACTTTATTTACGTCCATACGATACATTTCAGCTAATTCTTCATATTGTTTATTAATTTCTTCAGAAATAATTTCAAAGTTTTCTACTTCGGAAATTTTACGTAAGACAATACGTTCTAAAACACGTTTTTTGGCTGGCTCTTTTAATTGTTCTTTGTATTCCTCAACAGTCATTCCATTAAAGGATAATAGCTGTTCCGCAGTTAAATTATACTGACGGGCTTGATTTTCTAATTGGTTCACTGCCACGTTTAATTCATCTTCGATTAGTCCTTCCGGAACTTCTGTTTTAGCATTTTCACAAACTTTAGTAATTAAATTTTCAATAAATGTATTTTCAACCATTTGACGTTTTTCTCTTTGTAATTTTTCTAAAACATAGTTTCGATATTCTTCAGCGGTTGAAACACCTTCAATATTTAAATCCGCAACAATCTCATCACTTAAGTCTGGAATAACGCGACGTTTAATTTCATGTAATTTAACTTTAAATTCAACCTCTTTGCCTTTTAAGTGTTCAGCTTGATAATCTTCTGGAAAAGTAACTTGAATTGTACGTTCTTCACCAGTTTTCATTCCTATTAATTGGTCTTCAAAGCCAGGAATAAAAGTTTGAGAACCAATTTCTAAACTATAGTTCTCAGCTTTCCCACCTTCAAAGGCTTCGCCATTTAAAAATCCTTCAAAGTCAATAACAGCAATATGACCATTTTCTAATGTGCCCTCTTCAAGCACTTCTAACTCAGATTTTGATTTTAAAACTTCTTTAATATATTTATCTACTTCTTCAGGTTTTACTTCTTCGCTTTCTTTTTCAACCTCAAGACCTTTATATTGACCTAAAGTTACTTCAGGCCAAACTTCTACAGTTACTGAATATTTAAATTCTTTACCTGAACCAACACTTGAAAAATCAATATCAAATTCAGGTTGATTAACAACTTCTAATTTCTCATTAAAAACAGCTTCCGGATAAGACTTATTGACAGCATAATTAATGGCCTCTTCATAAAGGCTTGCTTCCCCAAATTTTTTTAAANNNATCTTTTGTTAATACGAAATCTAGTTTTACTTTAGAATCAGACAATCTTTCTAGTTTGTAATTCATACTACTACTCCTTACCTATTATAATTACATTATATTATATCAATTATATCAAAAAAAAGCAAGTAAATGTACTTACCTTTCACACCCCAAAAATCATCATTTCTCAACAAAAATTTTTTGTCCTAATTCAGTTAAATAACTAATAATAGAATTACTAAAACCAACTTCTAAGACAATATTTATTAAATCATAAAATCGATATAACAAATATTCCGTACTAATCTCTTGATGCAAACTTTCCTTAGCAATCGCCTGAACATAATTTACTAAAATAATTGTTAATATTACATCACTAAATGCTTCTTGATCAAGACTTTTTAAATTAACAAAAGTAGCTTCATCAGGTGATAGAAAGTTTATAAAGTTTTGATCCTTTAATAATTTACTTTTTTTAACTAAATAATTCGCTTGATAAAGATCACTACTAGCGATCATACTTGCTAAAGTTAAGTATAAGATCCGAAATGTTTCATACTCAAATTTTTGTAATTCAAAATATAAATCATTCAATTTTTGATAAAATCCTAATTCAAATAATGCTGTTGCTAGATAATCAAAAACAAATGACTCATAAAGCAAACTGAAATTTTGTACTAATTTATCATAATATTTGACAATTTCAAAATATTCTTTGCTTCGGTATAATTCGGTAATTAAATTGATATATTGAACCTTATCTTTTGGAAATTTTAAAATTTCACCCATAATTTATTTCCTTTACTTTTTCTTTTAATTCACATATATTGTATGATAATTTTCCATTAATATAATAAAATATTATTTATTCTATAATCCATTCAAATAAAATTTTCATTTTTTGGAAATAATCTACAAGTTCAAACAATAATCGTAATTCTTTTTTCTTAATAATAAAGCTCAATAAAAGAGTTTGTCAAAATCTAGGATTTATTTTATCATAACACATTCTTTTTAATATTACAATAATAAATGCCCTTATTACCTTCTTTCGACATAATATCATTTTTTTTGCAAATATATATAGTCTATTATCTAACAAAATGATATAATAGCAGTAGAAAGAGAGGAGCGATTTGC
>LFRM01329202.1_pt1 | contig 10432 bp, 9 predicted proteins | sample 618341 | NCBI WGS metagenome assembly LFRM01 (sample SAMN03654438, study PRJNA283298) | anaerobic digester metagenome | isolation source: pool of bioreactors CSTR01a, CSTR02a, and CSTR03a thermophilic anaerobic... | place: Denmark: Kgs. Lyngby | collected 2014-05-21 | reverse complement strand
AAATCCAGGGTCGTTAACAGGGAGCGGGTATCGGCATTGGCAACAGAGGCCAGCCTATACAGGGCACGACCAGCCCCTGTCGCATTATCATTGGCCGCATAGCGGCTGTACGCATTTTCTTGACGGGCAATACGGACCTCAAATCCGCGGGTACCGTCCAAAGCCGCCGTACTGACCGAAAGTGTTGGTGAGTTCAGCCCGACGAAAAGACCTTTAAAATCCCCGTCGATTGATTCTGCCTGGATAAGATCAGTAGAGCGCAAGTGCCAGTTTTGGCCATACCACTCACGCTCCTGAGGCATCAGGAACAACATTCCATCCAACGCTGCCTGACCTTGAACTGCCAAGACATCGTGTTCTTGGGCGCCATTGGTCTCCATAATCAAAATACCGTCGTTCCCTTGTTGATAGTTGCCAACAATATCAACACGACCAATGGAATTCCCGGGCGACAGAACACCATCATTGACAAAACGGCCGCCTGGCTTAAGGGTATAGCGGCCATTTCCTCCCAACGTGGCTTCGGGCGCTATGGTTACGCCATAAATTTCATGTTGGCCATTCAGAACGGTTATGCCACCCGTGGGCTCCAGCACAATATTGTCAATACCCTGGATATTGCCATCATAACGCCAGCGAAAACCTGCATCGGGTAAACCGGTTGCACGACCGTTCGCATCTGGCCGTAGGCCAAAACTTATGCGTGTCAGCCTTGGGTTTCCATTGTCATCCACTTGCGCGTAATCAGAGCGGATATTGCCTTGAATTTGCGCGCCTTGCATCACATTAATATTGTTAACCAGGGCATTGCGCGATATATAAATGGCATGCGCTTTTCCGGCAATTCGCCCAGTAATATCAAAGGAATTGACCAAGGCCCCGTTCAGCTCAGCCAGAATCGGATACGGCTTATCACCCGAACTGAAAATGTAGGAGCCCCGATACTCAGAATCATTACCCAAAAGATGATTGCCAAAGTCAAAACTTGCCCCAATACCCAGATCGCCCAGTGCCTGAACGTCACCACGCAGAGTCAGGTTATGGTCTTTCCCATAGGAAAACATGACACCACGGCCATTCAAACCATCGGCATGCACACGCGTGCCTTCAGGAATAATAATGTGATTGGCCTGCCCGTCCACCCGGATGCCGGCCCCCCCCGCACCCTCACTTAACAGATCGGCCTGCTGGACTATCGTATTGCGGTCACCATAAACGTGCAATCCCAGACCCAAAGTCGCCGTGTTGTATTGCCCTGGCAAGTAGGCGGTCCCTTCCCTATTTCTCTTGAAATAACCGTTGTTGTTCTCCAGGTACTGATCATTTCCATACACCGAGGATCCAAAAAAATTACGCCGGTCTATGTCATAGCCAAAATCCTGTAAAACTGCCAACTCCGCTTCCATAAAAGTTGTATAGTTTCGATAGAACTGATGACTCATCATGCTATTCTTAAGTTCGAAATGGCTCATGTAATTATTATCAAGCCGGCTTTCTCCCGTAAACTTATAGGCCAGCATCCTGACTGGTACACCCGGCATGGCATCGCCCAACACTTCGCTCACGTTCTCGCCATAAAAATAGGCCTGGTCTTTTCTGGCATCGAAAGCATCAGGATCGTAGGGATTGTTGCACAAGGAACACAATATGGCTTGTCCCGGGCGGGCCGGATTTCCATTATCATCGCGCAGTCCCTGCCCCAATGAACCAAGAAAACTTTCAAAATGAGGTGTAGCAGGACCATTGGCCTCCCAAACAAAGTTGAGCACGCCCAATCCATGAGCCAGTTCATGAAAAGCAGTGCCCACCAGATCAGCCGGACCATCATGACGTGGCTGTTGAGAAGGGATATAAGGAACGGTATCAAAGTTCATCTTACCCATCACGAACTGGGCATGCGAATCAAAGGTGCGCCACTCATCCCCAACGCCTAAGAGGGCAGCCTGGAGTTGCGTAATGGAAAAAAAACTATCTGGTTTCGTGAGCGGATCACTGGTGCCTGCCGCGTTTACATCCTCAAAGGTACCCACATTAATAACGGCAAGTAACGTATCAGGATCAGGCTTGATCAATTCGGCCCAATATGAAACCGCATTCGTGATTTTTTCTTTCTGTAATCTGTCCAGGTTCCATGTTGATTGCAAAGATTCAGGCCAGTTTGACATGAATGCGCCATCACCCACATCAAAAAAACGGATCTTGAAAACTGATTCACCTGTCGGTGAATAAATGGTTCGCTCTTCAAGAGCAAATGAGGAATTGGCTGCACAAACGAAAGGGAGCATCAGTGCAAATATCTTGAGCTTTTTCATGGAATCTCTTTAGGGATAAAACAGAAAAATCTATAGTCCAAAAGATTTTTACCATAAGAAAAAATATTTTACCACCTATTTCTATTGTAATAAATATGTTTTCTACTTGATCAATCGTTGCCTCATCAAGCTGCTTATGGTTTTTTGGTATTGGCAGCACCAGGACAAGACAATGCTAAATTGAGCTGTAACTGGGCGGTTTGCAAAAAATTAGCTATTAGTGGAGAGTTTCGGCGTTCAACCCGACAGATCAGGCGAGTAAATGTGTGGGCATCAAAGCCCTCAACGTTCAGGAGCACCAGGCCGGGGCCAGGTTGATAAGCCGTGTTGGCCACAACGCCCAGCCCAAGCCCCTGAATCACCGCCTCACGCACCGCTTCGCGACTTCGCATTTCAACGCTTGTTTTAATTGTGATGCTTTTGGATTTCAGGGTATCTTCAAAAGCTTTGCGAGTGCCTGAACCTTGCTCCCGCATCACAAACTCTTCTCCGTTTAGATCGTTGATATGTATTGCTTTTCTTTTGACAAGAGGGTGCGAAGCCGAGGCAAAGATGACCAGCCTTTGCGCACGATAAGGCATACAAAAAATTTGGGGGTCAGTGATTTCGTTCAATACCAGCCCAATGTCACCCTCGTAATTCAAAATGCGCTTCGTGATGGATTGCGAGTCACCAACAGTAACACTGATGTGTACGCCGGGATATTGCTCCCGATAGGCTTTGATAATAGGCGTTATGTTGTGCGGTCCAATGGCATGCAGGTTCAGGGTTCCGCTGTAATGGGTCTTTGCCGCCAATAACAATAACTGGGCATCTTGTTCTGCACTGAATAAGCGCTGAGTGTGCTCCAGCAATGCATTGCCAAATTGCGTCAACTCTAAACGACGGCCTTTCCGATAAAACAACTCGACCCCGTACTCAGACTCCAGACGAATGATATGTGCCGATACCGTAGGCTGGCGTAGACCTAACTGACGTGCCGCCGTTGTGATAGTGCCTGCGCGGGCAGTGGCGTCAAAGGCTTTGAGCGCTGCAATTAAAGAGGTTACTGACATAGATGAAATCTATAGATAGGGTAATTATTCAATGTAAAACGTACATAGGAGCGAAACAGCACCTGATTATACTGGCAACCAATGTCTTTGAACACCGCCGCTGATCAGCCATAGCCCGGTGTGCAGATCAACGTAATAAAAGGTGCCTTTAATGATTGCTTCCTCATCGTCCTCATGGCTCTTGCAGACCAAGAATCTTGCAGTGACCTATCAAAATGGCCATCAGGCCCTACTACCTACTTCCTTAACAATTCGTCCAGGTGAATTTTTAGTCCTGCTGGGTGCATCGGGTGCAGGCAAATCAACCTTGCTGCGCAGCCTGAACAGTCTGGTGAAACCGACTGCGGGTGAGTTGCTGCTGAACGATATCGACCAACCCCTATCGGGCGGAAAAGCCTTGCGCGAACATCGCCGCCGCACCGGCATGGTGTTTCAGCAACACCATCTAATCGGACGCCAGACTGTATTGGCAAACGTGCTGATGGGACTGCTGGCAACCCGCAGCAGTTTGCAGTCTTTATTGCCTTGGTCAAAAGATGACAAGCAACTGGCGCTAAGTGCCATTGACCGCGTTGGATTAATTGAAAAGGCACTAACCCGGGCAGATGCTTTGTCGGGTGGACAACAACAGCGTGTTGGCATTGCACGAGCATTAATTCAGCAACCACGCCTGATGCTGGCCGATGAACCGGTTGCCAGCCTGGACCCCCACACCGCCGAGAGCGTTTTGCAATTACTGCATGACATCTGCAAAACCGACCACTTAACTGCGGTCGTGAGTTTGCACCAGATTGATTTTGCCAAGCGTTTTGCTGACCGGATTGTCGGCTTGAGTCAAGGGAAGGTCGTTTTTGACGGCAAACCGGGTGCATTGACTGGGGCCGATATCCAAAGACTTTACACCGGAGGTGTCAGCCAAGACGCATCCGAATCCAATTTAGACATCCCTGCACTGTGTGCAGCTTAAATTTCCAGGAGTTTGTTATGTTGACACGTCGTCATGTTTTGAAATCGGTGGTAGCGGGCCTTTTTGCGGTCGCCCTACCTTTGGCTGCGGCTGCGCAGGCTAAAAACCCAGACCGCTTACGCGTTGCACTCTTACCCGATGAAAACGCCGCTACGCTGATTCAAAACGCGGAGCCCCTTAAGCAATACTTGCAAAAAACGCTGAATAAAGACATTGAACTGATCGTGACAACCGATTATTCGTCAATGATTGAAGCGATGCGTTTTGGTCGTATCGAGGTAGCGTACTTCGGCCCGTTCTCTTATGTACTGGCAAAGAGTAAAGCCCCAGGCATTGAACCCTTTGCCGTTGGCGTGGAGCGTGGCTCGCCTACGTACCAATCGGTGCTGATCGCCAATGCCGACGGCCCTGTGAAAAGTCTGGCAGATATTCGTGGCCAATCATTTGGTTTTGGCGACCAAGCGTCGACATCCAGCCATCTGGCACCCCGTGCCCATATCCTGAAAAAAACAGGACTAGATGGTGAAAAAGATTATCGCCCTATACACTTAGGCGCCCATGATGCCGTAGCGCGTGCCGTACAAGCCGGACAGGTGCCTGCAGGTGGCTTGTCTAAGCCGATCCTGGATACCTTAATCAAGAAAGGAACGATTGATCCATCAAAAGTGATCGAGCTGGACTTAAGTGCACCCATTCCCAACTACCCCATGGTGATGCAAGACAATCTGGCACCTGAACTTAAGGATCAGATTCGTAAAGCGTTTCTTGAGATGAAAGACCCCGAAGTGCTGACGAGTTTTCGCGTTGAGGCATTTGCCCCAACCGATGACAAAGCCTATGACGTCCTGCGTGATACCGCTACGATCCTCAATCTTGATATCGGGAAAATGAAGTGACGACCAACACCCTGAAATACGCGCCTTTGCTGGAAGCTGATCGCCAGCGCAACCTGCGACATTTATTGTTAACGGCACTCATTGTGTTTTGCTGTTTAGTGGCACTGGGTATCACGGGATTTTTTGATGTTCAGCGCTTCATTGATGGTGCCCCTGCCATGAAGCAGTTGGGATCGGAAATGATTCCACCCGACTTTTCCCGTTGGCAGCACTGGATCATCCCATTGCGTGACACGTTGGCAATGTCGGTGGCAGGTACTGCCTTGACCGTGATTCTGTCGTTACCACTCGCGATCCTGGCGGCTCCCAACACCACACCCCATCCGTTGGTGGGACGTATACTGCGCGTCATACTGGCAGCATTCCGCTCAGTGCCTGAAATTATTCTGGGCATCATCTTTGTAGCGGCAGTGGGTTTTGGTGCGCTTCCAGGGGTCTTGGCACTGGCATTGCATTCAACAGGCATGGTGGGTAAGTTTTATGCCGAGGCCATTGAACACGTTGATCCGAAACCCATGGAAGCAGCGGCTGCGGCAGGGGCCAGCCGGTTCCAGGCAATAACCCACGCGGTATTGCCACAAGTGTTCCCTCAGTTGGCGGACATTACCATTTATCGTTGGGAGTACCACTTCCGCGCATCGGCGGTACTGGGAATTGTGGGTGCCGGCGGTATTGGCTTTGAACTGATGGCAGCCCTGCGTCTCATCAAATACTCCGAAGTGTCAGCGATCTTGCTGTCGATATTGGCCTGCGTGATTGTGGTCGATAGCCTGGGTGGCTGGCTACGTAAAAACCTGAAGTAAATATTTAGACCGGCCCTGTTGCGCAATAAAGCAGGGCCGGTTATTAATTTGATCAAGAAAAGAAACCAGTTATGACAAAAAAAATTGTGGTAACCCAGCCGATTCATGCTGAGGTTTTGCATATGCTGCAAAGTGTGGGTAATGTAGTAATGAATCCAGGGCCAGCCCCCTGGAGCCAGGCTGAGCTGTATCAACATCTAAGCGATGCCGAAGCATTAATGGCATTCATGCCTGATCGTGTGGATGCCGGACTCTTACGCAATGCGCCACGCTTGAAGACGATAGCCTGCGCATTAAAAGGCTATGATAATTTTGATTTACAGGCCTGTGACGAAGCTGATGTGATTGTCTCTTTCGTCCCGGATTTACTGACTGAACCCACGGCAGAGCTGGCTATTGGTTTGGCAATAGCCGCGGCGCGAAATATAAGATTGGGCGATAATTTGGTGCGGACAGGTCAGTATGAAGGCTGGCGCCCGGTGTTATATGGTACAGGTTTGCACCAATCCGTTGTGGCGGTGGTGGGCCTGGGGGCCGTAGGCCATGCTATTGTTGAGCGCCTGTCAGGCTTCGGCTGCACTCGGATTTTGGGTGTTGACCCGGTCAATCATGATGCCCGTGTTGTGCTTACCGACCTTTTAACGGCCATCTCACAAGCCGATTACCTGTTCCTGGCGGTGCCACTAACAGAGAGCAGCCGTTATCTGATTGACGATACTGTCCTGACCCATGCCAAACCCGGGCAAATTGTGGTGAATATCGGACGCGGGTCTGTCGTTAACGAAGCGGCAGTGGCCCTTGCCTTGCAAAGAGGCCAGTTAGGTGCTTACGCTGCCGACGTCTACGAGATGGAAGACTGGCTGCTGGCAGACAGACCACACAACATTAACCCGGCGTTGCTGGCAGCTGAGAATACAGTGTTGACACCACATATTGGTTCAGCGGTGGCACGTGTACGCCTGGCCATTGAACGCCGCGCGGCTGATAACCTGATTCAGGTGTTGTCAGGAAAGATGCCGACAGATGTGGTGAGCCTGGATAACGCCCGATAAAAGACTCCCGATAAAATACTCATTAGGGACCCGCCAACAACCCGGTGATGCGCGCCTTGGCACCGGCGGGCATGTTGGGGCAGCGTTTGGTTATCACGATGGCAAAGTACGGGTGCATGATCGTCAAAGCCATGCCAAGACCGAGAGCTATACCCTGGGCCTGCGTAGCCACTCGGAGTTTGCGCTATGTCATGAGAACACTGCGCGTGTCTCAGCGTCGCTAGGATGGCGTCATGCGGAAGGGGATGTCATCCCTACGCGCACTCTGCAGTTTGATCAGCTGCGTGAGGCACGCTTTACCGTTAATGGTGCCCCAATCAGCCGCAATAGCCTGCAGTTAGGGTTGAATGGCGAGTTCGATGTGCATAAAAACGCGAGTATTGGTTTGAACTACAGTGGTGAGTTCAGCGGGGGTAACACCAGCAACGCCGGATCGTTGTATCTGAAAGTGAGGTTCTAAACAGACAGCCCAAGGCATAATGTCGCAGATCGGGAAATAAAGCATAAGTCTTCCAAATGGAAGTTTTATGCTTTACGGCACATTTTTACAATAATGCGCTTTTTAGAACCTTGGCGGGTTGGGGGGGATTCGAACCCCCGAAACGTTTCCGTTTACACGCTTTCCAAGCGTGCGCCTTCAGCCACTCGGCCACCGACCCTTTTTCATAAGCTGGCATTGCACCAACCAATTTCGGCAATGCTGTTTTAATCTAAAACAGCATCAACTTAATCGACTATTTTAGCATTCTTTCCACGTATCGTGCAATCATATCCACTTCCAAATTCACTTTATCACCGGCTTTGGTATGGCGAAGTGTTGTATTCTGGATGGTATGGGGAATAATGTTGATGCTGATCACACAACCACTGGCATTATCGGTCACGCTGTTTACCGTCAGGCTAATACCATTAACAGTAATAGAGCCTTTATAGGCCAGGAATTTGGCCAGCTCCACGGGTACCTGGATTTTAAGTTCATGCGACTCTCCCACCGCATCAAACGACACCACCGTACCCAGGCCATCCACATGGCCTGAAACAATATGCCCATCCAGGGAATCGCCCATTTTAAGCGCATGCTCAAGATTAACCTCACCCACGGCATTCAGTCCAACCGTACGGTTCAGGCTTTCGCGGGAAACGTCCACTTCAAATTCCTGCCCGCCAAATTTTACAACGGTCATGCAGGCGCCCTGAATCGCGATGGAATCGCCCAGTTTGGTGTGTTCCATATTGAATCCGGGTGCCTGGATGGTTAAATGCACGCCATCCTGGCCCGTACTTCCCAAGGGTTCAACCTTTGTGATTTTGCCCACAGCGGCAACAATTCCGGTAAACATATTTTTTCCTTGATAATCTTACTTATGGATAACGCTATTTAAAAGCGTGCTCCAGCGGTTTTGCAAACGCGCACGCAAACGCAAATCGGGCGCAAGGGTTTGGGTTTCAAAAAAATCAAACTGGTAAGCCTGATCCAGTTCATTCAAGACGGGTAAGCGAAACAGGCCATGCGCATCACCCAGTATTTTCGGGGCCATGTAAAGCAGCAGTTCATCTAGCAGGCCAGCCTGCAACAAGGCACCGTTCAAGCCTGGCCCTGCCTCTACGTGCACTTCATTGATTTGCTGCTTTCCCATCCAGTCCAGCACGGCATCAAGATTAACGTGGCCATTTCTTTCGGGCATGGCAATAGCCTGCACATTCTTGGCTTGCAGGCGTGCCGCCTTGGCTTCATCCAGATGGGTGGTAAACACCCATACCTGATCCCCATTGAAAATCCGCGCGGTTTCAGGCACCACAAAGCGACTGTCAATTATGGCGCGAACAGGCTGGCGCGGTGTTGCCAGGGAACGCACGGTCATGAGCGGATCATCGTGCAAAACGGTGCCCAATCCCGTTAAGACCACGCAGCTTCTGGCACGCCAGTAATGCCCGTCGGCACGCGCCGCGGCACTGGTAATCCATTGTGACTGGCCATTATACAAAGCCATGCGCCCGTCCAGGGAAGAGGCCAGCTTGGTCCATACCCAGGGGCGACCGGTTAGCATGCGCGAAATAAACCCCGGGTTCAGGGCCAGCGCCTGCTCTGCCAGCAGGTTGCAGTGTACTTCTATACCCGCTTCTTGCAACCTGGCAATGCCTCTGCCCCCCACCAATGGGTTGGGGTCTGCCATGGCAATCACCACCCTGGCAGGCCTGGCGGCAATAATGGCATCCACACAGGGCGGGGTTTTACCATAATGGCTGCAAGGCTCCAGGGTGACGTAAAAGGTACTGCCAGCCAGGTCATGGCCGTTATCTTGCGCATTGTGAATGGCACAGACTTCGGCATGCGGGCCGCCAGCTTTTTGGGTGGCACCCTGCCCCAGCAACTGCCGGTTTTTAACAATCACACACCCCACCCGGGGGTTGGGGGTGGTCACAAACATGACCGAAGCGGCTTGCTCCAGTGCCTTGTTCATCCAGTAAAAATCATCAGGCTGGTTCAAAACAGATTCTTTCCTATTTCTTTTCCAGCTTGCTGGCGTTTACCGGCACCTGCATTTCCTGAATAGCCTTCACAAACTCGCCAATATCTTCAAAGCTTTTATAAACCGAGGCAAAACGCACATAGGCCACCTGATCCAGTTGCTTGAGTTCATTCATGACCAACTCACCAATGTGTCCGGTAGAGACTTCCTTGCCTGGCGTGTTCAGCAAGGCCTCCTGAATGCGGGCCACCGCGGCCTCAAGGGCTTCGGTGGATACCGGCCGTTTACGCAAGGCCAGCTTAAGGCTGGCATGCAGTTTTTTAATATCAAACTCCACGCGCGTTCCGTTTCTTTTGACGATGGTTGGCATGGACAGCTCAACCCGCTCATACGTGGTAAAACGCCGGTCACAATCCAGGCAGCGACGGCGTCGGCGTATGGTATCACCGTCTTCGGAAACCCGGGAATCCACCACCTGGGTTTCAGAGTGAGCACAGAACGGACATTTCATCTGAAAGAAACCTTAAAGTAAAACGCCTGCCGGAGCAGGCGCTGCTGGTCGGCTAATTATTTATAAACCGGGAACTGTGCGGTTAATTGATTGACCTTCTCACGGACCGCTGCAATATTGGCTGCATCACGTGGGTTATCCAGAACATCGGCAATCAGGTTGGCGGTCAGTTCGGCTTCTTTTTCGGTAAAACCGCGAGTCGTCATGGCTGGTGTACCCAAACGGATACCGCTGGTCACGAATGGTTTTTCAGGATCATTCGGAATCGCGTTTTTGTTGACCGTGATATGTGCATCACCCAGAACGGCTTCGGCTTCTTTACCGGTAATGCCCTTGGCACGCAGGTCTACCAGCATGACGTGGCT
>LFRM01307696.1_pt2 | contig 10433 bp, 7 predicted proteins | sample 618341 | NCBI WGS metagenome assembly LFRM01 (sample SAMN03654438, study PRJNA283298) | anaerobic digester metagenome | isolation source: pool of bioreactors CSTR01a, CSTR02a, and CSTR03a thermophilic anaerobic... | place: Denmark: Kgs. Lyngby | collected 2014-05-21 | reverse complement strand
TACTAGAAGTGGATTGTCTAAATCCCCAAATTTTTTGCCTGTAATTTCTTCAAGTTTTTCAATGTTTTGACGCACTTGTTCAACGACTTCATCACTAACTTGTTCATGATTATCGTAATATAAATTACATGCTTCTGTTGAAACAGTAAATCCTTGAGGTACTGGTAAGCCTAACTTAGTCATTTCTGCTAAGTTTGCTCCTTTGCCTCCAAGAAGCTCTTTAAAAGATCCATCTGCTTCGGAAAATAAATAAACATACTTTCTACTCATAAATTTCCTCCATTTTTTACCCACTCATTATACACAATTCAGCTATCATTTGAAAGGGTTATCATGACTTATACAAAACCACTAAAACAGATCTGCAATTCCTTGTTGAAAATATCCTTTTGACCTTCCATCTATTTTTTAGAAGTACCTACTAAAAAAGTGATTCCACCTATGATGGAACCACTCTATATTAATCATTCAGCTTGTTTAAAGCTACTAAAACTACTTCTAACTGGTGATGATAATTAGCCAACTTTTCTCTTTCTGCTTCAACTTTTTCTGAAGCAGCTTTGTTTATAAAGTTTGGGTTCGATAACATCCCATTTGAGCGTTTAATCTCAGACTCTAATTGCGCTTTTTGTTTACTTAGCTTTAATAACTCTTGTTCTTTATCAATTAACTCAGATTTTAGTAGTTCCAATTGACCACTCTTGAGGGGTACAACCAGTGTCTCTGAATCAAGACTTTCAGCAAGCTCAAGTTTCACCATTTTTCTTAACATTGCTTTCATGGAATCATCTAATGGATTTTTTTCGTTCATTGTATTGATATACAACCCTGTTAACTCAAGAGATGGTTTTAAATTGTAGTCGACCCGTGTTTTACGAATTTCTTCAATGATTTCGATCAAGTTTTCTACTTGGGAATTCTTCGAATCATCGAGATGTTGTACTGGTGTTGGCCAATCTTCTAAATTGATAGAATCTTTGGAGTGAGGTAAAGATAAATAGATTTCTTCACTTACAAAAGGCATAAAAGGATGAATCATTTTGACGATTGCCATTAAAACTGTCAACAAAGTTGAATACGTAGCACTCAAGATTTCTTCATTGTCACTTTGTAATTGAGATTTTGATAGTTCAATGTACCAGTTACAGAAATCATTCCAAACAAAGTTTTGAACAACAGATCCTACTTGAGCGAACTCATAGATAGTCATAAGTCTTTCTACTTCTGTTAAAGTGTCATTTAGTTTCGTTAATATCCAATTATCGATTTCGGATAGGTTCGTATAATTGATATCACTCAGCGAAAACTCTTCAGGAAGATACATTAGGACAAAGCGGGATGAGTTATAGATCTTGTTTATAAAGTTCCATGCAGCTTCTACTTTTGTTGGTGAATACCGTAAGTCTTGTCCAGGTGTCGAGTTGGTGACTAAGAAGAATCGTAAAGCATCGACTCCATACTCTTGAATGACATCCATTGGATCAACACCATTGCCGTAGGATTTACTCATCTTTCTTCCGTCTTCAGCACGAATTAATCCATGGATTAAAACATCTTTAAACGGATTTTGGTTTGTAAATTTTCTACCTTGAAAAGCCATACGAACGACCCAGAATAAGATGATATCGTAACCCGTTACCATGACATCGGTTGGATAATAATGATTAAAATCACCAGCTAAATCATCTGGCCAACCAAGAGTACTAAATGGCCACAGAGCACTACTGAACCAGGTATCTAAGACATCTTCATCTTGATTGTAGTTGTCAATGTCTTTTGGAGGTGTAAGGCCAACGTAGACTTCCCCTGTTTCTTTGTGATACCAAGCGGGAATACGATGTCCCCACCACAATTGTCTAGAAATAGTCCAGTCTTCGATATTTTCTAACCATCCGGTAAAGACTTTTTCAAAACGATCTGGATAGAAGTTAATCTTTTCTTCACTGTTTTGATACTTTAAAACTTCATCTGCCAATGGTTTCATGGATACAAACCATTGTTCAGATAAATAAGGTTCAACAATGACATCTGTTCTTTCGGAATGACCGACTTCATGGATATGAGGTTTAATGTCGACTAAATTCCCTTCGGATTGAATTCTTTCTACCAATAATTGTCGACATTCAAAACGATCAAGTCCATCATATTCGCCAGCTAATGGGTTCATGGTTCCATCTGGATTCATACAAATTGGCATATCTAAACCGTATTTTTGACCAATCACAAAGTCATTAGGATCATGAGCAGGCGTACATTTCATGACTCCTGTTCCAAATTCAATATCAATATAATCATCGGTTATTATTGGTAATGGTTGATGATTAGCTGGATTAATTGCTGTTAGCCCAACGTATTCTTGGTACCGTTCATCTTCAGGATGAACAACTAGACAAACATCTCCAAACATAGTTTCTGGACGGGTTGTCGCAACTTCTAACACTTTGTCGCTTCCTACAATCGGATATTTAAACGTATAAAAGTTCCCTTCAATTTCTTTATGAAAGACTTCAATATTACTAAGGGCTGTCTGTGCTAAAGGATCCCAATTAATAATACGCTTTCCTCTAAAGATTAATCCTTGTTCATACAATTTGACAAATACTTCATTGACAGCGTGATTAAGACCTTCATCCAATGTGAACCGTTCTCTAGAGTAGTCTAATGAGAGTCCTAATTTCTTCCATTGTTGATGAATAGTGGCTGCATACTCATCTTTCCACGACCAAGCATGTTCTAAGAACTTCTCGCGGCCAATATCATAACGCGATATCCCCATTTCTTTCAATCTGGCATCAACTTTTGCTTGGGTTGCAATGCCTGCATGGTCCATCCCAGGTAAGTACAAAACATCTTTTCCTAAAAGACGTTGATAGCGTGCTAAAATATCTTGCAATGTATTGTCCCAAGCATGTCCTAAGTGAAGTTTTCCGGTAACATTAGGTGGAGGAATAACGATTGTATATGGTGTTTTTGTTTTATCACCTGCTGTGAAATAACCTTTTTTTAACCAATCATCATAATATTTAGCTTCAATTGTTTGATGATTGTACTTTGTGTCTAGTGCCATCTTTTTTACCTCCTAAATAAAAAAAGACTTCCAATAAGGACGTCTTAGCGTGGTACCACCTTAATTTGTTACTCGATTGAATAACCTCACGATGTTAACGCCACCCTACGATGATTCTTACTTCTTTCAGAACCATTTCAATTCTACGACCTTCACAAACCTTTTCAATCATTTTCACCAACCATGATCTCTCTTGCGACAAAGGGATTGTTACTCCTTAGAATTATTGAATAGTTGAATTATATCAAAAGAAAAGATTGACTTCAAGCTAAAGCCAACCTTCTATTTGATAGGATATTTCATCAAATCCCATGGTATCCCCTGTATCAAAACTAAAGACAGGGACTTTAGTAATGTTCTGTATCTTGTTTTTGACAGCTAGTACTTTTGAGTACGACACCTTGTTTTTCTTGCTGATGGCAATGCAGACACCGAGTTTGTTTTGTTTTGCTAAATCAAGCATCATCTGATCATCCTCACTAAAGTCTCGTCGAACATCCATCACAATGACCATTGCTTTAAGCTGAGGGCGACTTGAGAAATAACTCTCCATCAAATCACCATACTTAACTTGTTCTTCAACACTTCGTTTGGCATAACCATAACCCGGGACATCAACAAGCATTAAGTCATCGTTTATTTGGTAAAAATTTACAAGTCTAGTTTTTCCTGGTGTTTTTCCGACATATGCTAAGCTCTTTCGGTTCGTCAATCCATTGATTAATGTTGATTTTCCGACATTACTTTTCCCAACAAAGACCACTTCTGTTAAAGTGGTCTCAGGAAATTGATTTGGGCTAGCACACGATATGACTAACTTTGGGTTACTTGTTTTCAGCATTTTTAACTAACGCTACCTTTAAGACGTCTTCAATTCGTTTGACAGAAATAAATTCAATATCTGCTCTCACTTCTTTTGGTACATCATCTAGGTCTTTCTCATTTTGTTTTGGAATTAATACAGTTTGAATACCGACTCTATGAGCTGCTAGTGATTTTTCTTTTAGCCCACCAATTGGTAAAACGTTCCCTCGAAGCGTTACTTCTCCTGTCATTGCTAAATTAGCGTTAACTTTACGGTTAGTTAAAGCAGAAACAATCGCGGTTGTCAGTGTTACACCTGCACTTGGGCCATCTTTTGGAACAGCCCCTTCAGGAACGTGAATGTGAATGTCATGTGTTTCATAGAACTTTGGATCGATGTTGTAGTCTTTAGCATGACTCTTTACATAACCTAAAGCAATCTCTGCTGACTCTTTCATCACATCCCCTAATCGTCCCGTTAAGATTAATCGACCTTTGCCTTCAAAAGTAGTTACTTCGATTGGTAAAACATCCCCTCCAAATTGAGTGTACGCAAGTCCTGTTACTAAACCAACTTGGTTTTCAGTTTCTTTCTTACCATATTCAAAGCGTTCTTTTCCTAACATCTCGTTGACCCGTTTCTTGGTAATACTCATCGATTTTTTGTTAGTAGTCAAGAGCTCTAAAATCGCTTTTCGAGCAAGAGTTGCTATTGTTCTTTCAAGTTGGCGCACTCCAGCTTCTCGGGTGTAATGACGAATAATATAGAGTAGAACATCATCTGCAATTTTGAACTGAGATGCAGTCAATCCATTTTCACGTAGTTGTTTGTCGACTAAGTGACGTTTCGCTATTTGAACTTTTTCTTGTTCTGTATAACTCGACAAATCAATAATTTCTAAACGATCGCGTAATGCTGCAGGAATATCTTCCAGATAGTTTGCGGTCGCAATAAACATAACTTTACTTAAATCATACGGTTCTTCTAAATAGTGATCTGAGAACATATTGTTTTGTTCAGGATCCAGAACCTCTAACATAGCGGATGCTGGATCCCCTTTGTAGTCTGAGGCCATTTTATCGAGCTCATCAATTAAGAAAACTGGGTTAATGACTCCTGCTTTCTTCATCCCTTGAATGAAACGACCAGGAAGTGCCCCTAAATATGTTCGGCGGTGTCCTCTAATTTCTGCTTCATCTCGAACTCCACCTAAAGAGGCTTTAACGAATTTGCGATCGAGAGCTCTAGCAATACTTTTGGCCAAACTTGTTTTACCAACTCCTGGAGGACCTACTAAACAAAGAATTGGTGCTTTTAAAGAATTGGTTTGTTGTTTAACTGCTAAGTATTCCATAATTCTGTCTTTGACTTTTTCAAGTCCAAAGTGATCGGCATCTAAAACACGACGGACATCGATTAAATCAGAATTGTCTTTTGATTCTTGATACCATGGTGTTTTTAACAACCAATCCAAGTAAGTTCGGATAACTCCGCTTTCTCCTGCAGCTTGTGGTAACATTTCGTATCGTTTTAATTCATCGAGAGCTTTTTCTTTTATATTTTCTGGATAAGGGTTGTTCTCAATCATGCTACGAAGATCTTCAACATCATCTCCTGTGTTTGAAACATCCCCTAATTCTTCTTTAATGGCTCTTAGTTTTTCACGCAGATAGAATTCACGTTGGTTTTCTTCAACTCGTTCTTTGACTTTCTCGTTAATATCACTTTCGATACTTGATAATTGACGTTCGGTATTTAGTTCTTCAATCACCATCATCATTCGTTCGTTGACATTGAGCTCTTCTAAAATCGCTTGTTTCTTATGGAACGGAAGCGGAAAGAACTGAGCAAATTGGTCAGCAAGTTGTGGTGCTGCGATACCTTTAGCGAGTTGGGTAATAACTTCTGATGGGAAATTTGCGGTTTGATTAGCAATAGACTCTAGTTCACGAGTAATTCGGCGTACTAGTGCCATTTCTTCCATTGAGTCCCCTTGAACATCGACAAGAGGAATGATTTTACCAAACAACATTTTTGAATCATTGGTTAAATCAATGAGCTGAGCTCGTTCAAGACCACTAAAGGTTACGCGCATAAACCCATCTTTTTTACGGACACGCTTGATTTGTGCAAGCGTCCCTACTGTATATAAATCAGCTTCTGAAGGATCATCGTTCATGATGTCTCTTTGACTGACTAACCAGACATGACCATTATAAAAACTCTGAGCTTCATCAATGGCATTCATGCTTTTTGGTCGTCCCACTTCGATCATGATGTCTTGTTTTGGAAAAACTATGACACCTCGAGTAGCAACCACTGGCACATTTATTTCTAATTTTTTACTCATAACAATCTCCTTCTATAGGTTCTTGTCACAGATTACTTGTTTTGTTCTAACAAAGATTCTCTTGCTTTCTTTAAACGAACATCGTAAGCAATGTCTTCTGGAGTTGCCATTTGTTTAATTTGGTCAAGCTCAAGTCCATACATTTCGCTTATTGTTTGATATTCTTTTTCAACATCTTCATCAGATGCTTCAAGGTTTTCTTGTTTAGCAACTTGGTCTAATACTAAGCGTAATTTGACTCGTTTTGTTGCGTCTGGAGTAATCTGAGCAAAAACATCTTCATCACTCTGTTGTACTAATTGTTTGTATAAGTCATAGTTGAGTCCTTGTTGACTTAATCGTTGCTTAAACTCATCTAACATTTGTTTAGCTTCACTATCAATTAAAACTTGAGGAATCTCTACTGTAGCGCCATCAACAACTGCATCAAGTAATAAGTTTTCTGATTCATTTAAATTCTCAGCTTTTTTTGTTTCAGTTAAACGAGCTTTAATTGAAGCTTTGAGTTCATCAAGAGTAGTTACATTTTCTTCATTAACTAATTTTGCGAAATCATCATTAAGTTCTGGTAATACTTTTTTACGAATCTCATGAACCGTTGTTTTAAAGACAACATCTGCTCCTTTTAATTCTTCAGCAGGATAGTCTTGTGGGAAAGTTAAGTTTAAGTCTTTCGACTCACCTGATTTAACTCCGATGAGTTGTTCTTCGAAACCTGGAATGAACGAACCTGAACCAATTTCGAGTTCAGCATTTTCCTGTGAACCACCTTCAAACGCTTCTTCACCTTTGTAGCCTGCGTAGTCTAAAATAATTTTATCCCCATTTTCTACTTCGCCTTCTTCTTTAAGTTCCCATTCAAGATAATCTTTTTGAAGTTTTTCTAATTCTTCATCAATTTCTTTCGCTGTAACACGTACTTGTTTTGGTTTAAAAGATAATGTTTTATAATCTTGAGCTAAGGTTACTTCTGGGGATACTGTAATATTGAAATCAACAACTAACTCATTTGCTGTTAGTGATTGAATAGCTACTTCCGGTTGAGCAATTGGGACTACTTTTTCTTGGTCTAAAGCAAAAGTGTACATTTCTTGCAATGCTTCATTCACTGCTTCCATCAAAATACTTTGTTCAGAAATTGCTTTCTTAACCATTGCTTCAGGAGCTTTCCCTTTTCTAAATCCGGGAACTTCTACATCCTTAGCCAGTTTCTTAAATGCTCTTTTTTGTGCATCTTTCCATGCGTCTTCATTAATGGTGACATTTAATGTCCCTGTTGAATTTTCTTTTTTAGTCCACGTAGATAACATATTTTCCTCCTAGGTTTCTTTCCTATTATACCACACCTTTTAGCACTGTCAATGATTGAGTGCTAAATGTTCATCACTAATTCTATTAGGTAATGTTCATCGATGTCGTTTTTAACTTTGTAATCATACCATTCTTGACTTCTGTTTGACAACAAAAAGCCCTTTTTAATTAGTGAATATGCTAAAGATAAGCCTTCTTCTTCACTATAACTTAATGGTAAATAACTCAATGTCTCTTGAATCAGTAGTTCTTGACATAAAGTCTCAAACTGAGGTTCTTTAAAAAACTCTTGTTGAAAGTAATGGCTTGCAACTTGATATCCATCACTTTGATTGGGTGCTTCTACATAGACTGGATAAAACGAAATCGTTAGCCCATTCTTTTCTATGCTGAACTCGTGATCGATTTTCTGTTGGCTTAACTGAAGTATCACAAGCCCTGTTAATACAGGATTGGTTAACTGACTGAGAATTTCTTGGCATTCATCAATGTAATTTCTTAAGTTTAGGTCATTCAACATCACAATACTGTTCATTGCACTAAAATCGTCTAAGAAGAGTCCGTTGGCAATCTCATCAAAGTTAACTTGTCGTTTCGGTTGTTTTTCTTTCAATGCTTGTTGACACAAAATCTCATAGGCTTCTAACTTTGTAAGCGTTTGTTTGGGAACATAGGGCATATTGAGTTCTTCTTGGATCAATACAAGTGCATGTTGATATTCTTTGTGTGTGATTAGTGTCTCAACTTGTGAAACAATGTCTTCGTAATAATTCATTGGCTTCTCTTTCTATCGACTTTAATTAAGATGATTGCTGCTATCATAAATAGTATAGCACTAACTAGGAAAGGTCCTTTTGGATTAACACCATAAAACAAACTAGAAAGAAGTGCTCCTACTATCATCCCTAAGGATTTGGTGGCGTTATAGATCCCCATAACTTGATTGGATTTATTTAAATCTTTTTGAGAAGAACTTACTAAGTGTTGGTCAAGTGGTTGTAAAATAGCAACAATCGAAGAGAACAAAAGCGCAAAAACAAGAAAGAGAATCATGTTATTGACTACTACTGCTAATAAAGCACTAATAGTGGATACACTAGCTAAGATAGCCATAGATAAGGTTAAGCGCCCTTTTTGAATTAGTTTAAATGTAATAAACACATTTGATAATAGAGTAACTAGGCCAATGATTACTTTTAAATAACCATTGTATGATGGAGGGAAATCAAAAATGTCTTTGATGTAGTAATTAAAACTTTGGTCGAATGCAACATTCCCACTGCTTGTTAAGAAAATTGCGATTAATAGCAGAATTAAGATAGGATTAAATAATCCTTTTGATTGTTTCAACAAAGTCACCATTGACTCCTTCGATTGATAGATTGATCTGCTCATTGGATATTTATTTGTAAAGAAATAGAACATTCCTGTGACAAATATTAACATCATAACTTGAGCTAAGAATGTAATGCGAACTGAGTAGTTACCAAGTTGACCACCAATCAAATACCCTAAAGTAGCTGCAACGATATTGGAAATTGAGTAAAAGGTTAGATTCTTTGCTCGTTTAGTCGGTTCACTTTGATTTATTATATAGGCCATTGCCCCTACTTGAAATCCTGAGACAAAGATTCCCGCAAATAGTCGAGCTAGTACAATTTGTAAAGTGGTGGTACTGCTCATAAAAAACAATTGTCCTAGTGTATACCCAAGAAGTGAAAGAAGATAGACATTTTTTATCTTATATTTATTCACCCAGTTTCCCCAAAAGAATGAAAACACAAAGTTTGAAAATGCCATTGCTGCATAGGCTAGACCAAAAACAGTGTTTCCAATATTTAAGGAGTGGATAAATGCAGGGGTCACAGGATGCACCATATTGTTAATTATCGCATGGAAGGTATTGATGATTAAGAAGATTGATACAATGTTTTTTTTGTTATTCATAGCCCATCCTCACTAAGAAAGCCCATTGTTAATGGGCTTAAACTATGGATATTCTACTTCTATCAATAACTAAAGTCAAACAAAGAACTACTTCACTTTTCTTCGTCTGCTAAACACAATCAACCCACTACTCATCAAGAAGAATCCTAAAAGTGACACGATTGTACTTTGATCTCCAGCTTTTGGTAACTCTTTTACAATGCGTTTGTTTTCAACCTCAAGTTCGATTGGTTGATTGGAATGATTATTCTCAATTTTGATGTCTTTGCCATCTAACAAATAACCATCTAGTGCTTTTGTCTCTCTTAGCTCATAATTGTCTTCAATAACAACAAAGTTAATCCTTCCATGACTATCAGAAACTTTTTTATCAACAACAATTCCGTGATGAAGAAGCACAAACTCTACCCCTTTAAGTGGTTCTTTAGTTTCACTATCAATCTTTTTGACAACAAGTTCAGTAATCCTGAAGGTTTGATCACTATCATCTAAATCGTCATGTTTTGAAATCAGTTCACCATTAAACAATAAATATTGAACAACAACATACTCACCACTCTTAAATAAACTGCGATCAATTTTAAAGCTAACAAGTTTACTAACGCTTTTACTTTCAGCAACAAAAGTCGTCTCAAACTCATCAATCAGATTCTTTTTTGTTTCCTTGTTGACAAGGGACGTTATTAACTTGTACTCATTTCCACTGATTAAACCTTCTAACTTAACGATATCCATTACTTTGATTAAAGAAGAGCTATCGTCTTGTTCAAAAACGGTTACTATTGTATCAATCTGAGGATCGATGATTGAAACGGTTTGTTGTTTGTCATTGATATCTTTGTGGCTTGCGATCCGTGTATCTTCAAAATACAACTCTTCGAAGACAACCAAAAATTGACCACCTAAACTATTTCCATTGATTTTGAACTCAACTTCAACAACTCCACTGCTCT
>LFRM01338158.1_pt1 | contig 10436 bp, 11 predicted proteins | sample 618341 | NCBI WGS metagenome assembly LFRM01 (sample SAMN03654438, study PRJNA283298) | anaerobic digester metagenome | isolation source: pool of bioreactors CSTR01a, CSTR02a, and CSTR03a thermophilic anaerobic... | place: Denmark: Kgs. Lyngby | collected 2014-05-21 | reverse complement strand
CGAGCGAACGCGGTCATGCTTTGCACCATAAAGACCTCCAAAATTAGGGTTAAAATAATGGGCTAATTGTAGCGAATATTTTCATGCGTTGTGTTTACAATACTGAAGTTAGGGTGTTGTATCCCTATAATGTTTCATCCATATTTAAAAAACAGGAATATTAAATGACTCGTCCTAGTGGCCGCGAACTTGATCAACTACGTGAAGTACGTATTACGCGTAACTACACTTGCCATGCTGAAGGCTCTGTTTTAGTCGAGTTTGGCAATACCAAAGTGATTTGCACCGTGAGTGTAGAGAATGGCGTACCACGTTTCTTAAAGGGTCAAGGACAAGGTTGGTTGACTGCAGAGTACGGTATGTTGCCACGTGCGACCGGTAGCCGTACTCGTCGTGAAGCCAGCAGCGGTAAGCAAGGAGGACGCACTTTAGAAATTCAACGTTTAATTGGTCGCTCATTACGTGCAGCGTTAGATATGACCAAGCTAGGCGAAAACACTTTGTATGTTGACTGTGATGTGATTCAAGCTGATGGCGGTACACGTACTGCATCAATTACTGGGGCTATGGTTGCACTGGTTGATGCATTAGCAGTGATGAAAGAGCGCAAAATGTTGAAAAATGGCTCAGCACTCAAGCAAATGATCGCTGCGGTATCAGTGGGTATCTATCAAGATTTACCCGTACTGGATTTAGATTACCCAGAAGACTCAACCGCTGAAACTGACCTGAACGTTGTCATGACTGATGCCGGTGGTTTTATTGAAGTGCAAGGTACCGCTGAAGGCGAACCTTTTAACACAGAACAACTGACTGCAATGTTGGCTTTAGCTGACAAAGGTGTGCGTGAGTTGTTTGCGCTGCAGCAAGCGGTATTGCAGAGCGAGTAAATACTAATATAACGAGAGGAGAGTGGTCATGGACGAACAACTACCAGTTACCCCAGAACAATCAGAGCTGGGCAAGGATGCTAAGCAGTGGGCAATGCTCACTCATTTAGCAGCTTTTGCGGCCTTTTTGATTCCTTTCGGAAATATTATTGGTCCGCTCTTAGTTTGGCAGTTGAAGAAAGATTTAGGCCCCTTTGTTGAGCAAAACGGCAAAGAAGCGCTGAACTTTCAAATTACTATCGCGATTATTGGTTTAGTCTGCACCATGCTAATGTTTGCGCTGGTGGGGTTTTTATTGCTGCCGGTGCTAGGTTTATATTGGTTAATTTTAACTATTATTGCCGGAGTCAAAGCCAATGATGGCGTGGCCTATCATTATCCGCTCACTATTCGTTTTATTAAATAAAACGGTTTATACCAGAGCTGAATAACACAAGAGGGTTTGGGCTTGTGTTATTCAGCTTTGCTTTTTAAACGCTGAGTACCCAGTCGTAATCAACACTAAAGGGCGCATGTTGAGAGAAACGAGGTTGTCTGGACAACTTGGCACTGCGTACCGTGCGGCGCATGCCTTGGGTGAGTAACTGATAGTCAAAACGCCAGCCTAAATTAAGCAGTTCAGCTTGTTCACTGTCAGCCCACCAGCTGTACAGTTCGCCTTCACGATTCACTTCACGTAATGCATCGATAAAGCCCATGGTACCGATCACTTCATCCATCCATGCGCGCTCAGGTGAGAGGAAACCGGTTTCTTGCTGACAGTCGCGCCAGTGTTTAACGTCGAGCTTATTGTGCGCAATATATAATGATGCGCAGTAAATATAGTCACGGCGTTTACGGCGTTGCTTGTCCAAGTAACGGGCAAAGTCATCCATAAACTTAAATTTTTGATTCAGCTGCTCTTCACCCTTGTGGCCTGATGGCAGTAATACACTGGCGATACTGACTTTATCGAAGTCGGCTTGAATATAGCGGCCGTAGCGGTCTGCTGTTTCAAAACCTAAACTGGTTATAATAGCTTTGGGTTGCAGACGCGTGTAAATAGCCACACCGCCTTGACTGGGCTGTTCGGCGTCACAGGCATAACAAAAGTATCCGTGTAACTGCACATCAGGTGCTTCCATTTCATATGTGCTGGCACGAGTATCTTGTAGGCAAATGACATCCGCATTTTGCGTTTGTAGCCAGTCAAATAACCCTTGTTCAATAGCATTGTGAATACCGTTCACATTTATACTAATAACCCGCATGGATAGCCCCTAGAAAAAAAGTATGTGTATGATACCGAACGTATTTTAAATTGGCTAAACCCAACGACTTAAGGACCCTTTTATGCAAGCATATCAACGAGAGTTTATTCAGTTCGCACTTGAGCGTGGTGTTTTGCGCTTTGGTGAGTTTACCTTGAAGTCAGGGCGTGTCAGCCCTTATTTTTTTAATGCGGGTCTGTTTGACTCCGGTTTAGCCTTAGCGAAGCTGGGGCGTTTTTATGCTCAGGCGTTAGTTGACAGTGGTTTATCCTATGATGTGGTGTTTGGTCCAGCCTATAAAGGTATTCCTTTAGCCGCGACTACGGCGGTGGCACTGGCTGAGCATCATCAACGTGATGTGCCATGGTGCTTTAACCGTAAAGAAGCTAAAGACCACGGTGAGGGCGGCACATTAGTGGGTGCACCGCTGGAAGGTAATATTGTGATTGTTGATGATGTGATCACTGCCGGCACGGCAATTCGTGAAGTGATGCAGATTATTAAGGCACAAGGTGCACAGGCAGCGGGCGTATTGATTGCTTTAGATCGTCAAGAGCGCGGCACGGGCGAGCTTTCTGCGATTCAAGAAGTTGAGCGAGATTTCAATATGCCAGTGATTAGCATTGTATCTTTGCAACAAGTGTTAGAATACTTATCGCAAAGTGCTGAGTTGAAGCAATATCTGCCTGCGGTTGAGCGTTACCGTGAAGACTATGGCATCTAATAATTATTTTAAGCAGTTGTCAGTCTCTTCAAGGAGATAAGTCATGCCTTTACGTGGCCCTGTATGTGTTTTGCTTGCGCTTGGACTGCTGACCAGTAGTGCAGTGTATGCGGTTGAGTATTATCGTTATATCGATGAACGTGGTATTACGGTGATTAATCGCCAAGGTGTACCGCCACACTTAATTGGTAAAGGTTATGAAGTGCTGAGCTCGCAGGGCCGTGTGATGCGTGTTGTACCGCGAGCACTCACACCTGAAGAATATAAAATCAGTCAAGAGGAAAAAGCGCAAGCTAAGGCTGATATGCAATTGCTCAGACTTTATCCGCGCATTAAAGATCTAGATCATGCGCTAGAACGTAAACTTGCTGAAGTTGACGGATTGATTAATATTGCTCGTAATAATTTATTGGTTGTGGATAGTTTAAAAGCCAATCTGCAGGGTCAGGCCGCTTTACAAGAACGCTCAGGCCAAATTGTACCTGAGCCTTTGCGTGAGCGTATTGCTGAAACGGCTTTAGATCAGCAGCGCTTACAGCAGCAAATTTTGAGCTATTTGCAAAGTAAGCGTGATCTTGAGAAGGATTTTGCGCGAGATAGAACACGTCTAACTGATTTGTTGAATCCAAAATAATACTCAATAAATAATTGAGTGAAGCTGAAAAATATCGTAGTCTTAGCCTTCTTTTAGTAAGACGGTTACCCCTTTTCGGAATAATTCCGACACCTTGGGAAGCTTTTTCTTCCCACCCCTAATAGCGATTAGGCCACGTATAGCGTGCTTAATCGCAGCTTTATGCTACTTAAAATGTAGCTATCTTTTTCCCCCAGGGGATGCCCCTACAAGCGGGTTCAGAGTTAAGTCTTAAGGCTTTACGTTGTGCTGAACTTGCACAGAGTGGAGAGTAGCCATGACTCAATCAATAAAAATAATGCCTTTAAGTGATGAAGGTTTTACAGAAAATACACGATTTCAGGTCTATACCGACCGTCAGTTTGATAAAATTGAACCGCTGAAAAAGTTATCTGCAGAGCAGCGTTTTGAAATGCGAGTGGTGGCCAGTGTGCTACCGTTTCGTGTTAATCAGTATGTGATCGATGAATTGATCGACTGGGATAATGTACCCAATGATCCAATTTTCCAACTGACATTCCCACAGCGTGGCATGTTAGAGCCAGCTGACTATGACTTGATGGCGCAAGCCTTACGTGATGAGTTGCCACGTGCAGAAATTACTCAGTTGGCACGTGAGATTCAAGCACGCCTCAATCCGCATCCAGCCGGTCAGCAAGAAATGAACGTGCCAATGTTGGATGGTGAAGCCTTAGACGGTATGCAGCATAAGTATCGTGAAACAGTGCTGTTTTTCCCTAGCCAAGGTCAGATTTGTCACAGTTACTGTACCTTCTGTTTCCGCTGGGCACAGTTTATTGGCGATAAAGAATTACGTTTTGCCAGCAATGAAGCCGATTCCTTACACCGTTATTTAGAACAAGATAAAAGCATCACTGACTTGTTGATTACCGGTGGTGATCCCATGGTGATGAAAACTCGTCACGTGGTGAATTATTTGGAACCATTACTCAAGCCAGAGCTTGAGCATATGCAAACTGTGCGTATTGGTACTAAAGCTCTGACCTTCTGGCCACAGCGTTTTGTTACCGATGATGACGCTGAAGAGTTGCTCGAACTGTTTAAAAAGCTGGTTGATGGCGGTAAGCACATTGCAATTATGGCGCACTTCAACCACTGGCGTGAGATGGAAACACCGATTGTGCGTGAAGCCATTCGTCGTATTCGTGCCACCGGTGCCGTGATTCGTGCACAAGCGCCTTTAGTGCAGCATATTAATGATGATCCAGACGTGTGGGTGCGCATGTGGCGTACACAAGTACGTTTAGGCATTATTCCTTATTACATGTTTGTAGAGCGTGACACCGGTGCTAAGCGCTACTTTGAAGTGCCCTTAGTGCGTGCGTTTGAGATTTACCGTGAAGCCATTAAGCAAGTATCTGGCTTGGCGCGAACTGCGCGTGGTCCATCGATGAGTGCGGGCCCTGGTAAAGTTGAGATTCAAAGTATTATCGAACTCAATGGCGAAAAAGTCTTTGTCTTGCGCTTTATTCAGGGTCGTAATCCTGATTGGGTACAGCAAACCTTCTTTGCGAAATACGATGAGAATGCGACTTGGTATGACGACTTAGTACCGGCTTTTGGTGAAGAGAAGTTCTTCTTTACCGATGAGTACAACGCGATGATTAGCGACGCTAGCGCTGAGTAAAATGATACGCCCGCCTATTCAGTGCGGGCGTATGAATAGACTGTGCAAGCTTTCTATCTGATTACAATGTTGTCTTGCTATAAAAAAGTGGCTCACCCATATGCAAACTGGTGAGCCACTGTTTTTAGTCCATTAGAAATTAAACGTATAGTTTACCAGTACACGGTTTTCATCAATGTCTGTTGTATGTGAGCCACGGTACATAACGTTACGTGCTAGTAGGCTGAGATTTTTTAGGGGGCCAGACTGGATGGTGTAGCCGAGATCAATATCGCGTTCCCATTCTTTAGCGCTCTGACCATTAATTTTGAAGTCATCACCGCTAATATAGCGTGCCATAAGGTTCAGTCCCGGCAGGCCTAATTGGCCAAAGTTGAAGTCATAGCGAGCTTGCCAAGAATCTTCTTTGGCGCGAATGAAGATGTGATAAGTTGCGATATTAGCAACCCAAGGATCAGTTGCTCCGCCTAAGATCGGCATCCCCGTTTTACCACTGCTGTTCTGATAACCCAAACCCAGCTTGTGTCCTTGGTAACCTAGCGTGAAGGTACCGCTGGTTAAACGGTTGTCGACGTTAGTATTGCCTTTGTCCGAACTGTTAAAGTGACGCAAGTCAGCCTTGAATGTAAGCTCATTGGTTAAATCAGTTAAATATTGCAGATTCGCATGGTGTTGGCTGTAGTTATCTTTAAGCTCGGCATAAAAATAGGTGCCGGCTAAACCAGGAATAAAGTTATAACTCGCTCCAGCGTAATTAAAGCGATTGCTGCTAACGCCACCTTTTGATCCATCAGAATACATACTCAACCTGTCGTCGTTGGTTGAGTCACGGGTGCGTGTTTTCTTGAACTGTCCAGCGGTCAAGGTGAGGTTTTCAATATCTTTTGATTGAATCTGCCCGCCCTCAAAGGTTTGCGGCAGTAAGCGCGTATCATTACGGAAAACAACAGGTAATGTAGGCTCATGGGTTCCTACACTGAGGACAGTTTCACCTAACTTAGCTTTACCTGTTAAACCTAAAGAACTGTGTTGATCTGCTGATTTTCCAGTGTGACGACTGCGTACTAGTGCACCTGTACCACCGGTTCCGCCGCCTGAGTCCAGCTTCAAGCCAACTAAACCAATCGCATCTATACCTAAACCGATTGTGCCTTCAGTGTATCCAGACTTTAGACGCAGCATAAATGCTTGGCCCCAGTCTTCTGATTTAGATTGGCTTGTGCCTTTATGGGTAGGCGCTCCAGGTAAGCCACTGTCACGGTAATCACGATTCATATAGAAGTTGCGTAAGCTCAAGGTGCCTGCGCTGTCTTCAACAAATGCTGCTTGGGTGATGCTTGGAACTGCAATAGCTGTTGCTAAGGCACTTATTAAAAGCACCTTATTAGTTTTAACTTGCATAGTGAGTCTCTCTTTTTATTATTAACGACTTCTTATGTATAAATTGAGTCTTATGCTCTGTTTGTTTTGTGTGAGGAGTCTGCTTCTACACTATATTTACTCTGCACGAGGCAGAGTAAATATAGAAACGGTAGAGTTTAGTTATGATTAAGTATTATTGATCATAGTCGAGAACGACCTTGTCACTGACGGGGTAGCATTGACAAGATAAGACGTAACCGGCTTCAATTTCATAGTCCTCTAGTGCGTAGTTGGAATCCATATCCACTTCGCCTTCGACGACTTTAGCACGGCACGTCGAGCACACACCTGCTTTACAGGAATAAGGCAAGTCTGCGCCGATCTCATTACCGGCATCCAAAATGCTTTTAGTGTTACGTACCAGTTCAAAAGCTAAAGCACGACCGTCTGAAATTACAGTGATTTGACTGACAGCTTTAGGGTCTATTTTAGTTTCAGCACGATCTTCGCGGGCAACAGAAGCTCCACCAGCTGGTGTGAAGAGTTCAAAGTGAATATTGTCTTTTTCCATACCATGACGTTCCAGTGAGTCACGCACTGTTTCTGTCATGATTTGTGGGCCGCAAATAAATGCAGCGGTTAAACCTTCAGGTTTAATCCACTGATCAAATAAAGCGTCGCATTTTTCGCTGTTAATGTGGCCATTATATAGATCGATTTCTTGCTGCTCACGGCTAAAAATAAATACTAAGTTAAAGCGCTGCATATAACGGTTTTTAAGATCAGACAATTCTTCACGAAATAGTGTAGATATAGTAGCGCGGTTACCGTAAAAAAGAGTGAAAGTACTCTTAGGTTCGGTTTCTAGTGTACTTTTAATAATCGATAGCACAGGTGTAATGCCACTACCTGCTGCAACAGCTAGATATTTACCTTTACGCTCTGGATCAAGCTCGGTAAAAAAGCGACCTTCAGGCGGCATTACATCGATGACTTGGCCTGCTTTCAGACGCTCATTGATATAGGTTGAAAACCGTCCGCCGGGCACTTGTTTAACAGCCACGCGCAACTCATCATCATTAATACCACTGAAGATAGAGTAGGAGCGGCGTACTTCTTCACCGTCAATATTCGTTCTAAGAGTCAGATATTGACCTTGCTTAAAGCGATACGCATCTTTTAATGCTTCTGGCAGTTCAAAAGCCAGAGAGACTGCATCACGCGTTTCTGGTTTGACCTCTTTAATGGTCAAGGAGTGAAATTTACTCATAGTGATCTCGATTTTGTTATATGCACTTAAAGTAATCAAAGGGTTCCAAGCACTCTGTACAACGGTAGAGCGCCTTACAGGCTGTTGATCCAAACTCGCTGATCTGTTCGGTATGTTTGCTACCACAGTGTGGGCAGATAATTTGTTGATCATGCCCCAGTAGCGTCATTTTACTGGCGCTACCTTGTGGTGGTGCTATACCGAACTCGCGTAGTTTTTCACGCCCAGCAGGTGTAATCCAATCCGTAGTCCAAGCAGGCGTTAACACCCGCTTGACCTGAGGGTTGCGTATTCCACCTTGCATCAGTCCGTCAGCAATTAACTCTTCAATTAAATCCGTAGCAGGACAGCCAGAATAAGTAGGCGTTACTTCAACAGTCAGCTCATCATCTAACCAGCTCACGCTGCGAATAATGCCAAGCTCAACTACGCTAACAATCGGTACTTCTGGGTCTTTCACTTCTTCCAGTAATTGCCAAATTTGCTCTTCACTTAACTGTTCACCGCAAGCATTGAACGGTACGCGATCAGTGGCAATAACTGGATTTTCCAGTGGACCTGCAATTGGTTTTGGAGTTTTACCAGGTTTTTGCATTCGGATAAGCTCTCTGTAAGAACTGCATTTCAGCTAGGATTAATCCTAAATGCTCAGTATGAACACCTTTCTTGCTGCCCATATACATCCATGCGTCATCAGGTTGTACGGTTAAGGTTGCCTCAGTGAGAACCTCTTTAACCATGCCTTTCCAGTCTTTGGCAAGTTGCTCTGGGTCAGGCGCTAAACCTTGTGCTGCCAAGTCGGTTTCAACTTTATCCGCAGTGATTAATTCACCGGTAAAGCGCCACAGGTTCTCAACTGCTTCTTCCATACGTTTATGGCTTTCTTCGGTACCATCACCTAGACGTTTCATCCAAGCTGAGGAGCGGCGCAGGTGATAGGTCACTTCTTTGATGGCTTTAGCAGCAATACTAGCGATACGCTCATCCGGTGAATTAACCAGCGATTGCAGAGTAAAGTAGTGCCATACATCATAGAAAAACTGGCGTGCCATGGTGACTGCAAAGTCTCCATTGGGCTGCTCAGTTAATAGCAGGTTACGGAAATCATGTGCATCACGACGAAAGGCGAATGTATCTGGACAACGCTTAGCTTCATCTAAATCTGAAGCATATTCGTACCAGTTACGTGCTTGGCCGACGAGATCTAGAGCCACGTTTGTTAGTGCAATATCTTCTTCGATTGCAGGCGCTTTACCGCATAATTCGCATAAGCGTTGGCTAATAATCAGGTTTGAGTCGGCCAGTCTTATCAGGTACTCCTGCAAAGTCTGTTGTTGTGTCAGTGCTTGAGTCATAGGTTTCTCCCCTTACATCTGGCCAACTTCGTCTGGCAGCTTATAAAAAGACGCATGACGATAGACTTTGTCTTCTGATGGATCGAACAAAGGCTCTTTGTCATCAGGAGAAGAAGCGGTAATGTTATTGGATGGTACAACCCAAATGCTCACGCCTTCATTGCGGCGTGTGTAAAGCTCGCGAGCATTTTCGATTGCCATAGCTCGATCTGTAGCATGTACGCTACCGACATGGCGATGGTTTAAACCATGCTTACTGCGAATAAATACTTCGTATAGTGGCCATTCTTCAGACATGTTTATTTCCTCGTTTTCAGGCAGCGTCGTGCTGTTTTTGTTTTTGTTGTTTCTCGGCATAGGCTTTTGCTGCTTGGCGTACCCATGTGCCTTCTTCGATTGCTTTTTTACGGGTCGCGATGCGCTCACGGTTGCAAGGGCCATTGCCTTTTAGGACTTCGTAAAACTCATTCCAGTCAATGTCACCGAAATCATAGTGCCCACGCTCTTCGTTCCACTTGAGATCTGGGTCAGGCGCTGTGCAGCCTAGGAACTCAAGCTGTGGAATGGTTTGGTCGATAAACATTTGACGCAACTCATCGTTGCTCTTGCGCTTAATTTTCCAAGCCATTGATTGCTGGGAGTTCGGTGAGTGTTCATCAGAAGGACCAAACATCATTAGGGCAGGCCACCAGAGACGGTTGATTGAATCCTGCACCATAGCTTTTTGTTCGTCAGTGCCTTCACGCATCATATCCAGAAGGATTTGATAGCCTTGACGCTGGTGAAAGCTTTCTTCTTTACAGATACGCACCATGGCGCGTGCGTAAGGACCATAAGAGGTTCTTTGTAGAACAACTTGGTTAACAATGGCTGCGCCATCAACTAACCAGCCTACTGCGCCCATGTCGGACCAGTTCAGTGTTGGGTAGTTAAAAATACTTGAGTACTTGGCTTTACCTTGATGGAGCTTTTCAATTTCCACATCACGGCTTGCGCCTAAGGTTTCCATAGCACTGTAAAGATAAAGACCGTGACCGGCTTCATCTTGAATTTTTGCCATCAGTTGTAATTTACGTTTTAGCGTAGGGGCACGTGTGACCCAGTTGCCTTCAGGCAGCATGCCAACGATTTCTGAGTGGGCGTGCTGAGAGATTTGACGAACAAGCGTCTTACGATAATCTTCGGGCATCCAGTTCTTGGGCTCGATCTTAATCTCGGCATCAACTTTTTCTTGGAAAGTACGTTCTTCAGGTGACATTTCTGCCAAGGTCTTAACGCGTTTGACTCCAGTTTCAACAAGTTG
>LFRM01244174.1_pt1 | contig 10438 bp, 13 predicted proteins | sample 618341 | NCBI WGS metagenome assembly LFRM01 (sample SAMN03654438, study PRJNA283298) | anaerobic digester metagenome | isolation source: pool of bioreactors CSTR01a, CSTR02a, and CSTR03a thermophilic anaerobic... | place: Denmark: Kgs. Lyngby | collected 2014-05-21 | reverse complement strand
TATATATTTCAATCCCTAAAATGAAAGATCAAGCTTTAGAATACCATCATAGTGAAGAGTGGGAACTATCATTTTTAGTTGTTCATGGAATATTACATTTACTTGGATATGACCATATGGAAAAAGAAGAAGAAAAAATAATGTTTGCGATACAGGAGGCAATATTAAATGAGTGATAATTTTGAAAAAAAACAATTTGATCGGGAAAAAGTTAAAAAGAGGGGATTTAAAAGATTTTTAAATAGTTTTAAATTTTCTTTTCAAGGATTTGTTTATGCCTATAAGTATGAGCAAAGTGTACTTATTCATTTAATATGTTCAATATGTGCCCTTATTGCTGGCATTGTATTACAAATATCAATTATTGAGTGGTTGATGGTTATCATTTCTCTAGGAATGTTATTAGTTATAGAATTTTTAAATACGGCAATTGAAGCAACTGTCGACATGATTACTCTAGAATATAATCCACTTGCTAAAATAGCTAAGGATACTGGCTCTGCAGCTGAGTTTACAATGATTTTTTTAGCAATTTTAGTTGGAATATATGTTTTTGTACCAAAAATACTAGAATTTTTATAGGAGGTTTTTATGAAAGATAAATTAATCAATTTAATGAAAAACGCATACGATCCATATTACAATTTCCCGGTAAGTTGTATATTAGTAACTAATGATTTAAAGGAATTTTCCGGAGTTAATGTTGGAAATGCCAATGGAACAAGTGTATGTGCTGAACGAAATGCCATTCATAACGCCATTGCAAGTGGTTATAGTAAAGGCGATTTTAAAGAAATATATGTAATGGCAAAGAAAATAACTGTTCCGTGTTTTGCTTGTCGTCAAGTATTTACTGAATTTTTTACTGATAAAATGATTGTTATTGCTATGGATCAAGATGGTAACGAAAAAAAATATACTGTAGGAGAGCTTTGTCCTTATGGTTTTACTAAGGAAGATCTAATATGAGAAGTGGATTTGTTAGTATTATTGGAAGACCAAATGTTGGTAAAAGTACGTTAATTAATTCATTAGTTAAGGAAAAAATTGCCATTATTTCACCAAGAGTTCAAACTACAAGAAATAATATTCAAGGAATATATAATGATGATGATACACAAATTGTATTTATTGATACCCCAGGAATTCATAAACCAGTTAACAAGCTTGGAAAAGTATTAAATAAAAAGGCTCATAGTAATTTTTATGATGTTGATGTAATCTTGTTTTTAATTGATGCTAGTTCAAATATTGGAACTGGTGATAGATATATAATTGAAAGTTTATCAAATACTCAAATTCCGGTTATTTTAATCTTAAACAAGATTGATTTAATTAGTAAAGAAACAATTTTATTTAAGATTAATGAATATAAGGATCTTTATAATTTTGCTGAAATTATTCCTGTATCCGCTGTTACTGATGAAAATGTTGAGTATTTAATTGGGATTGTCAAAAAGTATTTAAAAGACGATATTAGATATTTTGATAATGATGTAAAAACTAGTAATTCAAAGAATTTTATGATAAGTGAATTTGTTCGAGAAAAGATTCTTAATTTCACTGAAGAGGAAGTTCCACATAGTGTTACTTGTGTGACTACTTATTATGAAGATAAAGGAAAAATTATTAACATTGGTGTTGACATTATTGTTGATCGAGATGCTTTAAAAAAAATTATTATTGGTAAAGATGGATCTAAAATCAAACAAATTGGAGCTTTGGCAAGAATTGATATTGAAAAAATGTTAGGTAAACAAATATATTTGGAACTATATGTTAAAACAATTTCTCGTTGGCGTGATAAGGATCGTTTGCTTAGAGATTTAGGTCTAAAAGATGAGTAGCTGGTGTTGATTTGATTAAAAAAATTGAAGGTATTGTTACTCATGAAACTGCATATGGAGAATCATCTAAAATAATTAATATTTTTACTAAAAATTATGGAATCATTGGAGTAATGGCCAAAGGAGCAAAAAGTCTTAGAAGTAAATTAAGAAATTTTTCTACACCATTTACTTATGGTTCTTTTCATGTCTATTTTAAAGAAGATAAATTATCAACTTTAATTGAATGTGAAATCATTGATGAATTTAGTTATTTGAAAAGCGATTTAATTTCTTTAAGTTATATGACTTATCTTGTAGAATTAACTACTCAAATATATAAGCAAAACAGTAATCAAGCAATCTATGATTTATTAATCTCGACATTAAAAAAAATGAACAATAAATTGAATCCAAAAGTTTTGACTAATATATTAGAACTTAAATTATTAGATTATTTAGGAGTTTCATTAAAATTAGATAGCTGTGTTCATTGTGATTCTAAAACAAATATTATTACCATTAATAGTGAAGAAGGCGGTTTTATTTGTAAAAAATGTTATCATAATGAATTAATATATGATGAAAAAGTTATTAAAATGATGAGAATGTATTATTTGATTGACATTGATAGTATTAGCTCATTAGATATAAGTGAACCAGTTCTTAACAGTATCAATAATTTTATTAACAGTTATTATGAACAATATACTGGTCTTTATTTAAATAGTAAAAAGTATTTAGAAACCTTAATAAATAAGTATTGATAATAGTCTAAATATCTTATATAATTAATTTATAAGAGCGATGATGAACTAGGCAGGTTCGGAGCTGTATATTTATGAGAGATTCTTCTAAGAATAAATAAGGTGGAACCGCGAGAAATCGTCCTTATATGTTTTTAGAAGTCTTTTCTTTTTTAGGAGGAAATTATGATAACATTAGACGAAATAACTAATTATGCCAAGAACTATGGTTTTATTTACCAAGGAAGTGAAATTTATGATGGTTTAGCTAATACTTGGGATTATGGACCATTAGGAGTTGAGTTAAAGGAAAATATTAGGAAAACTTGGTGGAAGAAATTTGTTCAAGAAAATCCTTATAATTATGGAATTCAAAGTGCAATTATGATGAACCCAAGAGTTTGGGAAGCAACTGGTCATGTAAGTAATTTTACTGATCCATTACTTGATTGTAAAAAATGCAAAAGTAGATATCGAGCTGATAAGTTAATTTCAGATGCTTTTACTTTAGAAAATATTGTTGGTAATTGTGATGGATGGACAAATGAAGAAATGACAAAATATATTGTTGAACATCAAATAGCATGTCCAAATTGTAAAGCTAAAGATTTTACTGATATTCGTAAATTTAATCTTTTATTTGAAACCCAAATGGGTGTTACTGAAGGTAATAAAAATACCGTTTATTTAAGACCGGAAACTGCACAGGGTATATTTGTAAATTTCAACAATATTCAACGTAGTATGCGTTTAAAATTACCTTTTGGGGTTTGTCAAACTGGTAAATCGTTTCGTAATGAAATAACTCCTGGTAATTTTATATTTAGAACTAGAGAATTTGAGCAAATGGAATTAGAATTTTTTTGTGTACCAGGAACAGATTTAGAATGGTTCGGATATTATAAAAATTTTTGTTTAGATTATTTAAAGAGTTTAGGAATTAATAAAGATAAATTGAGATTAAGAGATCATTTAAAAGAAGAACTATCTTTTTATTCAAGAGCAACAACTGATATTGAATATGAATTTCCGTTTGGTTTTGGAGAACTTTGGGGAATTGCTGATCGAACTGATTATGATTTAAAAGTTCATAGTGAATATTCTGGTGTGGAGTTAACTTATTTAGATCAAGAAACCAATGAACGATATACGCCTTATTGTGTTGAGCCATCAGTTGGTTTAGATCGTTTATTCTTAACTTTATTATGTGATGCATATACTAAAGAAGCATTACCTAACGGAGAAGAGAGAGAGGTATTAAAAATTCATCCTTATCTAGCTCCTTATAAAGTAGTCATTTTACCGTTAATTAAAAAATTTCATAATGAAAAAGCGATGGCAGTTTATGGTGATTTATCTAAGAAGTTTATGTGTAGTTATGATGAATCAGGAAGCATTGGTAAAAGATACCGAAGAGCAGATGCAATTGGTACACCGTTTGCGATTACAATTGATGATGAAACAATCAATAATGGTACAGTTACAATTCGTAACCGAGATACAATGGAACAAGAAACAATTGATCTAAATGATGCAATTGACTATTTAACCAAAAAAATTGATTTTTAACTATAATTTTATTTGTAATATTTTAACAATAATGCTAAAATAATTATAGATATATACTAGGAGGTACTTATTATGTCATTTAAATCTAAAATAGATAAGTTATTTAAAGGTAACGAAGAACAAAGTGCTAGTGAAGAAGACTATTATGCCATAAGTGAAAAAGATGCTTTCGAAGAAGCCTGCCAATCAGGAAGTAAAATGATTTTACTTGAACCAAGAGCTTACTCTGAAAGTCAACAAATTGCTGATCATTTAAAGAAACGTAACAGTGTTGTTGTGAATTTAAAAAGAGTAACATCAGATCAAGCAAAAAGAATAATTGATTTTTTAACAGGAACAATTTACGCTATCGGTGGCGATTTACAAAAAATAGGTCAAGGAATTTATTTATGCACTCCGAGAAACGTTAATGTTCAAGGAAAAATAACCGAAGACGATAAAAATGGCTCAAAATCTGTAGCCGAAGATGAAATTGATTTCTAATTAAAAATATATTGAGGTGACTTTATGGAAAAGTTTCATACAGCGATAGTCGGGTATGATAAAAAAGAAGTAAATAAATTTGTATCAGATGTAATTGTTGAAGTTGAAAAAATAATGGCTAAAGATCGACAAAAATCAGAAACCATTGTTCAACTAAATGAAAAAGTTACAAGATATCATAATATGGAAAACACTTTAAATAGGGTTGTTTTAGTGGCTGAAGAGGCAAGTCACCAAATTAAAAAAATGGCTCGTACTGAAGGCGATTCAATTATTGAAGAAGCTAAGAAAAACGCTTCAAGAATAATTAATGATGCTTTAATGAAGGCCGAAGAAGCCGAAAAAGAAGCAAATACTTTAAGAAGAAATGTTCAAATTTATAAGAAAAGAATTCGTTCAATCATAGAGGATCAACTTGATGCGATTGATAGCTTAGATAAAGAAGAATTATAAACCGAGGTCATATGAAAAAAAATAATCTATTAGCAACAGTTTTAGCAGTTATTGGTGGATTTATTTTTTCTCTACCTTGGTTTTTTTTATATGTTTATAAAGAAGTATCTTTTGGTATATTGGCTTTTTTAATTCCAATTGGTTTTTACTTAGTATATGTGATTTTTAAAGGTGATAATCATAAATATTTAATTAAAATGATTGTTTCAGAATCTATCTTGATTGTTGTTATAACAAATTTTTTAATAATTCCATTAATGTTATTTCATATTGAAGGAGTTCCGGTTAATACTAATGTTTTAAAATTATTACTTAGATATCCGGTTTTTAGAAATCAAATACTAATCGATACATCAATTTCATTGTTATTTGCAATTTTAGGATCAATTACAATTTATTTTATAAATAAGAAAAGGAAATAAGCGTTATTTCCTTTTCTTATAAACTTAATGTAATGTGATATGTTATAATTTATATATACTGGAGGAAATATGAAAAAAGAAAAGTTATTCATAATTGTAATAATAATTAATATTATTGGTACTATTATTAGTTTAATTTTAGGTAACTTATTAAATANNACCAAGATGAAAAATTTAATTTTTCGTTGTTTTTATCTGGATTATTATTTTTTTGGTTTATTTCATTAATTATGTATATAATTGCTAAAAGAAAAAGTATGAATCTAGTCGAAGAAGATACTTTAGAACAACTTCAAGATAATTATCAAATTAAAACAAATGTTAAATTATATAGTAACATTGCTTTATTTATATTAATTTTTATAATAAATTTTATTTTATGGATGATACTTTATGATAATGATGTTGAATATTGTTACTTTTTATGTAGTCTAAAAGAAGTAATTGTCATGTCAATTGTTATTCCATTCTTTTTTTCGGCTATGGTATTATTAATTAACCGAACATTTAAAAGGAAAAAAGTCTATTATTTAAAATAAATACTATGTTATAATAATTAATACAAAGGAATGATATTATGGATAAGTTTTTACCAGATATATACCAAAAAAGTATTTACACAATTGATTATTCTAAACTAAAGAAATCAGGAATTCAATGTCTTATTTTTGGATTAAATAATACCATTTCACCATTTAATATTAAAACTCCAACAAAAAAAATGAAAGATTTAATCGAAGAATTGAAAGATATGAACTTTAAAATAATAATCGTCTCTAATGCGAGTAAAAAAAGAGTAGAACCATTTAAAGAACTATTAAATGTCGATGCAGCATATCGTTCTTATAAACCATTAAAGAATAAATATATGAAAATTATAAAATTATTTGGATTTAAAGATACTCAAATTGCTTGTATTGGTGATCAATTTTTTACGGACATTTATGCAGCCAATCGTTTGGGATTTACGAGTATTTTAGTTAATCCAGTTAGTTTAATTGATCGTTCATCGATGAAAATAACTTCCATATTAGAAAATATAATTGCTAATTATTTTATTAAGCGTGAAAAATTAGAAAGAGGGCATTACTATGAATAAAGTATGTAGTGGATGTGGCTCACTTTTTCAGTCATTAAATCCTCAAAATCCTGGTTATATTAAAAAAGATAAGTTAGTTGATGGTCAATATTGTGAACGATGTTTTAAAATAATTCATTATGGTGAATCACTAATTGTTGATGCTCCCAAAGATATTGATAAAATTATTGATACAGTCAATGAGGACGCTAAACATTCTTTATTTTTAGTTGATTTTTTATCTTTAAATAACGATATGATTGAGGTTTTTAAAAAGATTAATTATCCAAAAACATTAATTATTAATAAGTCTGATTTATTTAAGAATATTATTAAACCCAATAAAATTATTAATTACTTAAAGAATCATTATCAGATCAAAGAAAACGTTATCTTTATATCTATTGTTAATCATAATGTTTCAGAGTTATTAAATTATTTACATCGTAGTAATATTAAAGAGGCTTATTTACTTGGATTTGTAAATGTTGGAAAGAGTAGTTTAATTAATTATATATTACAAAGTAATGGTGCAACTATTATGAATCTTACAACTAGTTATATTCCTCATACAACAATGAATTTTATTAATATTAAAATAAATGAAAACCTAACTTTAATTGATAGTCCTGGTTTTACTTATCCTAATTTTTTAGACAATAATTTAGATTTATTAAAAAAATTAGATTCTAAAAAAAGATTAAAGCCTGTTACATATCAAATGAAAGAAAACGAATCATTAATTATTGATAAATTATTATTAATAACATTTTTGAACAAAACAGGCGCAACAGTGTATATGAGTAATAAAATTAATTTAGACAAAGATTATAAAGTTAATCATAGTGATTTAACATACCATATTCTACCTAATAGTGATTTAGTTATTAAAGGAGTAGGATTTATTAACATTAAATCAGAATGTGATATTGAGGTAAATATTAATGATGAAAGCATGATTGAAATTAGACCATCAATTTTTAGAGGTGATTTAAATGAGTAATATTAAGATAATGAGTACTAATTTGTCAAATAAAATAGCTGCCGGTGAAGTTATTGAAAAGTGTTCATCCGTTGTTAAAGAATTAGTTGAAAACAGCATTGATGCTGGAGCAACTGATATAAAAATTGATTTAATTGAAGGCGGAATTAAGGAAATCAAGGTTACAGATAACGGTAAGGGAATGGATAAAGAAGATGCCCTAATAGCTTTCGAAAGACATGCAACATCAAAATTATTAACTGAAGAAGATTTATATTTTATTAGTACATTAGGTTTTAGAGGTGAAGCTTTATCTTCGATTGCTTCGGTTTCTGAAGTTATTTTAAAAACATCAACCGGAGACATAGGCACAAAAATTACTATCAAAGGCGGTAAAACAGTTTCTGTTGAATCTTCTGATTCCTATCAAGGAACAATAATTACTGTAAGTAATATTTTTTATAATACTCCAGCCAGATTAAAGTTTTTAAAAAGTCCACAGACAGAAGCAACAAATACAGTTAACTTAGTTGAAAAATTTGCATTATCTAATCCTCAAATTAAGTTCACATTAATAAATAATGATTTAACATTAATTAGTACTTCTGGAAGTAATAATTTACTTAAAGCTATCCATGAAATATATGGTTTAAATGTTTCTTCAAAAATGATAGAGATTAATTCAAGTAATGATGATTATGAAGTTACTGGGTATATTGGTAAACCAGAATTACAAAGAAGTAATTCTAATCAAATGATAATATTTGTTAATGGTCGAATAATTCGAAATAATGAAATTAGGAAAATGATAAAAGATGGTTATTATACATATATTCCAGAAATTAAATATCCATTTTGTATTTTAAATATTAATGTTGATTTAACATTAGTTGATGTTAATATTCATCCAACTAAACAAGAAATAAAATTAAGTAAAATTGAAGAGTTATCAACATTAATTATTTCAACTATTAGAGAGGCTTTAAATCATGAGTTATTAATTCCTGAAGTTGAAACAAATTTAACTGAACATATAGAAATTCATGAAGAACAAACAAATTTTGAATTTAATAGCGGAACTGAGCAACCAAAAATATTATTTGAAAAACAAGAAGAATTAAGTTTAGATAAAAATTCTCAAATAAAAAAGTTGGAATTATATCCAGTAGGTTTAGCTCTTGGAACATACATTATCGCGCAAAATGATGCAGGAATTTATTTAATTGATCAACATGCTGCTCAAGAAAGAATTAATTACGAAAAATATTTTAATGCTTTAGCCAAAAAAGACGTTAATCAAATTGATTTGTTAATCCCAATTAACATTGAACTTTCTCCAAGCGAATTCTTATCTATCAAAGAAAATTTTGATTTATTTAAAAATATGGGATTTGTATTAGAAGAGTTTGGAATAAATACCTATCGTATTATTAGTCACCCAACTTGGTTAAAAGAAGGTTATGAAGAAGAATCAATAAAAAGAATATTTGATTTAATTATGGTTTTAAATAAAGATTTTGATTTATTAAAATTCAATGAACATATAGCCATTACTTTAGCTTGTAAACTAAGTATTAAAGCTAATTACAATATTAGTCATGAAGAAATGGAAACATTACTTAATGACTTAGTATTAACAGATAATCCTTATAATTGTCCACATGGTCGTCCAACAATTATAAAGTTTACTAAATATGAATTAGAAAGAATGTTCAAACGAGTTATGAATTAAAAAATAACCAATTTATTGGTTATTTTTTTATAATTCAAATTTTTCAGTAGCGTGAAGAGAATTTATGCTATCTTCAAGAACAATTTTTAAGTTATCTTGATCATGACTACTTATATCATCGTCTAAATCAATCAATTTTAATATTTCTTCGAATGACGTATCTCCAGAAATAACTTTTTCTAATCCATCTTGGAGCATTGTTGTTACATCACTACTATAAACTAATTTTCGAAGGGATTCTTTTCTTAAGTTACCAGTAATTGCATCTCTAATTTCTTGATTGATTAGTAATATTTCATGAATTGCAACACGTCCAGAATAGCCACCATGACATTTATCACAGCCAACTGGTTCATATATTTCTTTAACATCAATTTTTAAAGCTGTTTTAAAAATATTTTTTTCGTAATCAGAAGTTTCCTTAATTCTTTTACAATTTGGGCATAAAGAACGAGCAAGCTTTTGACTAATTATTCCTGCAAGGGCAGTACCTAGTAAATATCTTTCTACTTCCATGTCCAATAATCTTTCAATTGTATTAAGAGAGTTATTAGTATGGATTGTTGATAATACCAAGTGACCAGTAATACTGGCACGAACGGCAATACGGGCAGTTTCATCATCACGAATTTCCCCAATCATTATGATATCGGGGTCTTGTCGTAAAATACTTCTTAGAGCACTACCAAAAGTTAATCCTATTTCATGATTAACTTGAAGTTGGTTAATTCCTTCAATGCGCATTTCCACCGGGTCTTCAACTGTAATAATATTAACATCTTCGGTATTTAAACTTTGTAAAATAGAGTAAACAGTTGTTGATTTACCAGAACCAGTAGCTCCAGTAACTAAAATAATTCCATTAGGTATTGAAATAAGTTTTAAAATGCGATCGTAATTTCTTTTAGTAAATCCTAAAGAATCAAGACCTGATAAACTTCTTGTATAATCTAGAATACGGATTACAACTTTTTCTCCATAACTTGTTGGTAAAGATGAAACACGCATGTCAACTAATTCTTTGTTAATTGTTGTTTTGATAGCACCATCTTGAGGTAAGCGAGTTTCAGTTATATTCATTCCAGCAATAATCTTTATTCTAGTGACTAAATTTTTCTTAACTGCGGGCGGAACTAGAGAATAATTA
>LFRM01135091.1_pt2 | contig 10442 bp, 8 predicted proteins | sample 618341 | NCBI WGS metagenome assembly LFRM01 (sample SAMN03654438, study PRJNA283298) | anaerobic digester metagenome | isolation source: pool of bioreactors CSTR01a, CSTR02a, and CSTR03a thermophilic anaerobic... | place: Denmark: Kgs. Lyngby | collected 2014-05-21 | reverse complement strand
GGGATACCTAAGGATAGTTAATCATGTAAATTATAACCCAAGAATTATAGAGTATGTCACGCAGAAACATAATTACGAGACTGTTCCCAGTAGGAATTATCTTCAATACATTATTGGAAAGCTCGACAACCCAGAAGATGTCTGGAAGGATGAATTCCGAAACAGATTAGATATGGTTGATCGTATTCTCATGAATACGCTATATTCACTTTCTGATACAACCGTTGATAACGTTGTATTGGAGCGTGCTTTTAATGAGCGGATTCGGGAGGTGAAGGGCGATACCTCTGTAAATCAATATAAGGAATCTGTTATTCGATTAACCGACTCATTAATTAAAAACGTAGATGATAGAGGTACAGTGAAGATTGCGGCAATCAATCCATCAGTGAATGATTACCTTTTTTCGGAAATTACATTGAATTCTAATGAACAGATAGCAATAATCGAAAATGCTGTTTTTTATGAGCAGATTTTCAGAGCTCTAAAGTCTGATACAGCAAAGTTGCATTACAGGAAAAAGCTATGTTCCTATGATTTTCTTAAAATAAACACATTGAAAAACACAGCATTTTTCTACTTTTTGAAGAGCATTGTCGAGTTGCATATTCTGGATAGGTCATTAAAACGCAAAACTACAATTTCATTGGAGCGCGCATACGGAAGCTTGAGCTATCAGGACAGAGAAGAATATGGCCAAATTTTGCAAAAGCTCTATTCAGGTGAATACTGTGAATTTTATAAACTTCAAAAAATATTTCTTTCATCAGAAAAAATGTTTTATATCCTAAAGCCGCTTACACTAGATGATGCCATTGAGTTGATAAGCGCAATCATGGATGACTACGATGTTTCTGATAATGAAGAACTGACAGAAGTATTCAAAAATCAACTCGTTGACAAAATTTCAGATTATGTTCGAGATGAGTTGTCAGATGAACTCGCAGATGCGGTTTCTCATGTGATTGATAAAGCCGAAAGCGAAGATATCGCAGGGTTTATGGAGGAAACTACCACATTTTTGGAAGATGCTGTATGGTCAGAGTTAGAAGATTTAGCTTACCAAAAAATTAAAGATCATATCACCAATATCAACGGGGCAATTGATATTGGTGATATGGACTTAGATGTGTCTGATATGCGCTATTATCTCGATATTTCAGATAGCATAACATCTGCGTTAAAAGCAGATTATGACGAAGACGACGATAGAAGATATAGCCATTCTGAATCCGACACCTCGCTTATTGTAGCAATGTTTGAAAGGTGATTCTTTTATATTAAGATATATGAAGGTATTAACAAGAAGCTAGTAACGACTTTAATCTATAATTAATTTGAAGTAAAAATCAAAATCTTCGGATTGTTGGCAATGTTTATGATCTATCACTTGTTGGTTTAAACAAACTGCATGGAATAGAATTTAGGTTCAGAAATCTGATGTGTCAATGGATCAGAAGTCAAATATCAACGGGTAAACCGGAAATAGATATACGCGCTTGGCGAAAGTATTTATTGTACGAATTAGGAATAGGAAGGAAATAAGCTTATGTTTAAAGATGTCACAACAATTAAAATGTCAGGAGCAAATTTCGACTCTTTGACTTCATTCGATTTCTTCAATCCGCATGATGGAAATAAGGTTAAAACTGTTAAAGGTGCGCTCCTTTATGGTAGAAACGGTACAGGTAAGAGCACTATTGCAAGGGCTTTCAGGAAGCTTGCTGGAGGGAACGTTCCAGTCATAACCAGCGCAGCATTTTATGATGATGCGGGTCATCCGGTGACACTCACCGAAGAAGAAACAAAGCATATCTTCATTTTTGACGAGGACTACGTGGATAAAAATGTAAGATTGCAGCAGGATCACCTTGAAACCATTGTGATGCTCGGACAAGCGGCTGATCTGACAGAGAAGATTGAGAAGGCTGGGGCTGAACGGGATATAGCAAAAACCGCTTACGATCAACAGGACGCAGTATATAAGGAATACTGCGATGCAAGCAATGTTAAATCCCCCAAGCACTATATTAGCCTTTTGGTGAATGCCCTTCGTGGAGATGACAACTGGGCTGGACGCGACAGGGAAATCAATAATGGCCGACAGAACACCAGCGTAAAAGATGATACGTATAAGAAGTTTGTGACACTCACACCATCCAAACCGAAAACGGAACTGATAGCTGACTATAAAGCAAAACTAAAGGAACTTGAAGCTGCGAAAACTGGCGCTTCTACTGTTGATGTAAGAGTTCCATCGGTACCAGATTCTTATAGCACTTATGACGATGAAACTGTACAACTGCTTCTTGCAGAGAAAATAGAGAAACCGGAACTATCTGAACGCGAGAAGAAGCTATTCGAATTGCTACAAGATGGAAGAGGAAATGAGCTATCTCAAAGACTAACAGTATTCCGTAAAAAGGAAACTGAAGAATGCCCGTATTGCTTCCAATCAGTGACACCGGAGCATAGGGAAGCTCTAGTAGAGAGTATTGAGACGGTACTCAGTAAGGCGGTTGAAAGCCATCAGAAGGCTCTCCAAGGTTATATATCTGATCAAATTATCATTGATCTGAACCCATATGAAAAATTTGGAGGTTATCAGACGTGTGTAGATCTAATTGCAAAAATTAATGCTGCAATTCAGGAAAGCAATGATAATTTGAAAAAGAAGATTGAGAATTCCTACGAACCGATTGTTACAAAAACTACCGGAGTTAAGACACTGGCAACCCAGCTTATTACAGCTCTTGAGGACTTGGAAAAAGCGAGAACTGAATATAATAAAGCAGCAAAGAAGACTGATCCCATCATTCAAGAGTTGAACAGAATCAATTGTGAAATTGCCCATTATGATGTAGCAGACTTAGCTGTACAACTTGATAAGCAGCAGGATGAATATGTCGCAGCAGAAAAATTGTACAAAGAACTCAAAGCAGCATATGATACAAAGAAAAAAGCAATTGATGATCTGGAAACGCAGAGAAAAAATATACGGATTGCACTTGATGCCATCAACGCTTGCATGAAATACATTTTCTTTGCAGATGACAGGTTGAAGATTGAATATGTCGATGGAGCGTATAAGCTTCTATCACATGGGAAGAGTGTAAAGCCATGCGATGTGTCTGTTGGTGAGCGTAACATCATAGGTCTCAGCTATTTCTTCACAAGTATTCTTGAAGGTCAGGAAGAGGAGCACGCTTACGATGAGGAGTATTTACTTGTTATTGACGATCCTGTTTCCAGCTACGATACGGAGAACAAAATTGGGATTCTGTCATTCTTGAAATATAAACTGAGCGTATTTTTAGAGGGAAATCCTAATACGAGAGCGCTTGTAATGACACATGACCTAATGACATTCTATGATGTTCACAAGTTATTTGAGGAAATTGTGGACGTGTGCAAACAGAAAGGATATCCTCAAGGCCCGAAATTCAATCGCTTAGAGATGCGTGATGGAGGCCTGAAGACGTTCTCCTACAATAATCGGCAAGAGTATACGGAAATTCTCAAGGCAGCTTATACATATGCATCTGGACAAGCCAATGATTACGAACTAGTTATCGGAAACATGATGCGTCAGGCGCTGGAGGCGTTCTCGACTTTTGAATATAAGAAGGGTATCGAGGCTGTTTCCACAGATGTACAGATTCTCGGTTTACTGCCGGAGCCAGAGTATGTTTCATATTATAAAAACTTGATGTATCGATTAGTTCTCCACGGTGGAAGCCACAAGGAAGAACAGATAAAGGCCATGAAGGACTTTCAGTTCTTTAGTCTTATATCGGAAACCGAGAAAAAGAGAACAGCAAAGGATGTTCTCTGCTTTATCTATTTGCTGAACAAAAGACATTTGTTAGAGCACTTGAAAGACTCCGGGAACATTGAACCTGAATTGCAATCCTGGTGTCAAGATATCAAGGCCAGAGCGGCGGTAATATGAGTAGACTTCGCAAACCGCAATTAATTTAGTCTCAGGTTGACGTTTTTAACGGACTTACAATGGCTGGTTTCCTCAGATAGAGCATCGTTATCGTACAATGAACAAACGCTCATAATACAAATGATACGTAAATAGCTTGCTGCAGAAATATGATGCTTTGCAATCGGAATGTGTAGATTTTTTAGAGGGGTTTGTGATGAATAATACAAAAATTAAGTGTAAGTTATGTGGAATGCATTATTCCGAAGATGAAATGAGTGAAGAGCACTATCCGGCTCGAAGCGTAGGTAATGAAGACATTATAGCTCTTGATATTGTAAAAATGATTGATTCTTTCCAATCCAAAGAAATGCGCAATGATGTGTTAAAAAAAATATCAGCGGGCGAAAGCGCAGATAATATTCTTGGAGATATATTTGACACCAAATTATCAAAATCAATATATCCGACAGGGAGAACCGCAAGGACGCTGTGTAGAAAATGCAATACATTTTTGGGCAAATATGATGCGGCATACTTAAAATTTTTTTCGATGAATGGAGAACCAAAGAAAATTAAAGGGTTTAAAGAAAGCACCAAACTTCAGATTATAAAATCTATCTTCGGTAAATTTCTATCTGTGCCAGAAGCTAAAAATGAAGAATTTGATTTTCTGGATTTTCTCAATAACGAGGTGGAGACAAAGTATTCCGGGAAATGGAAACTGTATTTTATCAAAAGAGATTTTAGCACTGATCTCTTAGGGCTAAATGATATTGGAACGGGAAAAGCAACTTTTGATGAAGGCATTGTTTATGAATTGTCAGACGACAGATTCATATTTAATCTCATGAACTTTGAGAAGCATTCATGTTTTTCGATGACTAATGTTTTTGATATTCTCAATAGAAATTATGTATTAGTCAAGGGCGCAGGAAATGATGGTGGTTATCACGCTCAGATTTTGATGTCGCGTTTATTTCAGAATGCTGATGGAAAAGTGTACGGCTAAATATGAATGCGCTTTTTGAGTAATGATAGATTCCGATATAAAATATAATTTTGAACTGCGTAGTTTGTTTATAACCTCCCAATAATGATAGTTTAAATCCCCACCTAAAAATCGAATGATATCTTTATACAGCGGGGCTCGCAGAAAGCACATTGACTTCAATGTGCTTTCAATTATATTCGTCTAATTCCGTTCAGCAGAATTTTAAAATGACATAAGGCTTGCTCTTTTAGATCAAATTCAGGGTAACGAAGGCACCACTCAAAAGTTAATCCTCTATATGCCATTACGAAATGTCTGGCCATGTCCTCTATGTTTAATTCCGAACGAAATACTTGTTGATTCACTCCTTTGCTGATAACATCATAGAACATCTTATACAGCTCTCTGTTGTAATCTATCACAGCATTCGTTTTTATATCCTTAGCTATTTGGATTTTATATAAAAAGCTCATATTCTCACAACCGATGTTCTCAGTTATCACATCTGCAATTTTACTCACTAGAGAGAGGATGACATCTATTACAGGCATATTGGATGGAAATGATTTTAGGTATTTCTTATAATCAATATCAACCTTGTCTACATAGTCGTGAATTATAGTAGCTATTAGAAAATCCTTGGACTCAAAATGTACATAGAAGCTTCCTTTTGCGACGCCTGCGTGTTTGACGATATCGTCTACATTGACAGCATCGAATCCCTTTTCATTGAATAACTTTTCGGCGCTTGTATATATTTTGTTTTTTGTCTGAATAGCTTTTTCTTTTCTACTGGTTCCAACTTTATATTGCATAAAATTTCTTCTCCTTATATTGACATTTGGTGTAAAAGGTATATAATGACTAGAGTCAGTGAATTGAGTCATTCAGCTTAAATCTATTATAGAATAAAATCTATTTTTTTGCAAGCACGTCTAGTGAACTGGCTTAAGGAAATAAAAAATAAATTAGATTTGGGGGAAAAAGATGAAAATGCGTTTTTACAAAACAATTAGCTTAGGTTTAGCGATGGTATTTCTTTGTTTAAGTTTTTCAGCTTGTACGAATACTGGTAACACAGGAATTTCCCAAAATGATGGAACGCCTAACGGTTTGACGTCTGATATGGAGATAGATTTCGGTGACATCCCCATCAATAACCTCAATGAAGAGGACGAAGGAAACAATGGGCTTCTACAAGCACTAAATAGGAACTACAATTTATATGGTTATGATGTACTTAATTCTCCATACATAAACGCAAAAGATGTAAAAAGCAAGCCAATACTAGATGAGGCAAAATTTGATTCGTCAAAATATGAAGAAATAAATAGCGACTATAAGGGAACAAAGATCCATGATTATTATGTCGAAAAAATGAGTGATATATATAGTGAAATGAATGTTTCGGCATCAGTTGCATACAAAGGTGCTGCTTTTTCTGGAAATATTCAAACTGAGTATAGAACTAGCAAACAAACTACCAGTAATCAAGTCTTTTTGACCTATTTGGAACAACATATTTTATCAGGAGTTCAGTATGTAGGAAACACCTCTGATTTAACCGAAATGCTATCAAAAGGTTTCTTGGACGCTGTGGAAAAGGTAAATAATAATACAATGAGTGTAGATGAACTTTTTAAAGACTATGGTACACATCTTATAGTCGAATATTACATTGGTGGGAGGACAAGACTTAATTTCGCTTATACTAAAGAGGAGAACCAAACTGAGAAGGATATTAGAATTAAAGCAGACACAACCTACAACGCAGTTACAGCTAAGGCAGAAGGAAGTGATACGGAAACTGCATCTGATTTTGCTATCGCTGCTAGGATGAATTTTGAGAGCTTTGGCGGTGACAATATCACAGGTAGAGATGTAAATACCATTTCAAGTCAAATGAAAGATTGGACAAAAAGTATAGTAGAAAGCCAAACCATATGCGGTATAGGCGATTTTGAACGTTCACTAAAGCCGATTTGGGAGCTACTTAGCGCTGAGAAATATAGCTCAGTGAAACAGAAGATTGAGAAGAAATTTGTTGAGCAATCCAAGTTAAAATCGCTATTTTTAGGGGAATTGGATTTTCTTGATGATAAAAATTCTTACATCTCAGATATCATTGTGGTTGAAGGAAGTACTGAAGAGGCAGCAATGGCAAAAGTGCCAAAGGAATATAAATATGTATGCTTGAATTTTGACGGAGATGAAATTTTGGATGCCAATAAGGGAAGAGAACACTATATATTTATTGCTTACTTACCAACAAAATCAAGAAACGGCTCTATTACAGATATTATTGTGGATCTTGGTGAAAATACAACCCATAAAGGTTATACCAAAATTAATGTAGATTTAAATAAGAATGCGAGCGGGGAGTATGTATATCTGTACTATAAGAATGCATCACTTGATGAAGCAGCAAATGCTGAAACAAAATTCATACGGGATATTAGAGGACAGTACAATAAAATTAATTCACCACCAGCAGCCTGGAGCCAACCAAGTATTACAAAGGATTTAAACTCAGGAGCTAGTGGTAAATTTATTTATCTTATGGTTAGGAAAAACTGAATTAGTTAAGTTCATGTTTTTGATTTTAGAGAAGTCGAGGTTTTAGTATCGACTTCTTTGATTTATTTTGGTAAAATATTATAAGAACCTTCTATGAATATCCTCATTTGTTTTGAATCAAACACTGATAATCTAGGAAAGAAGTAGGTGACAATATGCTGCAACACAAAGGTACAATTACACTTGAAACAGAGCGATTAATTTTACGCAGGTTTGCATTGGACGATGCGGAAAACATGTTTGCTAACTGGGCTAACGATAGTGAAGTAACAAGATTTTTGAGCTGGCTTCCACATGAGAATATAGAGGTGACCAGAACTGTGATCTCAAGCTGGATAAAAGGTTATGAAAATCCGGAAACATACAGCTGGGCAATCGTGCTTAAGGATATCAACCAGCCGATAGGCTCGATAGCATTGGTCAGCGTTAATAGCAAAAACTTGCGTGCCGAAGTTGGATACTGCATTGGAAAACCTTATTGGCATAAAGGCTATACTTCAGAAGCTTTTGCCAGGGTGTTAGAATTTATTTTTAATGAAGTGGGATTCAACAGAATTGAAGCAAAGCATGATGTTCGAAACCCTCATTCAGGCGGTGTAATGAAGAAGTGTGGAATGACTTTTGAAGGAACTTTACGTCAGATAGGTTTGAATCGCAATAATGAATTCTTTAGTTGCCATTTGTATTCCATTTTAAAGTCTGAATGGATGGAAAGGAAAAATACAAAAGTGGAGGGATTATTATGACAGCAAAAATTGTAAAAACCATAAAAGAAAGTTTTCCTGCATCTCGTTTCATCGGCAGAAAGTATACGGATTCAGACAGGTTAAACGGTTATTTTGGTGCAAAATGGGATGAGTGGTTTGAAAACAATTTATTTGAAAAACTCGAAGCTTTAGGAAGTCTGCCAGAAAACGGCGACGCATTCATTGGAGCCATGCGTGTGAAAGATGATGTTTTTGAGTACTGGATCGGTATGTTTTTACCTGCTGGAACAGAAGTGCCCTCCGGATACGAATATGCTGACATCGTGCCGATTGATTATGCGGTATTCTGGCTTTATGGTAATCAGCATAACGGTGAGTTATATGGTATGGATAACCACAATATGTGTCTTGCAGAGTTTGAAAACCACGGATGGTTGCAACGAGAAGATGGTTGGTGCTTTGAGCGATACAACTGTCCGAGATTTACTACACCTGATGATCAAGGAAATGTAATTTTGGATTATGGCATTGCGATTGAGAGTTAATATGAAGTAACAGAAATCGATGATATATCAAGTACCTATATATCAAGATAAACAAAAGAAGCGATGGGTGAGCTAAATGACAATTTGTAACTTTTCCGGTTTCTACAATGCTTTGTTAGATAGTGGGTTCTCTTTGGGAGGCGGTAATGACAAGGGCATTTATGCTGTTATCCCTCATGGGTGGGAAGATCAACCTTCTATCGGTTCTACAATTAGGTGGCATACAGGTGACCCTGATACAGATCCCTGGGAATGGCGTATGCGCGTACTAGAAGAACGCGATGATATAGCATATTCAAAAGTGTTTTTTCGAACATCTGGATACATAACAAAAGAGTGGTATCCTTATTTCTATGCTATAAGGCGTAAATATGAGAGCTTTGAAGATGCATACCATAGTGGCACGGTAAGTCAATTCGAAAAATTAATATATCAAATTATTTCTAAAAATGGCGAAACGGCGCTGCATGAGATAAAGCAGCTTGGAGGCTTTGCAAAAGAAGATAACTCAAAGTTTGAGAGAGCTATGGTTGACCTGCAAATGGGTATGTTTATAACCATTTGTGGGAGAAATCAAAAAGTGAATAAATACGGCGAGAGATATGGATGGAGCAGCACTGTATTTACCACAGTCGAGGATTTTTGGCAAGTACGTGGGTATGATCTTGAAAGTATAAATCCTGATGAAGCTTATGAGAAAATAAAGGCCCAAATACTAGAACTCAATCCAGGTGCAGAACTTAAGAAAATTAATAAGTTTATATGGGGATAGGTTTAGATGAATAAACCGAAAATGATTCTATTCGATTACGGACACACTCTGCTTTATGAACCTGATTTCGACAGCTTGCGTGGTGAAGAAGCACTTTTTAAGCATGTAAAGAGCAATAAGAACAATCTGTTACCTAGTCAAGTAAATGATTTTGCACAAGAGTTGTTTGCTGAAATCGGCACTGTTCGGGAAGTAAATTTGGAAATACATGAACGGCAGTTCCAGAGGTTTCTATATGAGTACCTTGAAATCGAATTGTCGATTTCGCTTTCCGAAGCAGAGAGAGTATTTTGGGATAATACTTCAGCTGGAGCTATCATGCCAAATGCTGACAAAATAATCGATTATATAAATTACAATGATATTAGAAGTGGAGTAATCAGTAATATTGGATGGTCGGGTTCAGCATTGACTGAAAGGATAAATCGTTTATTGCCAAGAAACAAATTTGAGTTTGTTATTGCATCCAGCGAGTATATGTTTAGAAAGCCAAATCCTATGCTGTTTGAGCTCGCACTAAAAAAGGCAGGGTTGCCCTCAGAAGATGTATGGTTCTGTGGCGATAACATCGAAGCGGATATAGAGGGCTCAGCTTCCGTTGGTAACTTTCCCATATGGTACGAAGATGAAACTGTAGAAAACCCGTGGCTTGTTCACAAAAAAGAAGTGTATCCCAAATGTGAACATTTACACATTCACGATTGGCTGGAATTAATTGAAGTGCTGGAGGGGGTCAACTAACCCCTGCTTGCAGAAGTAGGGGCTTGGAGAAGAAATTCTTCGAAGCCCTAGTTGATTAGCCTAAGTCTTAAGTGACTACGTTGGATAGCATGAAGAAACCCAAGAATGATGCTCTAGTTTTTGGCACTTTCGTGGCACTGTAAAAGCTCTGAGGGTAAGGAGCGGTCAACCACAA
>LFRM01208513.1_pt1 | contig 10445 bp, 10 predicted proteins | sample 618341 | NCBI WGS metagenome assembly LFRM01 (sample SAMN03654438, study PRJNA283298) | anaerobic digester metagenome | isolation source: pool of bioreactors CSTR01a, CSTR02a, and CSTR03a thermophilic anaerobic... | place: Denmark: Kgs. Lyngby | collected 2014-05-21 | reverse complement strand
TTGCCAAGGGTGGGTGAAATAAAATGACCGATGCCGAAAAAAAATTTCAAGAGCGGATTCGTTTGTATAAAGATACTGTCAGACACAAAAAGACCGATCGTGTTTTAAATATCTCCATTTTCATTACCTGGATGATCTACGATTCCGGCTATAAGCTCAGTGAGGCGCTCACCGATTATTCCATAATGGAAAAAGTGGTTTCCGGTTTCCATGAGAAATATCAGTTCGACTGGTATATGGATCTTGGGATGCGAAATCCGGTGAGGATTGCTCAGGCTGCAGGTTATACCGATTACATTTTTAATGATGAAACATATGCGATCAATTTTAAAGATGTAGCTCACATGGAACCAGATGAATATGATGACCTCCGCGAAAATTACTATAAATACATGTGGACTAAACTGCTCCCCCGTAAATTTCCAAACCTGAACAAAGAATTAATGCTCAAAGCAGCAGCAGAGATGCTGCAGTTTAGCCAATACACCACGATGATTACCAAAAAGTTCAGAGAAAAATACGGAATACCTCAGGGTCTACTTACAACGACCATGGCTATGCTGCCATTTGAAACCCTGTTTAATTTCTTACGCGGTATAAAAGGTCTCTCCATTGATATACGTAAGTGTCCGGACAAAGTGAAAGAAACCTGTGATGCACTTGGTTTAGGACCAGCCTTTGAAGCCTATAAAGCCACAACACAGGTTGGAACCGATATGACCTGTATGCCCGACTTGGTAACAGCACTTCTGGGACACACAATCCTGAGTGTAAAACAATTTGAAAAATATTACTGGCCCTATCTGAAAGAAGTATTTGATTTCGTTGAGAAATACGATAAGATCCTATACATCTTTGCCGAAGGGGAAAGCAGCCGTTTCTATGAGTTCTTCAGAGAGGCGCCGAAGGGACATGTGGTGATCCATCTGGAGATGGATGATATCTTTAAAGCCAAAAAAGAGATCGGAGATGTGGTTTGTCTTGCCGGCGGTATGCCGGTAGAACTGCTTTATCACGGTACAGTTAAAGAAAACATCGATTATGCCAAGCGTCTCATCGATGAACTGGCTGCTGATGGAGGCTATATTTTCAGCCAGAACAAATTGGTTTCCTATCCCAATGACTGCAAGGCTGAGAATTTAAAGGCAGTTAATGATTTTGTCAGGGAATATACTTTATAAGGGAGGGAATCAAAAATGGCAGAAAATAATCTGTTCACCTATCCTGAGGGCTGGAATGAGATGCTAGCCGCCTTAGACTTTTTGCCTGATGAAGCAAGAGAGGCTTTTTTAAAGGGCTTGGTGCAATCACTGGTTGGGGCATAATAACCCATAAAACTTTTTCTATACTGTATTTTGTTAATGCCTTCTCTCCATCCTGGAGAGAAGGCATGCTGTTAGCTCAGGAAGGGAGAAAAAGATCAAATGATCATCATCGGAGAAAAAATCAATGGAACCATTCCCACCGTCAAACAGGCTATTGAACAACGAGATGAAGAGTTTATCTGTAATCTGGCCATCAAACAATCTGATGCAGGTGCAGACTATATTGATGTTTGCGCAGGAACTGATCCCAAAATTGAATATGAAACACTGAAATGGCTGATCGATATCGTGCAGAGCGCAGTAGATACACCTCTTTGTATTGACAGCCCTAACCCCAAAACCATTGAAAGTGTATTTCATTATGCCAAAAGACCGGGGATCATTAATTCAGTATCTGAAGAAGGTAATAAGTGCGATATTATTTTTCCTTTGATTCAGGGAACTGAATGGCAAGTAATCGCCCTGACCTGTGACGATTCCGGTATTCCATCAGATGTACAAACAAGGGTAGATATTACTAAAAGTTTGGTTGATAAGGCAGGAAAATACAATATTACCCCTAATAGAATCCACATCGATCCCCTGGTGATCGCTCTTTCTACAGACAATAATTCACTCCTGAAGTTTATGGAGACAGCAAAGATAATCAAAAAATTATATCCCACGATCAAGATCACATCAGGTTTAAGCAATATATCATTCGGTATGCCATTAAGGAGAGTTATAAACCAGAACTTTTTGACCCTGGCTTTGTATGCTGGAATGGATTCCGCTATCATGGATCCCTGTAACCAAGAAATGCTCGCTACAGTACTGGCAGCAGAAGCCCTGTTGGGCCGGGACAAATTTTGCAGGAATTATGCTAATGCATTTCGCAAAGGCAAAATCGGGAGCAAGAAATAAATATGAATTACAATTACCCCGTGTATTAAGAGACATTCAGCTATATGAATGCCTCTTTTCTTCTATTACTAAGAAACTGATCCAAGTTTAGAACCATTCATTTATAATAACCAATGGATACAATCTGCCCTTGATGAACAGACAATATAGATTTAATATAGCCGCTATTTAAGAAAAAGGAATTCAGCTGTAATGTAATGTGGTGCTAATTGTATAAGGAGAGAAGGAATAGTATGAATCACAGTCAGGATTTACTACCGGAGGAAGGCTTTAAAATAGTACCACTCCTGATCGTCTTAATTTCTGGAGCATTTGCCACTGTTCTTAATCAAACTCTGTTAGCGACAGCACTGCCTCATATTATGAGAGATTTAAACTTGGATTCCAATGTGGTTCAGTGGGTACAGTCTATTTTTCTGCTTGTTAATGGTATTACAATACCCGTTACTGCCTTTTTAATCGAGCGATTTACTACACGCGGCTTGTTTCTTACTGCTTTGGGATTGTTTGCATTAGGTACGTTCACTTGTGCTTTTTCACAGAACTTTATGTTGTTACTGGGAGGAAGGGTTCTCCAAGCAGCTGGTGCAGGTATTATCATGCCCTTGATGCAAACCATTTTGTTTCTTATTTTTCCAGTTGAAAGACGGGGAACTGCCATGGGTATGTTTGGTCTAGTCATTGGCTTCGCACCGGCTATTGGACCGACTTTATCGGGCTGGATAGTAGAACACTTTCCATGGAGAAGCCTATTCTATGTTGTTTTACCAATAGTTGTTGTCGATATGATTATTGCTTATTTCATTCTCAGAAATGTGACAGAACAAAAACATACCAGTGTAGATGTTTTATCTATCCTTTTATCTACTTTAGGGTTTGGCTGTATATTATATGGATTCAGTACAGCCGGTGGCAGCGGTGGATGGAGCAGTATGCAAGTAATTATCTCTATTTTCATTGGGGCGGTCAGCCTGGTGTGGTTTATATTAAGGCAGTCTAAATTAGAACAACCCATACTTCGATTTAAAGTATTTAGATATAGAGTGTTTACCCTGACAACAATTCTCGGTATGGTAGTATTTATTGCTGTGATCGGCGGAGCAGTCATTTTACCGATATTTATGCAGAATATGCTTGGTTTTACGGCATTTGAATCCGGATTGATGCTGCTGCCGGGTGCTGTGATAATGGGAGTCATGAGCCCTATTACAGGAAGATTGTTTGACAGATTCGGGGCCAGGTGGCTTGCTATTATTGGTTTCTCTATTTTAACTGTAACGACTTTTATGTTCACCCATTTAACCGCTCAAACAACTTTTGCCTATTTAGCAGTAACTCACGCACTAAGAATGTTTGGAGTCTCCATGGTATTGACGCCTGTTACAACAGCTGGATTGAATCAATTACCAACCCATTTAATACCACACGGCACAGCGATGAATAATACCATGCGTCAAATTGCAGGTGCGGTTGGTACAGCCCTGCTGGTGACGGTCATGACAAACAACATGCTGCCTGAACAAGGTTTAAGGGGTCTAATCCATGGTGTAAATGTATCTTTTGTGGTTGCAGGCATCAGTTCGCTGATCGGCCTGGTACTGGCATTCTCCATTAAAACGGAGAAGAAAAATCAATATCAGTGATGAGCAGCTGAAAATCAAGGAAAACAATTAATCATATATCAAAAAGGAAGGATTTATATAGATTCTTTTTGCGATTGATATTAGTCTATGTTATCATAAAGATTAAAATACTGTAAATAAACACTATAGATAAGGGGTTTGCCCGGTGACTGGCTTGCCTTTATATATGCAATTAGTCAACCAAATAAAAGAACAAATAACAAAGGGACACTTCCTGCCCGGAGATATCCTGCCTTCAGAACATGAATTGGCTGCAAAATACAATACCAGCAGGACAACTGTTCGCAAAAGCCTGTCTATTCTTTTTTCTGAAGGATATATTATCCCCGTACCGGGAAAAGGATATTTTGTTAAAGAACCCGAAGTAGACAGTTACACTCTCTATTTTAGTGAAAAGAACTGCATAGAAAATTACTCCGGGGAGACTAAGTTGTTGGAAGTCAGTTTGGTGCCAACAGATCAACTCCCGCGCCAACTCGCAGATCTCAAAGACAGTTTTGTCAAAATAAGATGGCTGCTCTATGTCGATAAAGAACCTGCAGCCTATGACATCAAATATCTTCCTTATGAGAAAGGCAAACCGATCATCGAAAAAGAGATTCGCTATGCAACTTTTCCCGAGATGGTGGCCAAACACCAATCCCTCTTTTCTATAAAGAAAACACTCAGGATCAGTGTACCAGTAGTTTCCCGGGAAATTAGTAACCTTTTAAAACTGGATACCGGGGAGTCTGTCCTTATGATAGAACAGAAGATCTTCAGTGAACAGGGAAAATTGATCGGGTATGGTCAGCTGTTTATTAGAGGTAATTATTGCAACTTAGTAGCTACATCATCCTATCTTCACGAATAACAACAGTACTGTGAAAGGAATGACTTAGATGGATGATCAATTAATAGCTGCAGTTGAGCAATTAAATGGCGATGAAGTTATTAAGCTGGTCGAACAGCGGATGAAAACAGGTAAGGACCCGGCTTACCTACAGAAACAGATCCAATTGGGAATGATCAAAGTTGGCATTCTTTATGAAAAAGGTGATTATTTTATTGCTGACCTTATCATGGCCGGAGAGATCGTTAAAGAAGTGTTAAAGCTGATTCTTTCCAAACCGAAAAAAGATAATTATAACAAAATAGGCACAGTTTTGTTGGGAACTGTTGAGGGCGATATTCATGACCTGGGCAAAAACATTTTTTCCAGCATGCTTGAAGCTGAAGGGTTTGAGGTGATAGATCTGGGAACAGATGTTGCGCCAAAAGTATTTGTAGTTCAGACAAAAGAGATCCGGCCGCAAATTATAGCCATGAGCGGGGTATTGACACTGGCAGTGGAAAGTATGAAAAAAACCGTTGATGCCCTGATCTCTCATGGGTTGCGTGATCAAGTTAAAGTTTTGATCGGCGGTAACGCCGTAAATAGAATATCTTTCGAATACATAGGGGCAGATGCATTTACCAATAATGCCGACGAAGGAGTAACTTATTGTAAAAAATGGGTGAATTGTTAACAGTTATTGTTCCAGGCGTATTGCTTCTACCATCCCACCCCTAATCAGACTAAATTAAAAGCACTAAATACAAGTAATCCAAACAACCATCCGTTTTATTAAATCTACAAACTTCACTATCTAACCCCCTAACTCATAAAGACAAGCAGCTTTTACTTAGAGAGTTCTAGAGCAATAAAAAAATACCTCAGCCAAGGAGTTTGGAGATTAAAATAATTTCAAAAGGAGAAACCGGTGTGGAAGAGTTATTAAAACAAATTCTCGCAAGCCAGAAAGAAATCCAGAAAACTTTGGAATAGCAAGAAAAAATAATGCAGCAGCAGAGCAGCCAGCTTGACTCCCTGCAAAAAGGGCAAACAAGACTTGAAACCCGGATAGAATCGCTCGATAAAAACCAGCTAAAACTGGAAAACAGAATAGAAAATGAAATTATCGAAATAATCCGTGCCCTCTATGACGCCCGATCTGTCCAGGAAGATATAAATTCAAAAATTATCAATACTCTTGACCGCATCGGAGCTAAACTTGATGTCCTACAAATGGAAACAACTTCCATCAGAAAAGCTATTAAGGAATAAAAATGCCTAGTCCTAGCCACAAACAACAAACCCCAACTGCGTTTTTAATAAGGTATGTATAGAAGATATAAATAAAAACTCATAGGTGACCGCGATATGGTTCAAGCTGTACTTGAAGTTCATAACATTTGAACTCAGGTGGCTCCCTAGGAAAAGATATAGCTAGCCTAGTTTATCGCTCATGCCATGGCATTTATTACATAATTGGTAACTGTGTGTTGGATTATGATGCTCAACAGTTTGTTTTCCTGCACGAACTCTATCATATTCTTGCTGAGGCGCCGGAAAAACCGTATCTTGTGAGGTTAGACAGAACAAGGGAGGAGGCGATAGCTGACTGTGTAGCTGAAATGGTTGCAACTAAATAAAGAAAAAACAGGAGGGAGTAACCATGAATTTTAAAGAAAATCTTAAACGATTATCGGTTCAAATAGCTGAGAGACAAAAATATGTTTCCAACGAAGAAATGACCAAACAGGCTTTAATCATCCCTTTTCTTCAGACACTTGGATATGATGTTTTCAATCCTTTAGAGGTAAAACCAGAATACATAGCAGACTTTGGCAAGAAAAAAGCAGAAAAAGTTGATTACGCAATTTTTAAGAATGATGCTCCTATTATGTTTATTGAAGCTAAGACGGTTGGTGAAGAACTAGGGAACCATTGTGCTCAACTTGAAAGGTATTTTAATGCAACTCCAGAAGTAAGGGTTGCCATTCTCACTAATGGAGTAGAATATAAATTTTTTACAGATTTAGATAAAAACAATATCATGGATGAGAGCCCATTTTTCAGAGTTGATATTACTAATTTTACCGATCCTGATATTGATATACTTGTACAGTTCACAAAAGAACGGTTTGATACCGATCTTATTGTTAAATCTGCTGAAGAACTCATTTATACTTCAAATCTCAATACAAAACTCCGTGAATTGTTTAAAGATCCTCCTGATGATTTTATAAGGTACTTAATAAAAGATTTTAGTGACACAAGAATCACAACCAATGTTATTGACCGATTTCGTCCGATTGTAAAAAAATCAATATCTATGGCTATAGTGGAGCTTGTGAGTGAAGGGCTTTTTATGAGAAATGGGAAAAAGGAAAGGGATGAAGATAAGGATATCGAAGTTGAAGACGTAAGCAAAGAAGAAAAAAGCGAAACTATGGAATCAGATGAAGAGCCAAGAAAAAAATCAATTATAACAACAGAGGAAGAGCAACGCTGTTTTGAAATAGTTAGAACATTATTGGCTGATGCCGGGCGCGATGTATCTGAGTTGAGCAATAAAGATACAACTGCATATTTTGGGATATATAATAAAAACATTTTTAACTGGATAATACGGGTTAACTTAGATAGTTCTAAAAAACAAATATTGACAAGATTACCAATTGAAAAAGCTAAGGAATTAGCTATAGGCTTTACGGTTGAGCAAGCACCTAAAGGTCACGGAGAAAGCAGAGTTTTTATTGAATCTCCAGATGACTTGGTTCAATTAAAAGATTTAATCATTGAGTGTTTTGACGAGGTAACGCAAAATGCGTAAGAGTTGAAAAACTGTAGCAACGTTCAGTAACTAAGAGGTGATTCCATGGCCAAAAGGCGCATAGACAAAGAAACAGGTAAAATCACTATCCTTAATAAAAATCCCAACGGCGAAGGTACCATTTACCAGATAAAATCAGGCCCAAAAAAAGGCCAGTATTGTGCTCAGATTACAATCCGATATGATCCTAAGACTAAAAAGCAAAAAAAGAAGTCATTTTACGGGAAAACAAGAGCCGAAGCAAAAGAGAAACGAGATGCCTACCTAGAGCAACACAACCTTGGCCTCAAGCTGGATGATGTAAAATATCTTACGTTCGGTGAATGGTTACTGCAATTCATGGACATTTATAAAAGAATCAATTTAAAATTATCAAGCTATGAAAGATATATGAGCGATGTTAACAATCATATCATTCCCGCTTTAGGAGATATTTATCTGACAGATCTTGACTCCGATACAATTCAAGATTTCTATAACAAACTGAGTGACGCTGGCAAAGCACCGGCTACAATCCACAAGATGCATCAAATTATCAGCCAATGCCTAGATAAGGCAGTTGAAAAGCGATATATACCCTGGAACCCTGATACGGCAACAGAAAGGCCTAAAGTTAAACAGTATAAGGGCAAGGCTATGACTGAAGATGCAATGAATAAGTTCCTCAATGAGATTGATAAATTGCCCGACAAATGGCGAGCTGCATTTTATACTTTGATAGGTACGGGCCTCAGAATTGGAGAATTGCTAGCATTAACGTGGGATGATGTAAACCTAGAAGAGGGGACTATTTTTGTTAGATCCACGGTGTCCCGAACGAAGGCAAAAGGACTTGTTATCAACGACCCGAAATCCGAAAGCTCGGAAGCATCCATACCGATTCCAGAAGTTGTTTTAGATGCTTTGAAAAAGCACAAAAAAAGCCAGATAGAAATTGCTCTCTCCCAAGGGAAAAGATATCGGGTTAAGCCAGACAATAACAAGCTCATGAAATCAATATATGAGGAACATCCACGACTTGAGGAATACCCTTGTAATCCTAAAAAGTGCAAATGTCCCGAAGAAAAAGCTACGATGCTTTATAAGGATGACATGCGGAAAATTATCCGATGCGAGCTGTGCGGTCGGGAGTGGCAGTATCCACTAAAAAATCTTAAAAATCTAGTCTTTCCCAGCACTGTCGGGACAATTATTACTCCGCGCAATTTTCAACGAAAATTTTATAGCATCTTAGAAAAAGCTGGTATCGAACATATCAACCTTCATGGTCTCCGGCATACCTTTGCCACAAGGCTTATTGAGGAGGGAGAAGATATCCGGGTTGTGCAGGCGCTCCTACGTCATGCTGACATAAAGACAACGGCTAAGATATACGCCCATGTAACGCCGAAGGCCAAGAAAAAAGCTGCCAATAAAATCAATAATGTATTGCGGAGGGAGACATACACCGAAGCGTAGCATCCCAAAATCATTTTCAAAACTGGTAGCATTCCGGTAGCATTCCAAAACGATTCTTAAGCCATCTGACAAAAAATTAAAAACCCCGCAATGCCTTGCGGGACTTTATTTCTCCTGGAGCCCACAACCGGGCTTGAACCGGTGACCTCCGCCTTACCAAGGCGACGCTCTACCTACTGAGCTATGTGGGCATAGTTGCGGGGACAGGATTTGAATCTGCAACCTTCGGGTTATGAGCCCGACAAGCTATCGCTGCTCCACCCCGCGATAATATATATGGTGGAGAGGGAAGGATTCGAACCTTCGAAGGCTGCGCCGGCAGATTTACAGTCTGCTCCCTTTGACCACTCGGGTACCTCTCCACGTTTACTTACTTATGGAGCCGACGAAGGGACTCGAACCCTTAAACCTGCTGATTACAAATCAGCCGCTCTACCAATTGAGCTACGTCGGCGCTTCTTTTGACAGAGACTATTATACAAAGTAATTTTTATAAAATCAAGTCCGCTAGAATAAGATTTTTTTGCCTGTTAATGCTCTCGTTTTTCCAGGTAACGCTCCAGTTTGCGTTTAACCCGCTGCAGCGCATTATCTATGGATTTCACATGCCTATCCAGCTCTAGTGCCATTTCTTGGTATGATTTCCCTTCCAAATAGGACATTAACACCTTCCACTCAAGAGGGCTGAGAATTTCCCGCATCTTGTCCTCGATATCATCGAACTCCTCCTGGCTGATGATCAGTTCCTCAGGATCACTGACCTTGGTTCCGGAAATAACATCCAGCAGTGTCCGGTCAGAATCCTCATCATAGATCGGTTTATTGAGTGAAACATAGGAGTTCAAAGGTATGTGCTTCTGCCGTGTTGCTGTCTTGATAGCTGTGATAATCTGCCTGGTAATGCAGAGTTCTGCAAAGGCACGAAAAGAGGAGAGTTTATCTCCCCGAAAATCGCGGATCGCCTTATAAAGACCGATCATCCCCTCCTGGATGATATCCTCTCGATCCGCACCTATTAAAAAATAAGAACGCGCTTTAGCTCTCACAAAATTCTTATACTTGTTGATCAGGTGCTCAAGAGCAACCTCACGCCCGCATTTTGCTAGTTCAACTACATCTTCATCAGCCATAGACTGAAGTGTTTTACAGGGTTCCTGGCTCGTGAGGGTATTCATTAAACACATCGCCTCCTGAGTCGAAGTTTAAGGTATTCCTTATGCTTAGTACTTATCTTGAAGTGATTAAGCAAGGAAATGTGTTTAACTATTACTTCTTTGGTAGTGTTGCGGATACAAAAAAAAGCTTATCTCAAGCCGGGGAACAGCACCTTTGTCCACTACATTCTTAGCATGGTGTTCATCTACAAAAGTGTAGTTCTCATAATAGGGGTTTGCGGAAAGGATTAAATTTGGCTTGTCCGCAGCACAAAATCATTATAACTATAACACACAGTAAAGTCAAGGCACAGGTTTTGGGTG
>LFRM01209873.1_pt1 | contig 10446 bp, 5 predicted proteins | sample 618341 | NCBI WGS metagenome assembly LFRM01 (sample SAMN03654438, study PRJNA283298) | anaerobic digester metagenome | isolation source: pool of bioreactors CSTR01a, CSTR02a, and CSTR03a thermophilic anaerobic... | place: Denmark: Kgs. Lyngby | collected 2014-05-21 | reverse complement strand
TACTATCGAAAAACAACAGACCTATTAAATACTGTAGGAATTGCAGCAGGTACAAACTTTAGCAACCAATTACTAACAAACGTTGGAGAGCTGGTAAACAAAGGAGTAGAGTTTTCAATAACAGGCCGACCAATAGTAAGCAAAGACTTAAACTGGAGTTTAAGTTACAACATAAGCTATAACCAAAATGAAATTACAAAACTAACCATTAGCGACGACCCCAATTATGTAGGCGTTCGCTTTGGTGGTATCGACGGTGGAACAGGTAATAATATTGCCATTCACAGTGTTGATTATCCAGCAGGTTCGTTTTATGTATATGAGCAGGTTTATAATGATGCAGGTGCTCCACTTGAAGGCGTATTTGTAGATCAAAATGCCGATGGAGTAATCAATGAGAAAGACCTTATTGTTTATAAAAATGCTGCTCCTGATGTTTACATGGGTTTGTCATCTCAGCTTTCTTATAAGAACTGGGATTTCAACTTTTCGCTGAGAGGTAATATTGGTAATTATGCTTACAACAATATCCAGTCGAACCGTGAATCAAAAAATACGACTTACGACCCATCTGGATGGTTGAAAAACAGGGTTAACAGTGCTACAGACACCAATTTCGATGCAGTGCACTATTTATCTAGTCATTATATACAAAATGCATCCTTCCTTAAAGTAGATAATATCTCTTTAGGATATAATTTCAACCAATTACTCAACGAAAAACAATCTGGGAGAGTATTTGTAACAGTGCAAAACCCGTTGATAATTTCGAAATACGACGGTCTTGACCCTGAGTTCACTAATAATGGTATTGACAATAATATCTATCCACACCCACGTGTATTTATCTTGGGGGTTAGTTTAAATTTTTAATTCTTGAAAAATATGAAAACAGCAAAATATAAAATTCTATTGATCTTCGCAATCAGCTTTATGATTGCAGGATTCTCATCCTGTGTCGACGACCTGAACACTATACCACTCGACGAGGAAGAGTTAGTATCGGAAGTGGTATTTGGAAGTGAAATTAAACCTTACCAAGAATTGTTGGCTAAGATTTATGCAGGCCTAGCTATAAGCGGTAACAGTGGTGGCGATGGCGACCCAGATGTGGCTGGAGTAGATGGCGGTAGCCAAGCTTCTTTTCTGAGAGGACTGTGGAATCTACAACAACTGCCTACCGATGAGGCGCATTGTGCATGGAATGATGTGGGAATTCCAGATTTAAACTATAATACTTGGACATCTAACAATGTGTTTATAAAAGGTTTCTACTATCGTCTATACTACCAAATAAATCTAGCAAACGCTCTATTGAGAGAGACAACAGAAGATGTATTAAATGGTAGAGGAGTAAGTGCAAGCGAACAAGCTGAAATTGTACATTATCGTGCAGAAGCACGTTTTCATCGTGCATTGGCTTATTTCTACCTACTTGATATGTTTAGAAACGTGCCATTTGTAAATGAAGAGAGTCCAGTTGGAAGCACTCTTCCTCCTCAAATTATGGCGGAAGATTTATTCGAATACATAGAAAAAGAGCTCCTTGAAATAGAAGCAGATATGATTGATCCATTTGTAGGCTACAGTTCTACACATTACGGCCGCGCACACAAAGCTGCCAACTGGTCGTTACTATCACGCTTATACCTCAATGCTGAAGCCTATATTGGTGTAAATAAATATACAGAAAGTATAACATACAGCAAAAAAGTACTAGGAGTAAACTATCAGCTTGAACCTATTTATGCAAATATTTTTAAAGCAGACAACAACAAATCTAATGAGATGATTTTCCCTATTCGTTACGAAGGAGAAGATACTCAAACATGGGGAGGTATGACCTTCTTATTATCAGCTATGGAGCCATCTGAACTTCAAGAAGAAATAAATGCAGTTGGTGCATGGCAAGGTAATCGTGCGACTAGCGCATTGCTCAAAACATTTGAAAAAGAGTATAAATATGAACTAGACACTCGTTTTTCAATGCTTAGACTCGATTATACTGATAACGTAGAAATTGAAGACCCATCTGTTTTCACCAACAATGGAATTCCTGTTGTTAAATACTCAAACAGGAATAGTAATGGTACTTTGCCCCCAAGCAATATAGCCTATACAGATTTCCCTCTTTTTAGATTGAGTGAAATACATCTCAACTATGCAGAAGCAGTATTAAGAGGTGGTACAGGTGGAGATGCTGCAACAGCACTTCAACTAGTGAACAATATGCGAAAGCGCGCCTACGATGGCAACAATGCAGCTATTCTTACAGCCGGTGAACTTGACTTAGATTATATTCTAGATGAAAGAGGACGTGAGTTCTTTTACGAAGGACAACGTCGTACAGACCTCATCCGATTTAACAAGCTAGCAGGTTCAAGCTACAAATGGCCTTGGAAAGGTGGTGTATCGGAAGGACGCTCAGTAGAGAGCTATCTTAATGTATATCCAATTCCAGCTGATGACATAGGAGCTAATGAAAATCTGAAGCAAAACACAGGTTATTGATTATAAAATAAATCTCTAAAAGAAGAAATGATGAAAAAAACATATAATATCATAGTACTACTGGCCTTAATCGGACTATTTTGGTCGTGTGAGGACGATGATAAGGTTGTTTTACAACAACCAGATAGCTTCGTGCTCAACACACCCAAATATGCATCTGGCATATACGATTTGAAGAATACAGAAACCATAGAGTTTACTACAACTCAACCCGATTATGGCTTCACAGCAGCAGCCATCTACACAGTAGAGGTTTCGCTGTCGAGTGATTTTACTGAATATGTAACACTAGCTGGCAATTATACAACTGCAAAATTCTCTATCAATGCAGCCGATTTGGCACTAACGTTAATAGGAATGCACGGTGTTACTGATGAGAATGATTATCCTAAAGATCCACATCCACTCTATGTGCGTCTATCATCTGTAGTCAATGCGAAAGATGTAGGTAAAGTTTATTCCAATGTTATCACTCTGCCATATGTAAAAGGATACTTTGCATTAGATCCAGTGGTGATGCCCGAAAACATGTATATGATTGGAAATGTTGCAGGCGACTGGAATTGGGATAATGCTACTGTAATGATACCTGTATGGGGTTCTCCTGGAAAATTCTGGGCAATGCAATACCTAGGACAAACCGGTGACGGAGACAACGCAGAGATTAAATTCAACGTAGAAAAAGATTGGAATGACAGCGCCTTTGGCTTTGGTGAGGCAACTATTAATGCCAACGGAGCAGCAGACCCAGGTGCTTCAGACGCAGGTGGTAATATAGGCATAGACAATCCAGGATGGTACATCGTAGTTGTAACCACAACTATCGAAGGACGCGGTTTTGAGTATGATGTAGATTTCTATCCTCCACACGTGCAACTGCAAGGTGAAACTGCTGGTGGCAATTGGGATACTGGTGAAGAATATCGATTCAGTGTACCCGAACTATCACTAGGTGCTGATACTCCATTTATATCACCCGCATTTACAAATACTGGTGAAGTAAGAGCAAGCATTAAATTACCTGGACATGAATGGTGGCACACAGAATTTATCGTATTGAGCGGTAAGTTTGAAGCGCGTGGCGCTGGTGACGACCAAGATCGTGTGAAAGGTGATGCAGGAAAGAAACTTTACATTAACTTTACTACCAATAGTGGTAAAATAGAATAACATAGTAAATTGGAAAACCTCTCTCAAGTAAGAGCAGGTTTTCCATTTATAAAAAAAATATCGTATGAAAAATAAAATATATCTATTAGCGAGCCTGCTAACTGTATTATTCTTTGCCGCGTGTGATGATGTATATGATCATGTGGCCGAACCACCACAGTCTTATGAGCAGGAAGACGAGCAAACAATAAACGGATTTACCTTTGCATTAGGATCTGATGTTAGTAATGCTATTGTTTTTACTGATGATGATTTAGTAGCAGCTACCCCTCTAAAAGTAATAGAGACAAAAGCAACTCCATCTATGGCAGAAGGAGCTACAGTAAAATTTATAATTGAAGCATCAAACACTGATGACTTTGCTAAAACAGTAGAACTAGCCTCCACTAGCAGTGAGAATATTGCTACTGTAACAACAACTGATTTGAATGAGGCAGTGAAAAGCCTATATGGAAAAGCACCCAATGCGCGCGATATTTATTTGCGTGCAGCTTATTATATTGTCGATGGAAAATCTTCTTCACTTATGCCCGACCCCATAGTATTGGGTCCTATAAGTGTTACACCTGTAGCTCCAATAATTGAGACAGAGTATTATCTAGTTGGCGATATTAATGGTTGGAATATTGAAGACTTAGAAGACTATAAATTTAACCATAGCGGCAAGGATGTGTATGAAGATCCAATCTTTACAATTTTAGTAAACAATGTTCAAGGTCATTTCAAAATTGTTCCTAAGTCAAGTAAAGAAGCTGCATCATGGGATGGTCTATTAGGTAGTATTGAAGATGGTACTACAGACCTTGAAGGCGATATAGTTGTGGAAGACGCTGGTGCTATACAAGTTACTGAACCAGGTTGGGTAAAAATCACCCTAAACATGATGGAGTATACCTATAGCATTGAAATTATAGGTGAAATGGCGCTTGAGCTTTATGTTCCTGGTGGTCATCAAGGATGGTCTCCCGAGACAGCTCCTTCGCTCTACAACCGCAATTTCGACTTCAAATATAACGGATTTGTATATTTCGGAGAAGATAATACCGAGTTTAAATTTACTACAGAACGCAACTGGTCTGGTCCTGCTTATGGTGACGGTGGCAATGGTACACTATCTTCGGATGGCGGCAACTTAGTTGTAAGCGAAGCTGGTATGTACAAAATTGATGTAGACCTTTCTGGAAGTCCAGTATACTCAATGGAGAAAACTGTATGGGGATTAATTGGCGATGCTACAGAAGGTGGTTGGGATAGCTCCACACCAATGACATATGACGCAGAAACAGCACTTTGGTCTGTTACCACTACGTTTGGAACTGGAGAATTCAAGTTCCGTGCAAATGATGGATGGGATATTAACCTAGGAGGCAATATCAATAATCTTACATTCGGTGGCGACAACATTCCTATTACAGAAGAAGGAACCTATATTGTTACACTCGACCTTTCAGACTCCAAGGAGTTTAAAGGAACGTTTGTAAAACAATAAAATCATATTTATTAAAAAAGCGCGGCACTTGTGCCGTGCTTTTTTTTATCTTTACGAATAAGTGATTGAACCTTCTCCCACAAAAAGAAAAAGTTATCTATAAGTAGCACCTATTAAAGCAATAAAACCTCAGATGAAAAAAATATTTTACATCTCTTTATCATTAGTCATTCTGTTTCTCTTTATTTCATGTAAAGAAGAAGCAAGTCAAGAAAAAACAGACAACGACATAGACAACACAACTAACTTTGCAAAAGGAGCGGATATAAGTTGGCTTCCTCAAATGGAGGCAAGTGGTTATATTTTTTATAATAGAGATGGCAAGGCAGAAGATTGCTTTAAAATACTGAAAGATCATGGCATAAACGCTGTTCGTTTACGCACATTTGTAAACCCATCAAACAACCCACAAAGTGGACATTGCAGCAAAGACGAAACTGTAGCCATGGCAAAAAGAGCAAAGCAATGGGGCATGAAAGTGATGATTAACTTTCACTACAGCGATAGTTGGGCCGATCCTGGCAAACAGAACAAACCAAAAGCTTGGGAAGGACTAAATTTTGAAGCACTCAAGAAACAACTATACAATTACACCTACGATGTTATAGCTGCAGTGAAAGCTGAAGGTATAACACCCGAATGGGTGCAAGTTGGAAATGAAATACCTTCGGGCATGCTTTATCCTGAAGGACACATAGATAATTGGCCTCAACTTGTAGAGCTGCTAAATATGGGGTATGATGCCATAAAAGAAGCAAGCCCAACGTCTCAAGTAATATTGCATGTAGATCAAGGCAACAATAACGAGCGGTTTCGTTGGTGGTTTGACAATGCAACAAAATATGGTGCCAAATATGATATCATTGGAATGTCGTATTATCCCTATTGGTTGGAAGGAAAGCCCGACTACACAGAAAACATCAACAACTTGGCAGCGAATCTAAAAGATATGGTAGCTAGATACAACAAAGATGTAATGGTTGTAGAAGTAGGTGGCGAAGATAATAAACCTCAAAACACATACGATATGCTTACAGCTGTTATTAACAGAGTAAGAGAAGTTCCAAACAATAGAGGCTTAGGAGTTTTCTATTGGGAACCGCAAGGTGCTCGCTCATGGAGTGGTTATGCCCTAAGCGCATGGGGCAGTGATGGTAAACCAACTAAAGCCTTGGAAGCATTTAAAAATTAAAAACGTAAAAACTAAATAAAGACCCAATAGAAATGAAAAAAACAACAGCAACTCTTTTATTGCTTCTCAGCGTTTTAATGCTGCAAGCACAACAACTAAAAGTTGACCCCTCCTTTTGGTGGAGCGGTATGCAAGAAACCGAACTACAACTAATGATTTATGGTGATGGTATTGCAAACTATATCCCAACTGTAACTACAAATGATGTTACAATAAAAGAATCTGTTCGCCTAGCAAGTCCCAACTATCAAGTTATTTACTTAGATATATCGCAAAGTAAACCTCAGCAATTTGATATTCTATTTACAGATGGTGACAAACAAATTACCTATCAGTATGAATTGAAAGAGCGAGATGCTAAACGCAAAAATATAGATACATTCAATTCAAGCGATGTATTGTACCTTATTATGCCCGACAGATTTGCCAATGGCAATCCTGCAAACGATAATATAAAAATGAATATGCCTTACAAAGTCGACCGCTCTGAACCTAACGGACGACATGGCGGTGACTTGGAAGGTATTTCAAACAACCTTGACTATCTTACCAACTTAGGCGTTACAGCAGTATGGCTCAATCCTGTTTTAGAAAACGATATGGAAGGTGGCTCGTACCATGGCTATGCAACAACCGATTATTACAAAGTTGACCCTCGTTTTGGCACCAACGAAGAGTATGCGCAGCTAGTGGAAGATGCAAATGAAAAAGGATTGAAAGTAGTAATGGATATCATCTTTAACCATTGTGGTAGCGACCATCACTGGGTAACTGATCTGCCATCGGCCGATTGGTTCAACAATATGGACGAATATGTAGAAACATCGCACATTAAAGAGGTGTACTTCGACAATTATGCATCGGACTACGATACAAAGAAACTTACAGATGGTTGGTTTGTACCCACCATGCCCGACCTTAACCAACGCAACCGTCACGTTGCTAAATACCTTATCCAAAATAGTATTTGGTGGATTGAGTACACAGGTATTAATGGTATCAGACAAGACACATACCCCTACGCCGATTACGATATGATGGTTGATTGGTGCGAAGCTGTAGACAAAGAATACCCTGGATACAATATAGTGGGCGAAGCTTGGCTCAACAACATTATTGGAACAGCATTTTGGCAACAAGACAGTAAGGTAAACAATGTGGGAAACACAAAGCTAAAGACTGTGATGGATTTTAAACTAATGGGTTTGAGTCACTCGGCATTTTCAGAAGAAACTGGTAGTTGGAATGGTGGATTGCACGCCATTTACGAAAGTTTGAGCTACGATTATATCTACCCTGACATCTACCACGTATTGCGTTTTTTGGACAACCACGATACAGATCGTTTTTTGAAAGAGATGCCTACAGATTTATTAATCTACAAACAAGCAATTTCATTTTTACTTACCATTCCCGGTATTCCTCAACTATACTACGGAACAGAGCTACTAATGCATGGCAATAAAAGCAAATACGATGGCGACATCCGCCTTGATGTACCAGGAGGCTGGGCAGGTGACAAAGAAAACCATTTCACTAGAGAAGGGCGCAGTGACCTACAAAACGAAGCTTTCGATTTCTTGCAAAAGATATTAAAATGGCGCAAAGGAAACGACATTATTGCCAATGGCAAAATGAAGCATTATGCTGTAAACAATGGTGTGTATCTGTATGAGCGATACTTAAACAATAAAAAGGTTGTAGTTGTTATGAATGGTACTACAAATAATGTAGAATTAAAGTTGGATAGGTATGCCGAAACATTAGGCAATAGCCCTCAAGGTTTCGACGTTGTATCAAACCAAAACATACAGCTATCCAACCCACTCAAACTGACACCAAGACAGACTATTATATTAGAATTGAACTAGAGTTTTCTTAGGAAACTACCAAAACAACATCAAAAGATGAAAGCTATCAAAAAACTACATTGGCTACTACTTATATTTCTCATTGCTACTGCTTGTAGCAGTGACCCTATAGTTACACCCGACCCACCCAAGCCACCTACACCAACACCCGATCCTCCGCAAACTGAAATTAAGGAAGGATTTAATATTAGTATCGAAAAACCGGATGCTGATGAAGAGCTGACTATTACTTTTAAAGCAGCAAAATCATCCCCTCTCAACGGATATACGGGCGATGTGTACGCACATACTGGTGTAGTAACAGAAGGAACATGGATGTTTGTCCCTGCTGACTGGGACCAAAACATTGCAAAATGCAAAATGACCAAAGTAGAAGACAATGTATGGAGCATAAAGTACACTCCAACTGTTAGACAGTGGTTTAATTCTGGTGAAACTGCTATAAACAAAATAGGGATAGTAATTAGAAGTGCCGATGGGACTAAAAAAGGTGTTGAAGATGATTACTTTGTTACGGTAACAGATAGCAAGTACAAGGCTTTTGAGCCAGGAGCTATAAAAAATGCAACACAACCCGCTGGTGTTAAACATGGCATAAATATAATAGACAATAGCACAGTTACATTGGTGCTATATGACAAAGACAAATACGGAGCTCCCAAAGATTTCGCACATGTAGTAGGCGACTTCAACGATTGGACATTGAGCAACACAGACAAATCGCAAATGAATCGCGATGAATCAGCTGGAACTTGGTGGATAACTATCAATGGTTTGAATAGCTCTAAAGAGTATGCTTTTCAGTATTATGTTGGAACAAAAGGTGGCGAATCAATACGTTTGGCCGATGCATATAGCCGCAAGATACTCGACCCCGATAACGACAAGTATATTTCGGATGCAACCTACCCCGATAACAAAGAGTATCCTGAGGGTGGAATTGGTATCGTTTCAGTTTTTAAAACTGTAGAGGAGACCTACAATTGGAAAGTTCCAAACTTTGAAGCTCCCGATTTAGGTAATATGGTTATCTACGAAATGCTGTTGAGAGACTTCACCACTTCGGGAGATATAAACGGTGCAATGCAAAAACTCGATTACTTGAAATCTCTTGGCGTAAACGCTATAGAGTTAATGCCTGTACAAGAGTTTGACGGTAATGATAGTTGGGGTTACAATCCCGCCTTCTTTTTTGCTATGGACAAAGCGTATGGCACAGACCGCATGTACAAAAAATTTATAGATGCTTGTCACGAAAAAGGCATGGCTGTAATACTAGATGTTGTGTATAACCACGCCACTGGAGCTCATCCGTTTGCAAAACTCTACTGGGACTCAGCTAAAAACGAGACAGCTTCGAAGAACCCTTGGTTCAACGTAACAGCTCCACACCCTTATAGTGTGTTCCACGATTTCAACCATGAGTCACAATTGGTGCGCGACTTTGTAAAACGAAATCTCAAGTTTTTACTCGAAGAGTACAATATTGATGGATTTAGATTTGACCTCACAAAAGGATTTACTCAAAAACAATCAACAGAAAGTACAGCTAGTAATTACGATGCTTCGCGCATTGCTATATTGAAAGATTACAATGCTGCTATTAAATCGGTAAAACCAGAAACCTATGTAATATTGGAGCATTTTTGCGACAACCGCGAAGAAACAGAATTGAGCAACGATGGAATGATGGTGTGGCGCAATGTAAATCATGCCTTCAAGCAATCGGCTATGGGTAAATCTGCAAGCTCTGATTTCTCTGGATTGTATTATGGAACAGCACGCCCTATCAATAGCTTGGTAAGCTACATGGAAAGCCACGACGAAGAACGTGCAGCATACATGCAAACTAAAGAAGGAATTGGAGTTTTGAAAACAAACTTAGCATCACGCATGTCGCAGCTAGCAACAAATGCAGCATTTTTCTTCACTGTGCCAGGGCCAAAAATGATATGGCAGTTTGGCGAATTGGGCTATGATTTTTCTATTAATAGTGATATAAATGGAAATATCAATAACGCTAATCGTACAAGCAAAAAACCTATTAAGTGGGACTATTATGATGTTGCCGAAAGGAAACAACTACACGACGCCTATGCCAGACTAATAGAATTGCGCAACGACCATCCCGAGATGTTTACACCTACAGCTACAATGGATTTAAAAGTATCAACCAACTTTTGGAACAATGGTAGGTTCTTGACCCTTACAGG
>LFRM01315015.1_pt1 | contig 10450 bp, 12 predicted proteins | sample 618341 | NCBI WGS metagenome assembly LFRM01 (sample SAMN03654438, study PRJNA283298) | anaerobic digester metagenome | isolation source: pool of bioreactors CSTR01a, CSTR02a, and CSTR03a thermophilic anaerobic... | place: Denmark: Kgs. Lyngby | collected 2014-05-21 | reverse complement strand
TAACTTCTACTACCCCACCCTATTTATTATGCGAAATTTTGTGTGTGAGGGGGCGGCGGTCCTGGTATTGCTTAAGCGTAGAGATTTGATACCCCCTACCCTAGATATTTTTAGTTTTTCGTATACTTTTGATAATAACAGTTTTGGATTCAAAAGCTTAGTATTACTATATAACTATTATGCAGAAGTCGATGGTTAAGTTTCCTTATAATTAAACTTAGTATTTATAAAGGATATTATACTATACATCCTCCTTGGCTCTCTTATATCAAATTCATCACTATTTTCATATACAGTAACCCTTATTGTGACTTCAGGTTTGTTTTCATCTATTACTTCGATACTACCAACCTTTTCGTTATTAAATAATATTTCTTTTAAATACTCATTATCCGTGTCTTCAAGCTTCATACCATCTAATAAGTTTCTATCTATAGTCTCAAACATCTCGTTTGTATTTTCTAATGTTATATCATACCGTATTTCTGATAGTTCTTCTAATACTAAATCTAGTGAGTTTATTTTTTCTTTAAACCATCTTTGCGTTGGCTTTATAGCCGTTTCTAATTCTCGTAGTCTACTAATTATATCTTTTATCTCTTGCACAGTATCTTTGTTGGATTCTATATCATTTCTTAAATTAATAATTTCATCTTTTGCTCTGTTTATTACATCTACAATATTACCTCTATAATCTCCCACAGACAACACCCCCTGTAATATAGTTATTTTATACTTACAAGAATATTACAGTTTTTTACATAGAGTTATTTAATTTTCCCCTTAATATCTATACTCTTGATACCTATCTTCTGTCATTGTCTTCCTATCATGACAACTCTTACACAATGCTTGCCAGTTGTTTTCATCCCAGAAGAGTTTTTTATCTCCTCTATGGGGAATGATATGATCTACTACTGTCGCTTTAACTATTCTATTAATCTTTAGACACTCTACGCATAAGGGGTTAGCTTTTAGAAATCTCTTTCTAGCTTTTTTCCATCTAGAATCATATCCCCTTTTACTAGCACTTTTCCTTTCATGTAGATTGCTATGATTCTTACAAAATCTATTATCAGTTAGTTCAGGACACCCTGGATGTTTACATGGTCTTAGAGGTTTTCTTGGCATTCTTATCATCTCCAAATTTTATGCATAGAAAAAGCCCCTGAATTTCTCTATCAGAGACTTCATAATTTTTCAAGTTATAATTTAATTGCAAGTATTACAAGTTGCTTCTTAATTCTTCATATATCTTTAATTTTAACTCTTTGGGTATTGGATTTCCATTAGGGAAATAATTGCAATAAAATTCAGTATTTAAATCTTTTAGAACTTTGCCATTATATCCATATTTTAATTCTATACCAGTTACTTTTTTAAACTCTTTCATTACACTTGAATGAATAATACAAACATTTTTAGGTTTATATTTTTTTATTCTTTCAATCATCAGTTCAACATCTTCTTTTTTGGCTTTTACCCTACTTGAGTTAGTTTCTTCTAATCTTGGTATTAAGTCAATAACTCCAAAGTGTTTATTTTTATAGTTATACTCAGTGCCACCAAAAACTAAGTCATCGGCTATTGTTTTATCAAGATTTTCTGTGATAAGACCACTTAGATATAACTGATTGAAAAATTGAGATTGCTTCCCCGAAAAATAATGGCAATTATTATTCGATTGAGTTGGTGGATTTAAAGCTATAAATAAAACATCTAAGTTTTCTCGTAAAAAAATAGCATCCTTATCAACTAACTTCATTCTCCCGCCCCCAATAAAAACATTAAAATATAATAATATTATACCTTTTATTACCAACACTCTCAACAGCCCTTATATTTATTTCATTTAGGCATAGAAAAAGCCCTTTAGAAGCAAATCTTCTAGGGCTTACGAGCACTGCGTTTCCTTGGAATCATTCTGATATAACCTTGGCATATTCTACAATGCTATGGTGTCTATACCTTTACATTTTATAATATATCACATTCGCTAGGTGTCTTTCTATGTCTTTTAGTGTCCTCTTTTAAAATTTCATCAATTTCTTTTAATGCTCTTCCATGAAGTTTTAAAATGTATCTTGTGTCATAACCTAAAGTATTAGCTACTTCATCCCAATCCTTGCAATTTATATATCTCATTTCGAGAAGTAATTTATACCTAAAGTCATCTATTTCATTTATTACATTGAGGATTTCTTTTTTCAAGTCAATCAATCTATCTATATCATCATTTATCTCATGGCTCAGATCTATTAGCTTAATAGTAGCCTCTTCCATAGGACTTGTCGTTCCTTTTCCGCCACTTACCTTTTCTTGGGTAAAATTAACTGTAACTTTTTCAGCTAAGGCTCTAATAACTTCTTGCTGCTCAATTTTGCTATTTATAACCTTATCAAGCCATATAGCCTGAGATAAATATTCCTTTGCTTTCATAGGCTACACCTCCAGTTGCCCATCATAATAAAGTTTTATTATACTTTCCCTTGTTACTTTATCTAAACTCATTATCCTTTCAATAGCTTTTTTCCTGCCTTCTTCTACCTCTTCTAATGTTTTATAAAAGCTACACCCATCACATTCCTTTATCTTTAAAATCCTACATCTTTTTTTATCATAAGCAAAGCAACTATCCACTATTGGATCCCCCTTTTTCAATTCTGGCTTTAACTGCTTTAAGTAATGCCTCTTGTCCAACTTCTTTGTTCTCTAATGCCTTCATAACATCTTCATCTATAGTGTCCTTTGCCACTAGATGATGAATAATAACAGTTTCTTTTTGTCCCTGTCTATCAAGCCTTGCATTAGCTTGCATGTATAATTCTAAACTATAGTTAAGACCGAACCAAATAATTATATGCCCTCCAGCTTGAAGATTAAGTCCATGTCCTGCTGAAGCAGGATGGACAAGGAGTATTTCTATTTCTCCATTATTCCATTTCTTTATATCTTCAGCAGTATTAAGTGTTCTTACATTTTTATATCTCTCTTTAATTCTTTCTTTATCATGTTTAAATGAATAGAATATAAGGACTGGTTTTCCATTAGCAGCTTCAATTAAATCATCTAATGCTTTTAGTTTAGCATCATGTATTATTGAAACCTCTCCATTTTCATCATAAATAGCACCATTGGCAAATTGTAAGAGTTTATTTGTGAGTGCTGCAGCATTATTTGCAACAATATCAGTATCAGTTAAAGGAAGAAGTAAGTCTTTTTCTAGTTTTCTATATTTCTCCCTGGAAACCTCATCTAAATAAACTGGTACTATGTTATTAACTCTCTTAGGTAGGTTTAGATAATCTTTAGCCCTCATGCTAATACAGATATCTTCTATTTTTTCATATATTTTTTCTTCAGCTTCAGCTTTAGGTTTATATGAAAAAATAATGTGTTGATTTCTCTTATCTGGTAGAAAATATCTATCCCTATATCCAGTCAAAGTCTTTCCAAGTCTTTCACCCTGATCCAAGAGATAAATTTGTGACCATAAATCAATCAATCCATTTGGACTAGGAGTTCCTGTTAGACCTACAATTCGTTTCACTAAAGGTCTTACTTTCCTTAGGGCCTTAAACCTGGCAGCCTTAGGAGATTTAAAGCTTGATAACTCATCTATTACAACCATGTCAAAATTCCATTTATTCTTTAGAGTATTCACAAGCCATACTACATTTTCTCTATTTATTATATAGACATCAGCATTCTCCTTGAGCGCACTTAACCTCTCCTTTTCACTGCCTAAAACTTTTGATATCCTAAGATAATTTAAGTGATCCCATTTGTCTTTTTCAAAATCCCATGTGCTTTCGGCAACTCTAAGTGGTGCTATAACCAATACTTTTGATACTTCAAAGTAATCAAAGATTAGTTCATTTATTGCTGTTAGGGTTATAACCGTCTTACCAAGGCCCATATCTAGAAATAATCCTGAAGCTTTATTATCTATAATCCAGTTCTTTGCATATTCTTGATAGTCATGAGGTTTATATATCAACACATCACCTCTTTNNTCTTTCCTTTTTAATTGCAGAGGTCTTAAGTCCATATCAGGTGCTTTAAGTTCTACAAAGTAGATTTTCCCTTCAGGTAGTAATACCAATCTATCTGGCATACCTGCCATTCCTGGAGATGTGAATTTAAGTGCAATACCTCCCATGTTCTTTACAACCCGTCTTAATTTTGCTTCTATGTTTTTTTCTAAAATCCTAAATTCCCTCCATTCTTTAAACAAGAATAAAGTTTGTTAACAGTCTTGTTAATTCCTACACCCCTGTATTTACAAGATTTTTAGCTTTTTATTTTCAACCCGGTAAACAAGTAAACAAGAATTTCTTATAGATTACTCTAAATTATAGAGATTATAGATTTCACATATAGCTATATGGCTATATTTTATATACTCCATAGTATTATCTTGTTACCTTGTTTACTAATATATCTTAAAGCCTTAATTTAACTAAGTTAGAGCTGGTAAACAAGAATGGTAACAAGCCTAAGTCTTGTTTACTCTTGTTTACCGCTTCTTACAAATATTCTCTGAACACCATACAAAGGAATCTTAGCATTTCCTTGTTTATTTCCAGTGTATCTTTCCCATCCATCAATCTTTCTCATAATTGCATTTATTTCATAAGAGTCAATTTTTCTCATAGCAGTAGGTTCTTTTCCAAATAATTCACACCAAATCTCCATGGCGCACACCTTATCTCTTTTAACTGTGCCAACAATTTCTTTACTAAATTCATCTCCTCTAATAAAGCTTCTTCTTTCATAAAGGTCCATTTGATCCCAATTAGGAGGTAGTAGCTTGTCTAAATACTCTCTAACAAGTCCCTCTCTTTCATCACTTTCTAAGGCATCAACTTGTGCAGCATTTGCTATTTTTTCTGCTTCATTACTTAATATCAATGATTCACCCTTATGATAATATTCCATCACCTCTGACCAAATCTGATCAACATCATCTATATCCCAAGGCTTATATCTAGTGCCACCTGGAGTTTTAATTGGCCAAAACCTTCTTCCACCAGTTATATCCCTTAAGAATCCTGCTTCTTGATTAGTAGTTCCTACTATAATACACTGTCTTGGATGATCTTCTACTGAATATCCATAACTGGCTCTAAACTTATCATCCTGTCTTGATAAAAAAGATTTTAATGTTTCTTCATCTATTTTTCTAATTCCTGCTAATTCACCAATTTCAAGTATCCAATATCCTTGAAGTTTTTCTGCTGCAGTTTTATCTCTCATATCTGAAATTGAAAGGGAATCGCTAAAAAACTTCCCACCTAATTTTGAGAATAAAGTACTCTTTCCTATTCCTTGGGGACCGTTTAAGACTAATACTGTGTCAAATTTAATACCTGGAGTCATAGTCCTTGCAACAGCTGCTACCAATGTTTTTCTCATCGCCTCTCTAGTGTAAATATTATCATCAGCTCCTAAGTATTTAACTAGTAATTCATCAACCCTTATAACTCCATCCCATTTAGGAAGGTTTAGTAAGTAATCTTTTACTGGATGTTGGGATCTTTCCACAGCAACTTTAAGTGATGCTTCTTTAAGCTTACCTGGAGCATAAAGTTTATAATTTAAATCAATATACCCTGCAAGTGATGCTTCATCCGTCTTATTCCATCCAGACTTTAATCTTTTCCATGGTACTTCACCTTCCACATCTATTCCACCCCTTAATTCGTTATAAAATATCCCCTTAAGCTGTGGATCATGCCTTAATATCAGGATTATATTTGTAAGAGTATTTTTTAACTCTCCGTTTCTATTAATTTCAAGGTTAACTTGCCACTCTTCTTCACTATTAAAATCTATACTGGCCGATGACATTCTCTCTTGAGCTATTAACTTTTTTACTTCTGTATCTTCTGTTGCTAACTCCTGCATAGCAAGGTATGATGGAAGCTTTACCACTGGGGTTCCCTCTTTTGCATCTATGTCTAAATCACCAAATTTATGAAGTCTTACTAAATCAAAGGCATTACATAGTCTTCCTGATGTTGGATCTGTAGCATGATGTGAATATGCAAAATCTCCATTTTCATAAATAACTAGTCCACCTGATGAACTCCCTTCAATATATGTGTATCTATTAGGATCATCACAAGGTGAATACACATCTTTTAAATATTTCTCTATTACATCAATAACACTATAGGTTCTACAAAATGTACCTACTATTCCATTTTTCTCTCTGGGGTTACCCTGTTTTTCAGCTTGCCTTTTCCTATCCAACTTACTTTTTGAGGACTCAGGCCAATATGATGAATCTTTCCAATCTGAATATCTATTTAACACCTCATCAGGATCAAGCCATTCTTCATCTAAATATTTAAATACATACTCCCCATCTTTAGATGTAGAGGGCCAATACATTAACCTATGTGGCTGATAAGTTGTATCATCAAAGAAATCTATACCAATATCTGCTGCTATTCTTCTTGCTATAGCTTGATATTCATCAGGTGTTACTGCTCTTTTAAGTGGGATTACTAACCTAAGCCTAGGCCTAGTAGGAGTATGGGAATGAGTAGAATACATCACACACCCATACCCAAAGATGCTCTCAACAGCTGACCATAAATCCCCCTTAACAAAATCAGCATCTAGGGTGATTATTTGTCTCCATACAATTGAATCAGCTTTTCTTCTGCCACCTTTTAAGGTTCCTCCCACAAATCCACCAACATCTTTTATTTCATCCTTATCTGATTTAGATAATTTCTTGTATTCTTCATAAGTTTCATCAGTTCTTTTAGTTTCACTTAATCTTAAAACTAATTCTGACCAGAACATCTCTTTGTTTTTCCAATTAGTTTCCTTTCTACTTCTTCCAACAGCTATTGTTATACTACCATCATGCTTTAAACTAAACTTAGATGCGATTCTAGGTTCTATCATAGGCATCTACTCCTTACCTAGAATTCTATTAAGACCTTTTTTAGCTCCATTTAAATCTCCTGACAATGCCTGTCCCCTCAAAGTTTTAATTACCTGCTTTGATAAACTATTTCTATATTTCCTTAGTTCTGAAATAAAGATTCTAATCTCCTTACTCATCTATAGGCTCACCCTCGAGAAGCAGCATAAAGCTTTGCTTATCTCCATTTACTATGTCAATATCTTCATTGCCATTAAGTTTAAATCTGTTTCCTGAATTTACACTATCCCTGTTAATTTCTAATGTATCTCCCTTATAATAGTATATATTTCTAGTAATTGTATTATTAACCTTAGGAATCCTAAATGTTGAATTAGGCTCCATGCCTATTATCCATATATTCACATGATTATTTTCATCATATGCCCATGATGCAGGTGCAGGATCCAGTGCTTTATGATTCTTATATTTACCAGCAATAAGCCTTACAGTGATCTTTTTGCCATGATTATCAACCTCATCTATAACAGGTATATCCTCAGCCCAAAGCATCTTGTAATAGGGCTCAGTAAACTTATCTTCCTTAGGCAAATTTAGCCAAACCTGGAATAAATGTAGCGGATTGTCTTTGTTTTGATTCAATAGGGGAAACATCTCTGCATGTTGAAGTCCACTTCCTGCAGTCATCCATTGTACGTCCCCATCACCATATCTTCCCGCTGCCCATGAGAATCCGAATGATCCACAAACCCCTCTAGGACTATGGTTATAGTTTCAAATCCTCTATGGGGATGAGTTGGAAATCCTGGTACTTTCTTCCCGTGATACATCCTAAATCCATCTCTTATCTCAAAATCATTTCCAATATTTCTATTTTTTAAGCTTTCCTCTGGTGGTCCAAATTCAGTATTTCCCTTTGGATAATTATCCTTATGATGTGCACAAAATAAAAACGGATCCTCTACTTCCCATCTAAAAGCTAATGCCTCGGTTTTTAAAATTGTTCTACACAAAATAATAACCTCCTTTTGTATCAGAAAATAATACTTATTAATATTCTAATACCCCTATTAATTATATATCCCCTTTTAATTTTTATTCACTCTCTTAACCACCTTGGACAATCCCATATAACTATAGTAAAATATAATACGTAGAAAGTTCTCAAAGTGAGGTATTGTAAATGGAAAAATTCATAAGTAGATTAGCAAATTATGTTTTTTGGTATCCCTTTGTAATGTCATTATTTTGGATTGTAGGGTCTATATTATTCACTAGAAGGCGAGAACAAAGTATAGAATTAGAAAGCAATGAAATTGAATGGCCAATGATTAGTATATTGATCCCCTGCTATAATGAAGAGGATACCATTGAAGAAACTATTGCTTATATAGACAAAATAGTATATGAAAACAAAGAAATTATCGCAGTAAATGATGGCAGCAAAGATAAGACAGGAGAAATACTACATAAATTAGCAAAGCAATATGATAATCTAAAAATCATAGATTGTAAAGAAAATCGTGGTAAGGCAACCGCCCTTAAACTAGCAACTTTCGCTTCAAAAGCTGAGTACTTAATTTGTGTTGATTCAGATGCAGTCCTTGATCCTTATGCTGCCCATTATTTAATTTACCATTTTCTACATAGAGGTGAAAGATTAGGAGCTGTTACTGGTAATCCACGAATCCGTAATAGAGATACATTATTAGCCAGATTGCAAATTGTAGAGTATGCATCTATTATTGGTGCTATAAAGAGATCTCAGCGAATGTGGGGAAAAATCATGACAGTATCTGGAGTTGTTGTAGCTTTTAGAAAAAAAGCATTAGTAGATGTAGGATTATGGGATCACGATATGATAACTGAAGATATCTCTATTTCTTGGAAATTACAAGAAAGATTTTGGGATATACGTTATGAACCAAGAGCCTTGTGTTGGATGTTAGTTCCTGAAACCATTAGAGGGATTTGGAAACAAAGGATTCGCTGGGCTCAAGGAGGACAAGAAGTCATATTACGTCATTGGAGAATAATACTTGATTGGCGTCATCGTCGTCTATGGCCAATTTATTATGAGCAATGGGCTAGTTTATTCTGGAACTATTCTTGGGTTATAGTAACAATTTATTATTTTATAATATCTGACACTATCCAAGAATTGTTGATATGGCTTACTTTTTCATCTTTTTCTTTGGTTTTTCTATGTTTAATACAGTTATTTATATCCGTGATAATTGATAGTAAATATGATAATATTTTCCCATACTTCTTATGGGGAGCTTGGTATCCATTTATCTATTGGGTATTAAATGCAACGATTGTAATGTTTGCTTTACCTAAGGCAATTAAAAGCAGAATAAAAGGAGGATATGCTACATGGACAAGTCCAGACAGAGGAATTCGCAAAACCATTTAAATCAATCCTTTATTATAAGATCAAAACGAATCTGGTGGCGTGAACTTGTTGTTGGTTTATTTACACTTTTAGTATGGCTTTACTGTTTAACAGTTATATACTTTTTTATAGATGCCATATTTTCCCTTCATCATGAATATCCGTTGTTATTTCGGATAGTTTTTAAAATGACCGATATGGATATTAAAGATTTTTTAAAACTTGGCGGTATTTTATTCATTATGATTTATTTAGTACTATCAGGTTGGAGCTATTATAATCGAAAAAGATATGGTAATTTAACCCGTAGAAAATATCCAAGTCCAACAACAAAAGAGGACTTAATGAATTTAAATATGATAGATGAAATCACCTATGAAGAGTTGCAAAATGAAAAAGTCATTATCTTTGAGACAAACCCTATAGGAGATAAAGGAGAACAATATGAAACTTCTAAATAAATTTTTAAAAATTGCTAGTCTATCTTTTATAATAATTTTTATAATATTGATGATTATAGACAAAGCAAATGTAGAAATTAAGCCAGCCATGGAGTTTCCAGAACCTTTACAACAAGATGGTTGCCTTGCCTTGAACTATCATCGTGTGAGAAAAGATCATTTAATGACTAAAATAATAGAATCCTTAACTACTTCCAACGAACTAAGGAATTATTCAGTTTATGAAAGTGAATTTGAACATCATATACAAATTCTATTAGAAAATAATGCAACTTTTTTATCTCCAGCTGACCTGAGGAATTATCGGGTAAAGGGCAATTATCCTGAAAACTGTGTATGGATTTCCTTTGATGATGTTGATAAATCGGTTTACGAAAATGCTTTTCCTATTTTAAAAAAGCATCAAATCCCCTTTACTCTTTTTATAATAGCGGGTCATGTTGGAAGCGATAATTATGAAAATCTCAACTTGGCAACTTGGGAACAAATACAGGAAATGGTGGATAGTGGCCTTGCAACAGTAGGTTCTCATACCTATGATATGCATCGCCTAAAGAATGATGAACCTATATTCTTTAACCCAGAAGAAAGGGATGCATTTTTAAAGGATTTGATCAAAAGTAAAAACGGGTTGACCCCCTATAATTGGAGATTATCTGCGTAATAATTTTTCTACCTTAAAATTTC
>LFRM01217305.1_pt1 | contig 10451 bp, 8 predicted proteins | sample 618341 | NCBI WGS metagenome assembly LFRM01 (sample SAMN03654438, study PRJNA283298) | anaerobic digester metagenome | isolation source: pool of bioreactors CSTR01a, CSTR02a, and CSTR03a thermophilic anaerobic... | place: Denmark: Kgs. Lyngby | collected 2014-05-21 | reverse complement strand
CAATCATCAGCCGACCTATTTATATGATTACATTTTAACGATCTCATGATTTCTTGCAAGTCTTTTTATTGAAAAAAAACATAATAAAACATCGCTATATTGAAAATTTCTATTCTAAATTTTCTATAACAGGTAATACATCTGTTAATTTATTCTAAACATGATAACTCATCGTTGCTTTTACGGCTTTATGCCATCCCTCTAGCTTTTTCTTCCTTGTTTCGGAGTCAAGCGAAGGTGTGAATTTTTTGGCAATCTCTTTGCTTTCTATTATATCTTCTAAGCTCTCATAATATCCTATTTGCAGACCCGCAAAATAAGCAGCTCCAAGTGACGTAGACTCAATTGACGAATATCTCACAATATCTATATCTGAAATATTAGCTTGAAATTGCATAAGGAGATTGTTCATTGCAGCTCCACCGTCTACCTTGAGCGTATCGATTTTACAGCCTGTGTCCGCTTCCATAGCAGAAAGCAAGTCTTGATTTTGGTATGCTAGCGATGCAAGAGTGGCCCTAACAATATGTTCTCTGCGAGTTCCTCTCGTAATTCCAAATATTGATCCCCTGGCATCCGGGTCCCAGTATGGAGCGCCTAAACCTACAAATGCTGGAACTACATAAACTCCGCCACAATCATCCACCTGACGAGCTATTCCCTCTGATTCCGGCGCTGTTTTAAAAAAGTTCATCTGGTCTCTGAGCCACTGTACGGCAGCGCCACATACGAAGACAGAACCTTCAAGGGCATAAAAGACTTTACCGTCCAATCCCCACGCGATTGTTGTAAGGAGACCGTTCCCGGACATTACAGGTTTTTCTCCTGTATTTAGAAGGAGAAAGTTTCCTGTTCCATATGTACTCTTGACATCTCCTTCATTAAAACAAGCCTCTCCGAACAAAGCAGCCTGTTGATCACCTGCTGCTCCTGTAATCGGTACAGGACCTCCCAGAATTTCATGCGCTGTGTCACCGTAGTGTGCTGAACATTCAGCAGGTTGTGGCAACATACACATAGGTATATTGAGAAGATCACAGAGTTCCCTGTCCCACTCAAGTGTGTTGATGTTAAAAAGCATAGTTCTGCACGCATTTGAGTAGTCTGATACATGAACTTTGCCATCTGTCATCTTCCAAATAAGCCAGCTTTCAATCGTTCCAAAAAGCAAATCCCCATTCTCTGCTGCTTCCCTTGCACCTTCAACATTGTCGAGTATCCATGCAAGTTTTGTTCCACTGAAATAAGGATCCGCAAGCAATCCCGTCTTCTCTCTAATCATAGCTTCGTAAGGTTTGAGTTTTGTCGCATAATCAGCAGTTCTTCTGCACTGCCACACAATTGCATGATATATCGGTTCTCCCGTATTTTTATTCCAAACGACAGTAGTTTCTCTTTGATTGGTAATTCCAATTGCTGCAATATTCTTATAGGTAAGGCCGGCTTCGAGCAAAGCTTCGTGGGCTGTGCCAATCTGAGTTGCCCATATTTCCATAGCATCATGCTCCACCCAACCTTCTTGTGGAAAATACTGAGTAAATTCTTTCTGAGCAACCGATATGATATTCCCCTTCTTATCATATATGATGGTTCTCGAACTTGTCGTACCCTGATCAAGTGCCATAATATATTTTTTCATCACTCTATCCCTTCCTTTTATCTATCGCTTTTATAAGAAAACCCTTCTTTTCAACTATACAAATAAAGCCATTATCTTGTTGCTGATATCTATTCCGGATTCTGTAAACCTTATGCCTTCTCTGTCTATAACCAGGTAACCATTCGCCTCAAATTCCTCCGCTTCTTTTCTGGCATCATCGTAGTACTGCCAAAACACGGTTTCACTATTATTTTTGATATTTTCAATTATTTTGGGATTATCAGACCTCAGAAAACAAACAGCCTCCTCATAAGCTATTCCTTCTTTCCTTCTAAGACCTGTAAATACCGATTCGCTTATTGAGTCATGCTCGGTATTTATATATGTTTCCTCTATAGGTTTTCTTCCTTCCAATATTGAACTTATGTATTTATCAATAGAAGAAACATTTTTATATCTTCTTCCTTTCAAAAAACCACTTGCACCTACGCCTAGACCGACATAATCCGACATATTCCAATATTTTGAGTTGTGTCGGGAACGAAAATCGATATCCTTTGCAGATTTTTTGCGAGCAAAATTACTTATCTCATAATGTTCATATCCATTTTGTTTCAGTATTTTACATATCTCTTGGTATGTGCTTCTATCCTCAATATCTGACACTTCCTTGAGCAAGCCTTGTTCCGCCATTTGATAGAATGTGGTTCCTTCTTCGAGTTGCAGGCTGTAACAAGATATATGTTCAGGTTCTAGCCCAATAAGTTTCTTAATGTCGGTGATTGATATTTCCTCAGTTGTTTGAGTCATTGGACTATCTGTGTATACTCTGGGTATCGATATAATAATATCCATACTGATATTATTGAAGCCTGCCTTTCTCGCAATTTCGATATCCCTTATAACATCTGCAGACGAATGAATTCTTCCCAGCGTCTTAAGAGTCTTGTCGTTCATGGACTGAACGCCAAGAGACAATCTGTTTACTCCGGCTTGTTTTAACTTTAATAATTTGTCAAAAATCGCTCTCTCGTCTTCTCCCAGAGTCCCAGGATTAGCTTCAAGGGTTATTTCTGCATCACTAGTGACTGCAAATGTTTCTCTGATCTTGTATATAATTGCTTCAATCTGTTCAGGTGTGAGTAAGCTTGGCGTACCACCTCCAAAATATATACTGTCTGCTTCTATTGCTTTCTTGCCAGCACTGTATAAATATATTTCTTGAAGGAGGGCCTCCACATATTTTAGGCGAACTTCCTCACTTGCAGGGGCTGATAAAAACGCGCAATAATTACATTTCTGCACACAAAAAGGAATATGTACATATATCCCCGCCTTCCTAACTTTGAAATTACTTTCCATCATCAAGCTTGAGAACTTCCGTAAAAGCCTCTTGAGGAACTGTAACTGATCCAAACTGACGCATTCTTTTCTTGCCTGCTTTCTGTTTCTCAAGCAGTTTCTTCTTACGACTTATATCACCACCATAACATTTTGCTAAGACATCTTTTCTATATGCTCTGACAGTCTCTCGAGCAATTATCTTCTGTCCTACAGCCGCTTGGATTGGTACTTCAAATTGGTGTCTTGGAATTATATCCTTAAGTTTTTCACAAATTCCCCTACCCTTACTTGCAGCCTGTTCTTCCGGAACGATTACGCTAAGTGCATCAATCAATTCTCTGTTCAGGAGTATATCAAGCTTGACCAATTTTGATTGTTCATATCTGATGAATTCATAATCAAGCGAGGCATATCCTCTTGTTCTGGATTTTAGTGCGTCAAAAAAGTCGTATATTACTTCATTAAGAGGTATCTCATAATGTAGCTGAACTCTGGTTTTAGTCATATATTCCATATGAATAAGCTTACCTCTTCTATTCTGACAAAGCGACATAATACTTCCAACGTGTTCATTTGGCGTCATTATGTCAGCCCTAACGATTGGTTCTTCTATATGTGCAATTTCGGTAGGTGAAGGAAGGTTTGACGGGTTTTGAATATCCAAAACTTGTCCATCTTTCATAATTACTTTATAGACTACCGAAGGCAATGTTGTTATAACATCGAGATCGAATTCTCTTGCCAGTCTTTCAATTATTACATCCATATGAAGGAGTCCAAGAAATCCACATCTAAACCCGAATCCAAGTGCAGCTGAACTCTCAGGTTCAAAATTAAATGCGGCATCGTTTACTTGAAGCTTCTCTAAAGCATCCTTAACATTCTCATATTTCTCTCCATCTGCAGGAAAGATGCCACAGTAAACCATAGACTGAGCTTTCTTATACCCCTTCAGTGGTTTTTCCGTCGGATTTTCTGCAAGTGTAATGGTATCTCCCACCCTTGCATCAGCTACTTGTTTGATACTTCCGCATATATATCCAACTTCACCGGCCTTAAGCTCCTCCGCAGGCAACATACCCGGAATACAATATCCTACCTCTGTTACCTCATAGTTCTTCCCTGTGCTCATCATCTTGATGTCATCGCCTTTTTTGATTTTGCCATCAAAAATTCTTGTATATATGACAACTCCTTTATAAGTATCATAATAAGAATCGAAAATTAGGGCTTTAAGGCGAGCATTCGGATCTCCTGTTGGATGTGGAATTACTTCTATAAGCTTTTCGAGCATATTATCAATACCCATACCAGTCTTTGCTGAAATTTCCGGAGCCTCAGACGCATCAAGACCTATTACTTCTTCTATTTCTGCTCTTACTTCTTCAGGTCTTGCAGAGTCAAGATCCATCTTATTGAGCACAGGTAAAATTTCCAGATCTTCATCGAGAGCAAGATATACATTTCCAAGTGTCTGCGCTTCTACACCTTGAGTTGCATCAACAACCAAAACAGCTCCGTCACATGCCGCAAGGGAACGAGAAACTTCGTAGTTAAAATCGACATGTCCCGGAGTATCAACTAAGTTGAGGATATAGTCTTGGCCATCTTTTGCTTTATAACTCAATCTCGTCGTTTGGAGCTTTATGGTAATTCCTCTCTCTCGCTCTATGTCCATGTTGTCGAGATATTGTTCTTTCATATCTCTCTTATCAACAAGTCCGGTCCTCTCAATCAGACGATCTGCAAGAGTTGACTTACCATGATCGATATGAGCTATAATGCTAAAATTTCTTATATTCTGTAAATAGTTCATTTTCACCTCTAAAATAATGATTTGATTACTATATTATAAATGACATTGAAGGNNTATTGAAGGAAAAAAAAAGTCGACTAATAATTTAAGCGTGTATTATGGACTTTTATATTAAAAAACAGCCGGGAGACACTCCGGCTGTTTGCGCATTTAACTTATACGCCTGTGGGGACGGGTGAGATTACTTTGCCTCAAGAGCTTCGACGATCTCTGCCTTTGTTGCTTTGGAAGAAATTTCTACACCTTTTTCCTCAGCGATTGCAAGAAGTTCATCCTTCTTCATGGAAGCGCTTACTACTGTTTCTGCAACAGGTTCTGCCTTCTCAACAGCTTTCTTGACAGGCTCTTCTACAACGTTGCCGTTCTTAAGAGCATTGAGCTTTCTCTCGAATCTGGAAATCTTTCTTGAAACGGTGTTCTTATGAAAAGTACCCTTTGCAGCTGCCTGCATAAGCTTTTTCTCAGCAACAAGGAAAGTCTTTTCTGCCTCTTCGACATTACCTTCTTCGATTGCTACAAGAAACTCCTTAACAGCTTTCTTAACGTGGTTTTTCACTCTTACGTTACGTGCTGTCTTCTTGTCGATTACCTTGATTCTTTTCTTTGCGGATTTAATATTTGCCATTAATTTACCCCACTTTCGTTATTAAATATACCAATTCGCAACCGTCATTATACGTTATACTTATAGCGATTTCAAGTAATAATGCAAATTTCAACCCTTATTATATAGTCTCAATATAATCTCATATGTATTTTGCAGTAAAACCTACATGCAGGTGTATCCTCCGTCTACAGGGAGCATGACTCCGGTAACATATGCTGAAGCATCTGCCGCTAGGAAGCATGCTGCTGAATCGAGCTCCCCTTCATTTCCGTATCTTTCAAGTGGAATCATAGTCTTAGCATTTTCCTGGAAGAACTCCGAGTCCAGAGTTTCCTGTGTCAGCGGAGTATAGAAATATCCCGGACAAATCGCATTGACAGTTATCTTGTGTTTTCCCCACTCTGCTGCGAGTGCACGTGTCATATTTACAACACCACCTTTTGCTGCGTGATATGGCGCAGAGCCTGCAATCTTATTGCCAACAAGTCCATACATTGAAGCGATATTGATAATACGTCCATATTGAGCCGGTATCATCGCCTGCTTTGCAATAGCACGAGCGACCTTGAATGAACCGAATAAGTCAACCTCCATCTCTTGACTAAACTGTTCATCTGTAATGTCTTCAGCCGGTGCTACAGCTCCGGTTCCTGCATTATTGATCAAGATATCTATTCTACCAAATCTGTCCATAACCTCCTTCACAACAGCATTTACCATTTCTGTATCCGTAATGTCACAACGGATGGCCATTGTCTCAACTCCAAACTCTTCAGCAATATTTTTTGCAACCTCATCAATAAGGTTCTGTCTCCTTGCAACAGCAACAATATTGCATCCGCAACTTGCAAGAGCCTTGGCCATTTGTACTCCGAGGCCGGTTGAGCAACCGGTAACAAATGCAACTCTACCACTTAAATCAAAATAATTCCTTTTCATGTGTCATTCCTCCTCTTCTTCTCACAAAGAAATTCATAATACACTAAACTGAGAGGCATCTTATTGTTCTTATTATTGTACAACATTTTTTTGAAATTAACCAATTGTATTTTTTGTTACAAAAAAAGAGCCTCGACATGAGGCTCTTTTTTTATACAATTGATGTTTGACTACTTTCCGTATTTCTCGATAAGTCTCTTAAATCCAGGAAGTGAGTTTTTAATCATTTCGTTCGATACACAATATGCGAGTCTAAGATATCCAGGGCAACCAAATCCTGTCCCCGGAACGATAAGGATATTCTCTTCAAGCTTTGCTACTTCTGAGAATGCCATATCGTCTCCATTAGGAGCTTTCATAAACAGATAGAAAGCACCATCAGGTTTTGCACATTCATATCCCATATCAATGAGTCCATTATAGAGATCGTTTCGGTTCTGATCATAAGCAGCTAGGTCAGGATCACAAACTACACACTCTTCAACTACTCTCTGCATCAATGTTGGAGGACAAACTGCTCCGAGGTCTCTTGTAGCCCCTGCCATTGCAGCATAGATTTCCTCGCGGTTCTCACATTTTCCAGGAATATATACGTATCCGATACGCTCACCAGGCAAAGACAAGCTCTTTGACCATGAGTAGCATACGATAGTATTATCGTAAACTTCAGGAATAAATTTAACCTTAACACCACCATAAACGAGTTCTCTGTATGGCTCATCAGCGATGATGTAAATAGGATGTCCGTATTCGGCAGCTTTCTTGTCAAGCATATCTCCGATTTTTCTGAGTGTTTCTTCTGTATAAACAACTCCGGAAGGGTTGTTTGGTGAGTTTATTATTACTGCTACAGAATTTTCATCAATCGTTGCTTCCAGTGCCTCGAGGTTAATCTGAAAATCAGGAACGTCAGGTGCAACAACCTTAACATGTCCTCCACCTACGGTGAAGAATACATTATATTCTGGGAAATATGGTGCAATACAGATAAAGTTATCTTCCGGTTTACATGTAAGGGCCTTAGCTACGGAAACCAGTGCAGGTGCACAACCGCATGTAAGGTAAATCTCGCTTGCTTGGGCATTTGTAGAAAATCTATCTCTCAAATTTTTAGCTATAGCTTCACGTGTGCTCTCAAATCCCGGTGCCATAGAGTATCCGTGTAGCAGGATGGAGTCTTCCTCATCCACGAGTTTTTTGATTGTTTCATTTACTTTTGCCGGTGCTGGAATACTTGGGTTTCCAAGGGAATAGTCAAAGACCTTGTCCTTGCCAATCTCCTTTGACTTCTGTAATCCATAAGCAAATAGTTCACGAATTAGACTTGGTGCGGTTCCATATCCGTAATATTTTTCATTAACCATAGTACAATCTCCTTTAACAACTATAAATAATCTATCAGTGATAAACCTTTAGTAGTCTTATTCTATCATAAATTGCGAAATATATCTGTATATAATTTCAACAATAAGGTTGCATTATGTTAAACTATTACTATGATTAAATAAATATTGTGCTATTAAAAACATTCGTAATAAATTTTTTAATCATACCAGAATAACATACCAGAACATAAAAATCGGGGAGAAAACTATGCCAAACAACACACCTCAGAAACATGGCCCTCGGAGTCAGCAGAAGAGAAGTATTCTGGCACAGATTCGAAGAACTTGGGCAAGAAGAATTCGCAACAACAAGCTCAAATCATTTATTATTCTGATAGTATTCATACTAATATTTAACCTTGTGGACTATATTCGAAGCGGCTCATCTATTCGCTTAAATGACGAAGGTTATGTTCATGCCAAGCGTTTTGCCGATAACGCAGTCATAAACGGTCTCGATGTTTCAGAACATCAAGGCGACAAGATTAATTGGACGAAAGTTAAGTCGAGTGGAGTCGACTTTGTATTTGTTCGTGCCGGCTATCGTTCAGCAGGCAAAGGCGAGCTATTTGAAGATAAATATTACAAACAAAATATTCGTGGTGCTGCCAAAGCAGGTCTTATGGTCGGGGTATATTTTTATTCTCAAGCAGTTACTCCTAACGAGGCTGTTGCAGAAGCAAATTATATCCTCTCTCTCGTACGGGGCCTCGATATCGATCTCCCGATTGTTATCGATTATGAAACATACCCTGATGGAAGACTTGAAAAAGCAATAGAGTCAGGTAATATGTATGCTGCGTATATGTATCATGACATCGTTCTGTCTTTTTGCCGAATTGTACAAAATGCCGGATATGAGCCGGGAATATATGCCAACTACGATATGTTTACAAACTATATGGATGCCAGTCTTATCGATGACGAAGCAGTCCTATGGATTGCTCAATATGGCAAGTCGACAGCTCTCAAGGCAAGATATTCTTTTTGGCAATGTTCAGAATCAGCAAAGAGTGGCGGTATCGAAGGAAATGTTGACCATAATTTCTGGTATATCAAGCCAAACAAAACCTACAAGACGAGAGCCATTAATTCATACACTGACCGTATTTCTATTTCTAAATGTGATATCAGCTTCAGCAAAGATAGCTATAATCTCAGAAAACATCGGGCAGATGCAAAAGTAACTGTCCAATACAAAAACAAAAAACTCAAAAAAGGTCGTGACTATGATGTGTTTTTCCTGAACAATACCGATAAAGGCACAGGATACGCACTTATACGTGGCCTCAACAAATATACAGATTACACCGCAAAACCATATATGATTAAATAATGATTGGAGATAATAATATAATGAAATTTGTAAGTTGGAATGTTAACGGTTTTAGAGCTGTACTCAAAAAAGGCTTTGAAGAAGTTTTTAGATCTTCTAACGCAGACTTCTTCTGCTTACAGGAAATCAAAATGCAAAAGGGTCAAGCAGACTTCTGTCATGATGACTACTATGAATATTACAACTATGCGCACAAGAAAGGCTATTCCGGAACTGCTATCTTTGCAAGAAAAACAATCGGAGAGCCTCTTTCTGTTTCGTATGGAATAAATGGCGAACACGACGACGAGGGACGTGTCATAACCCTCGAATACCCTGAATTCTATCTTATCTGCTGCTACATTCCCAATGCACAAGATGGTCTTGCTCGAATAGATTACAGATGTGAATTTGAGGATGCGATGCGCGAATATATTATTGAGCTGGATAAAAACAAACCGGTAATCTACTGCGGAGATTTAAATGTTGCACATCACGAAATCGACCTCAAAAATCCGAAGTCTAACAAAGGTAATGCTGGCTTCTCTGACGAAGAACGGGGTAAATTTACAGAATTGCTCGATTCGGGATTCACAGATACTTTCCGTTATCTATATCCAGAAACCGTAACCTATTCTTGGTGGACATACAGATTCAATGCACGTGCAAACAATGCCGGTTGGCGTATAGATTATTTTATAATATCCGAAAGGCTCTGTGATAAACTTCTGGATGCAACCATCCATACCGACATATTTGGAAGCGATCACTGCCCTGTTTCCATCGAAATGAATATATAAAAAATTTTCCCAATCAATAATAATTGCAAATCAAAAACAGGTATATTCATACAAATATACCTGTTTTCTTTATCTTCCTAATAATCAGAATTTCAGACTGTCAAATTTGCTCTTCTTAGGATATGCTTTTGGGCCAACAGCCTCAGACATTTCTTTAATAGCTTTCTTTTCCTTGTTACTTAACTTCGTAGGAACTTCAATGACTACCTTAACATACAAATCGCCTTTCCTGCCGGTTCTGACATTAGGAGCTCCTTTTCCCTTAAGCCTGAACGACGATCCGGTTTGTGTTCCCGGTGAAATGCTATAGCTGTAAGTCTCTCCAAAGCCCGGTACAGACACTTTATCTCCCAAAACAGCCTGCTCATATGTAATCGGCATCTCGAGATATAGATTGTCTCCTCTACGCTTGTATGTACTGTGAGGTCTGACATTGATAACAATATACAAATCTCCGTTCGGTCCACCGTTGATACCCGGGGCTCCCTGCCCTCTCAAGGTTACGACGCTATCATTGTCAACACCCTTCGGAATATCCACTTTTATCTTTACGGTCTTTCTTATTTTGCCGGTTCCCTTACAATCAGGACACGGAGACTCAATTATCTGTCCGGTACCACCACACTTACTGCAAGTTGTAACATT
>LFRM01250556.1_pt2 | contig 10455 bp, 12 predicted proteins | sample 618341 | NCBI WGS metagenome assembly LFRM01 (sample SAMN03654438, study PRJNA283298) | anaerobic digester metagenome | isolation source: pool of bioreactors CSTR01a, CSTR02a, and CSTR03a thermophilic anaerobic... | place: Denmark: Kgs. Lyngby | collected 2014-05-21 | reverse complement strand
GTTCATCGCCGCCAAGGGGCGTGAAGATATTCTCTACCGCCTGGCCGGCCAGCTCGAGCAGACCGAGAATTGGATCAAGGTTGAACAAAACCCCATCTTTAAGGTAGAGATTGATGGCTGATTAAAGGCTGAAATCCCCCCGCCCCCCCTTTCGGGGCCTGGCTGCCAGCAATGAGAGATAACACAGCATTTATCTTGTAGGGGCGGGCCAAGGGCTGCCCGTAGGCTCACTTTCGATACAGCCCCCTACAACCCTTCCGGGATCGGCTGCCGCTAGCAGATAAACAGAGCAGCATTCATCTAGTGAATAATAAAATCCTCGAAGCCATTCTTTGGCAAAGGGAAACGCATTCGGTGAACGATAGGGCCGCTTATGGAGTGCACAGGGGACGGCCGACGTCAGCTAGTTTTTCGGGGTAGATGAAATCGATGATGTCGTAAAAATCGGCAAAGGGCACAAAAAGTATGTTATTGGCGGCACAGTACTCAGCCAAGCGGTCACCGGTACGAGCAAAGATCAGGTCTGCATGAGAGGCGCCAAAACGATCGTTAAACCCGTTGCCAATATAAATTACTCGGTAGCCCTTTTTTTTTAATTCAACAACATGGGAAGCTTTGCAATTACCGCAGATATCACAGGTGGGGTTCGCATGGGGCGTTTCTATGGTTACGCTGTCGCCGCTTCCGATAATAAGCATGTTGCTGTGGATGCCGCTAATATATTTTAAAAGACCATACCGTTCTAAAATTGGTTCAATGTAGAAGCCGAAACCGTCGCTGGCAATATAGACAGGCCTTCCGCTGTCGTGAGCGAATTTGAGAAATTGAGCAAACCCCGGCTCAAAATCTGCCGCTTCGAAAGCAATCGCTAGCATCTGCTCCCGGTCGGCAGGAAAATGGCGAACCATTTCCTCCAGCCATCTTTTCATCCCGATCTTGCCCTCCCGGTAGAAGCGGTAAACCTCCGAGGCCGCCGAACCGGCATATTTTTTAGCCAGAATTGAAGTAATATCAGTTCTGGTAACGGTACCGTCAAAATCTACAACATAAGCCATCTTCACGAAAGATATCACCCTGTCTTTTATTATGATTTCCCCTGTTGAAAAGCGGTAAGCTCCTCCATTACCTCAGCCGCGCTCTTTAAATATAGCAGCTTCTCCGCCAGCCCGGCAACTTCTTCTTTGACGCATTTCCCCACAGCCTCTTTAGTCAAAAGAACTGAGCCAGCGGCCACGCTGAGCTCGTCAATACCCACTCCCACCAAAAAGGGGATGAATAAACTGTCCGCAGCGGCTTCACCACAAACTCCAACAGGAATCCCTTTTGCATGTGCGGCTTTTGCCGTCATATCAATGAGCTTGAGAACGGCCGGGTGGTAATGGCTGGCCAGGTGGGCCACCCTTTCGTTGGTCCTGTCTGCAGCTAAAGTATACTGGACCAGGTCGTTGGTGCCGATGCTGAAAAAATCGACTTCTTGGGCAAGCGCGCCGGCTATGAGTGCGGCAGAGGGTATTTCAATCATCGCTCCTATCTCGATGGTTCCGGCAAAGCTGTGCCCCTGTTCTAAAAGCTCTTTCTTAACCTCTTCAATAATAGCGCGGCCCCTCCTGGCCTCTTCAAGAGAAGAGATCATGGGAAACATGATTTTGAGAGAGCCGCTTAAGGAAGCCCGAAGGATCGCTCTCAACTGGGGCTTGTAAATCTCCGGGCGCTCAAAATAAAGCCTCACGGCCCTGTATCCCAGGAAAGGATTCTGTTCAAGAGGCAGGTTAAGATAGGGAATCTCCTTGTCCCCGCCCACATCCAGCGTCCTGATGATTACCGGCCGCCCGTTCATCTTACGGACAACCTCTTCATAAACCGCCAGCTGCTCCTCTTCTGAGGGAAGCCGCTCTTTTTCCATGTAGAGAAACTCGGTGCGGAAAAGGCCGATCCCCTCGGCGCCCTGCTCCAGCAGCCGTTCCAGGTCGCTCCGGCAGCCCATGTTGCCTGCCACTATAACCTTGTGCCCGTCCCGGGTAAGCGCGGGTCGGGTCCTGTAAGCTGCCAGCCGCTCCCGCCTTTTTTTCTCCTGCTCCTGACGCTCGCAGTATGAAGCTACGATCTCCGACGAGGGGCGAAGAATAACCAGCCCTTCCTCCCCGTCAACAATAACCCGATCTCCTGTTTTCACCCTGGCCAATATCTCTTCGCCCGCGCCGACTACGGCGGGGATGCCGAGGGAGCGAGCCATGATTGAAGTATGCGAAGTCCGTGAGCCCGCCGCCGTGGCAAAGGCCAAAACCATGGCCGGATCGAAGAGGGCGGTTTCGGAGGGACTTAAGTCATGGGCAAAGATAATCACCGGCTGCTCGAAGCGCGCCTGCGGCCGCCGGCAGCCGTTTAAGCGCATGATAATCTGAGAGCCGATATCATTCAGATCGGCAATCCGGGCCCGGATATACTCGTCCTCTATGCCGGCAAAAACAGACTCGTGCTTCCGGATAACCCGATCGATTGCCGCGGCGGCGCTAATTTTCTCCTTTTTTATCATCTCACGTACCGGCGGGAAAAGCTCAGGATCGTCCAGCAGCATCATCTGTGCCCGGAAGATCTCCGCCTCCTTGGCGCCAACCTTTGAGACGGTCCGGGTAATGAGATCGGCTATTTCCTCCCGCACCTCGGAGAGAGCTCGCTCCAACGCATCCAGCTCCGCCCCAACCGCTTCATCGCTTATCCGCGTCACGCTGATATGCAATTTCTGCTGCTCCTGCAGGTAAGCCGGGCCGATGGCGATACCCGGCGATGTCCCGTTAGCGTGGATTATCTCCATCGTTGTTTACTCCTCTGAATCTTCTTCCGGCAACTCTTTTTCTATAACCCTGGCCAGTTCTGCCGCCGCCGCTTCCGCGTCTTCACCCTCGGCTTGAATCGTAACCCTGCTACCCTGGCCGGCGCCCAGGCTTAACACCCCAATCATGCTCTTGGCGTTGATCTCCTTGCCGTTGCAGATAATCTTGATATCCGACTCAAACCAATTGGCCTTCTGAACAAAAATCGCAGCCGGCCGGGCATGCAGGCCTGTTTTATTGGTCACAACCACTTCTCTTTCGGCAAACATCCCTACTCCTCCACAGATTTTTTTAACAAAGCATAATTCTCTTCCAGGGCTCCCTTGTTAAACAGGCTTCTCCCGGCCACTACAATATCGGCGCCGGCTCGCACTACTTCTGCAATGTTTTCGGGAGATACTCCCCCGTCAACCACCCACTTAACCCCATCCAGGCCGGGCTGCTGCCGGCCGCCGGCAACTTTATGTAAAACTCCGGGCAAGAAAATGGCATCCTCATACTCGGGCTCGGTAGTCAAAATAAGCACGTAATCTAGGAAAGGCCGGTAAATCTGCAGCGGCGGCAGCTCCGTTTTTGGATTGAAAGCCAGGCCCGCCTTCATGCCATGGTGCTTAATCAGGCCCAGGGTTCGCCGTGGATAGGGGCAGGCTTCGTAATGCACTGACACCCAGTCGGCACCCATCCCGGCCAACGACGCAATGATCCATTCCGGCTGGTGCATCATGAGATGAACATCGAAAGGCAGCGTTGAAAAAGAGCGCAGGTCGGAGATAATCTTCACACCAAGCGTCATCACCGGAACAAAGCTGCCGTCTTCGACGTCAAAGTGGATCATTCCCACGCCAAGCCTGTTTAGATCGTCCATTACTTTTTCCAGCTGGTGCAGCGGCGCCGCAGCCAGTGAGGGAGCGATGGTAACCATAATTACACCCCTAAATTGGCCCTAAATTGGCGAACCTTTTCCATGAATGATTTGACCCGCTTCACGTCAACAGGATTTTCAAACTTCCCGTCAACCTTGAAGGTAGTGCCGACAACAGCGCCGTCAGCAATAGAAAGCTGCTGCTCCACATTCTCCGGCCGGACCCCGGTATTGGCAAAGACGAGTGTACCCGGAACAGCCTGTTTTACCAGGCTAAGAGTCTGGGCATCCGTTTCCGCGCCGGCAGTTAAACCGGAAACACAAAGGGCGTCAGGCCTGGCATTAAAGACCGTGCTCTTCGCAATAGAGACAACATCCCGCTGCGAGAGATAGGCGGCGCCTTCAGGAACAATGTTGAAGAGCAGCTTCACCCCTTCAGCACCGATAGCATGCTGGTGCCGGACAACTGAGCCGCAGTCTGTATTCCAGAGGCCGAAATCGCTGGCGTAGGCGCCTGTGAAGATCTCCCGGACAAACCTGGCGCCGGTAGCCACAGCCAGGTCCAGCGAAGCAACGGGATCCCAGAGAACGTTTACGCCAAAAGGCACTTCAATTTCCGAAAGCAGCTCGCCGATGAGACGAGCCATCGACGCTACCGTTTCGGTCCTCACCCTGGTTAGGTAAGGCATGCTGAATTCGTTGGAGAACATTACCGCATCGATGCCCCCCTCCTGCAGAGCATCCAAATCCCTGCGGGCAGCATCGATTATTTTCTTCATCCCGCCGGCCCTGTCATAACCCGGGTCGCCCGGCAGCGGAAGGAGGTGACACATGGCAATAATCGGTTTCTCAGTCCCAATAATCTCTTTAGTCCACATCTTCATCTTCCTTTCAAGTTTTACAATATTTAGCATCCCCGGCGCAAATCGAGGCTGCCGTCAAAGCGGCTGATCGCTTTATTTATAAGTGAAGCACACCATTGGATATCTCGCAGATCAGCGGTCTCTATAGGAGCATGAGTGTAGCGGAGCGGCACGGAGAGGTGAGCCATGGCTGCTCCCTCATCTCCGGCCAGCTGGGTAAAGGCATCGTCGGTAATCACCCCGATGATTACCTCGCGCTGATAAGGCAGCTGCATCTCTTCAGCGATCCGCTCCAGGAAACGTCTTAGGCTGGGATTGGGAATCAGTCCGCCGAGAGTGCCGCGGCCGTGGAAATTCATCTGAGTTACCGCAGGCCCTTTGCCCAGGGCAATGTCGTATTTCATCTTCAGGTCAGGAGTATCGCATGCCGGTGTAATATCAAGGCAGATTGCCGCCGCCGGTTGCAGCTTTTGAAATACCGGCAGCAGGCCCCGGATATTAAACTCTTCCTGAACCGAGGCCACCAGGTATGCCGTAACCGCAGGCCGGTGATCGTGCAGGTATTCCGCCGCCTGCAGCAGGAGGTAAATGCCGATTCTGTTGTCAAGCGCTTTGCCTGCAACCCGGTATTTGCCAAGCCGGGTAAGATTGGCACGATAGGTCACCGGGCTGCCAGCATTAATCCCGGCGGCAAGCACCTCTTCGCGGCTGCTCATGCCGATATCAATATACATCTGCTCCCTGGAGGGAACTGTTCGCTTAGCCTCATCCGGTGTCAGATGATGAGCATATGCCCCGATGACGCCGGGATAGCTGCTGTCACCGTAAACAGAAAAAACATCCACAAACTGCCCGGGCAGCGTCTTTTCAGGCACCCCGCCGATTCGTTCAAAGCGCAGGAAACCGCTTTCTTCAACTTTGCTGACCATGAGACCCACCTCGTCAAGATGGGCAAAAACCAGCAACTCCGGTCCCCCGGGATCCATTCCTTTAAAAAGTGCGGTAACATTGCCCACGCGATCAACGGTGACCTCGTCGGCATACTGCTCCAAGCAGCGCTTCACTCTCCCGATTAACGGATCTTCAAAACCGGAAGGCGCTGCCACCGCGGTTAAAGATTTAAGCTGTTCATATACCTTTTCCATACATGGCACCTCCTGCAATTCTATTACCCGACATACATCCTTCCGCCATCGGCCACAATGATCTCACCACAGAGATAAGAAGAAAGCTCGGAGCAAAGGAAAAGAACAATCCTTGCAATATCTTCCGGGTAGCCGATCCTTCGGACCGGCATCATCGGTATATAGTGCTCCAGAAGTTCCTGTTCGTCTTTATAGCGCGCCATCAGCATATCGCTTTTGATCACCGCCGGGGCGATGCCGTTAACCAGGATACCCAATGGCGCATAAGTTCTGGCCAGATAGCGCGTCAGGCTGCAGGTGCCTCCCTTGGAAACGGCATACTCAGGGATACCCGTACTTCCCGTAAACGCCGCGGTGGAAGATATGTTTACAATCCGCCCGCTGCCCCGCCGCGCCATGTGCTCTTTTACCGCTTCAGCCATGTAGTATGGCCCCTTTACATGGACAGCCCAGCTCTTATCCCAATCAGCGACCACACCGGCGTTGTTTATGAGAAAATCGATCCGGCCGCAACAGGCGAGAGCCTGCTCAATCAAAATGCCTGCGCCTTCAGGATTAGAAACATCCTGGCAAAAGTAATGCGGCTCCGCCTCTGCATTTTCCTTTTTTATCAATTCCAGCTCTTTTGTGATTTTCTCGGCTGGAACCAAGTCATCCAGAACCAGCTGCGCACCGGCCCGGGCCAGGAGCAGTGCCGTACTCAGGCCTATGCCCTTGGCCGCTCCGGTAATCAGCGCAACCCGACCGCTTAAATCGATGGTGTAAGAAATCCTTCCCCACCCCTTCACTCCATTAAATTTCAATGACACATTTTAAGCTCTCTTTTCTCCCCTGAGTGTGTAAAATAGCATCGGAGAGACCTTCAAGCGGAAACCTATGCGTAATAATCGTATCGCTGTCAATTACTCCTTGCGAGAGCAGGTCCAGCGCCTCCCTGGTATCAAGGTGATCGGCTGAATAGCTGGATAGTACGGTTTGTTCATAGAAAAAGATCCGGGATGGATAAAAATCGACCTTCTCTTCCGGGTGAGTAGTGGCAAAAAGCAATATGGTGCCGCCCCTGCCGGCAAGCTGCATCCCCATATTGATGGCGCTGAGATCTTTAGCCACCACCAGTACTTTGTCCGCCCCCTCGGCTGATAGGATGCTTTGCAAGCGTTCAGCTTCTGCACCAGGTTCCTCCAGGGGGCTCAATACTACCGGAGCGCCAAAGCGTCGTGCAATCTCCTGTCTCCAGGGAAGCAACTCATAGACCACCAGTTTCCTGATCCCGTAATGGAGGAGCACCTGGATAAACATCAATCCCATGGCCCCGGTGCCGACAAGAACCACCGATTCCTCGGATTTTATTGCCGCCAAACGCAGGGCATGGATCACGCAGGCCAGCGGCTCAATCAGGGTCCCTTCGACGAAGCCGACCTGCTCAGGCAGAATGAGAGTGTCAACGGCCACGTGATGGGCTGAAGCCAGAAAATACTCCGCAAAACCGCCGGGATTATAATGGGTGGCTCGGAAGGTTGCACAACTGGTATATCTGCCTTTCAAGCAGCTGTCGCAGATCAGGCAGGGGACATGATGATGAACGAAAACCCGGTCCCCTTCACGAACATTTTTTACACCTTTACCGGTGCGGGCCACTATGCCGGTGGCTTCGTGCCCCATGACCATCGGAGCGCGGGGAGTGAGATACCATTCCATCGTATCTCCCACACAGACACCGCAAGCTTTGGTCTGAACAAGAATCTCTCCTTCACCCGGTTCGGGGATGGGCCGCTCCTCAATATCAATATTTCGGTTATTATAATAAACGGCAACTTTCATATAAATGGCCTCCCACTTGCTAATCAGGGGGCGGGAGGGGCCAGGAGCGCTTTTTTTACAAGGCCCCTCCCTATCCACCTCATATGAATGTTCGCTTCAAAAAGCGCTTATTAGGCGCCAAACAACCGGCCGATCTGGAAGAGCACCCAGGTAATCCAGTTGCCTGCGGAAAGTGCAGTGATGTCCACTGCTCCGGAGGGCATTTCGTAGCCAATTGAAACAGCCATCTCGGTAAGCGACGAGCCAAAAGAGGTGCAGACAAGCAGGACTATGCTCATGATCACGATACCGTTAATCACCGAGCGGAAGAGGTTGCCCCTGGAGAGGAAGGGGACCATGGCCACAAAGTAGAAGAGGGAAGCCAGGTCGGCAAAAGGCAGCACCCTGTTGCCCGGCAAGATCAAGGCCAGGCCTAGAACGATGGGAATTAAGATGATCCCCGCGGCTACCGTTACCGGATGGCCGATCAGGATAGCCGAGTCGAGACCGATATAGAATTCCCGTCCCTTGAACCTCTTCTGCATAAATTCCTTCGCCGATTCAGAAATCGGGGTCAGCGCTTCCATGAACAGGCCAATGATCCGCGGAATCAGGACCATCACCGCGCCCATGGTTATACCGAGAGTCAGCAGGCCGGGGATATCACTGGCCAGGCCGCCGAAGAGCCCCACGATGATTCCAAGAATTGTCCCCAGGATAAGCGGATTGCCGAAAATGCCCCATTTTTCCCGGATGTTTTTCTCATCCCACTTAATATCCCTGACATAGGGAATGCGGTCGATAACCCAGTTTACAGCAGCGATAATGGGAACGCTGGTAATAGCCCATCCGTGTGGGATGGAGATCCCGGGAATGTTATAAAATTCCTGGACCCGTTTCGCCGTTCGGTCCGCAATGATCAAGCAGGCAGCGGCGTGGATGGCGGCAGCGATTAAGCCGAAAGCCATGCTTCCCGAAGCGAGATAAACAACAGATGCCGTAAAGGCGTGATTCCAGAAATTCCAGATGTCCACGTTGAGCGTTTTGGTCAATTTGAAAGCCAGCATGAGCACATTAACCGCCAGAGACACCAGGATAACCAGTGCGCCGGCTTTGGTTCCGAAAGCGATGGCCGCGCCGACCCCCCAGCCCACGTCCAAAATCCCCAGATCTGCCCCGGTATTCTCGACCATGGTTTCAACTACAGGAGTCAAGGTCCCGATAAGCAAGCCGATTACCAGGTTAAGAGAAATGAATGCAGCCCCGAGGGTGAAACCTGCACGCAAGGCAGTGCCGAACCTCTGCCCGAATATTAGCCCCAATATCAGGATAATAATCGGAAGCAAAACCGGCACGCCGAGGCTCGTTAGAAAATTACCGATCGTCTCAATGACTTCGACAAATGTCATGGTTCCAACTCCTTATCAGTTATTTCGTTCTGACCTCTTGTTCCGATCTCCCGCACAGCATCCGCAATTTGCCTAACCAATTCCTCTTCTCCGATTCCGGTTAGCAGGGGTACTGCAGAAAAAACCGGCTTGTCTAGATTGACAGTTACCTGGGCATTACTCACTATGATGTCGTAGCTATCGGCACGATAAGGCAACTCATTATTCCCGCAGCCGTCGATGCTCACATTAAGAAGGTTTTCCTTTTCCAGATAATCACGCAGCTTGTAAGCAGCGTGCATCGACGTGGCTACCCCTGAACCGCATACAACTAGAATTTTTACCCTTTTCATCGCTACACCTCAACACTCCATCCAACTGAAATCTTCATATAAAGAAAGCTCGCCTTTTGGACAAAACCACCTCCTTAAAATTAATTCTTTAGCTCTACATCAGAACCACACCCTTCACTTGCAAAATGCTTCTCCAATGCCAGCAAGACCTCCTCAGCTTTTTGAGCTTGCCGGATTTTATTAAGCATACTCTTATCCTGCAGGATCTGCATGATCTTCTGCAGTGATTTAAGCTGCATAGCCGGCTCTTTTATGGCCATGACGATGACCAGCTCCACCGGGATCTTCTCCTGAGGGTTATCCATCGCCTGAAAGAAAACAGGCGCCTCCAAAGTAGCTATGGCTAGGGCGGGCTTAATTACGTGCTCGGTATCGGTATGAGGAATGGCTACTCCGGTTACAGTGGTCTGAAGGCCCGTGGGATAAGCCTCTTCCCGGTCAAGAAGAGCCTGAAAAAAGCTCTCTTTAACATAACCGTATTTGCCCAGCAGCCCGGCAAGTTTATTTAATACCTCTTCCTTTGAGGCTGCCTTCTCACCAACTAAGATTAAATTTTCATTTAAGCCAAACTTTTCTTGATTGGTAGGGCTGGTTGATGGCAAGATTGATCTCCTCCTCAATTTCCCGGGCCGAATTAGCCGAGCGGATTATCTGGATTTTTCTCTCATCGTTGATTACTTTCAAAAGTGATTCAAAGAGTTGCCGGTCGGTAACGCGCAGGGCCAGCAAAAAGACAAGGTCAACCTGCAACCCCCACCACTCTACAGGTTCAGCCAGGGTGGCCACGGCCACCCCCGCCTTAATGACATACTGGGGATCGGCGTGGGGAATGGCCAGTCCTCCCTGCAGGCAGGTCGGCCCCATCTCTTCCCGTTCAAAGACGCTTTCAATGAAACCGGGCTTGACATAGCCCTGCTGCAGCAGCTTGTGCCCCAGCTCCCGGATAACCGTATCCCGGTCAGGCCATCGCTGCTTAACCACAATCACTTCAGGCCCGGTGATCTTTCCGCTGTTAACCGCAAGAATATCGCCGCGCCCCAGCAGCAGTTTCAAATGCTCCATCCCTTCTCCGTTAATCACATCATAAAAGGGGATAAAAGGCAGGCCGTTAATCTCGGGATCAATTGTCCCTACAGCAGCAATAACCCGCTGCTTATGCCGCCACCGATCAACCTTCTGCGACAGCTCCTCCTCATCCATCAGTCCCGCTGTT
>LFRM01105686.1_pt1 | contig 10457 bp, 5 predicted proteins | sample 618341 | NCBI WGS metagenome assembly LFRM01 (sample SAMN03654438, study PRJNA283298) | anaerobic digester metagenome | isolation source: pool of bioreactors CSTR01a, CSTR02a, and CSTR03a thermophilic anaerobic... | place: Denmark: Kgs. Lyngby | collected 2014-05-21 | reverse complement strand
CCAAAAAATCCATCTGTTTCTGCTACTCTCCGTTACTTGCAAAGTGAATTTTAGGTATTGACTTTTTTAATCGGATATTTTTTAATTCTATTTAGTAACCCCGCCCGCAAACAACAACCCCATACTATTATCATATTTATATATCTAATTGATTTATCAATTAGCTACTTTTAAGCGACAATTGAAAAAAGTTAACAAATTTTATTTTTGAAACTAACAACCCAAAAAATTACTCAAAACATCACCGCCGATAATCTCCCAAGAATTACGCTCCCCTTTATTTTTGAAAACTGTCAATTTTAGATATTGACTTTTTTTAATTGGATAATTGTTAATCTATTATGGTGTCCTATTTTTTACTAAATCAAAGAACAGAAGATTATTCATTTTGAATTAAATATTCAAAGCGTCGATTATTTGCTCTTGCGTCATATCGTCTTTCAAGACCGTTTTCTCTTTTTAGGGAGGGTCGCAGGCGCCAAGCGCCAAACAAGACAAGGCCAAAACCGCCGTCAAAACATAAACCAAGAATTTTTTATAACATTTTCCTTTTTATAGTAATAAGTATACAATCATTAAGCCTTTCTTTTCAACCTCCAAAAATCAAGGGGCGCAAAGCGTTTAAGACGCCAAAAACGGCGCAAAACTGCCGATGTCATACAGATTTAAGCAAAAAAAATTTTTTTGCCTATTGAAATATTGTAAAAAATGTTATACAATAACATTAAGAATTCTTTACAAAGGGGGGATTTTTATGTCAGTTTCAAACGCTACAAAAGAGTATGACGTTGTTGTTATCGGCGCGGGGAACGGCGGTTTGACCGCGGCGGCATGGGCGGCGAAGAAAGGCTTAAAGGTACTGCTGTGCGAACAGCATAACCTTCCGGGAGGCTTTGCCTCAAGCTTCGTAAGGGGCAGGTTTGAGTTTGAGCCCTCTCTTCACGAATTGTCCGACATCGGGGAAGGGGAAAGCAAGGGCGGCTGCGGCTTAATGTTTGACAGGCTGGGGCTGGATGTTGAATGGAATAGGGTGCCCGAAGCGTACAGGCTCATTCTTACCGAGCACAAAGCCGACATTGTCATGCCTTTTGGAATTGAGGAATATGTGGCAAAAATGGAACATTATGTGCCAAACAGCCGCCAAAAGACCGAGGAATTTATTTCCCTGTGCCAAGAGGTGGTGGAAGCCTTGGCGTATTTAGCGGAAAGTAAAGGTTCGCCGGACAAGAAATATCTGATAAAAAATTACGGCAACTTTATGAGGACGGCGTCTTATTCGGTGGAGCAGGTGCAGAACGCCATGAAGATACCCCAAGACATAAAGAACATTCTCAACGCTTATTGGTGCTATTTGGGCATACCCGTGGACCGTTTGAATTTCACGGTATACGCGGCCATGTTCTATAAGTATGTAAAATACGGCGCTTACATACCCACAATGAGATCGCACGAGATTTCGGCGGCTTTGGACGCCAAAATCAGAGAGTTTGGCGGAGAAATAGCCTACAACACCCGCGTGGAGAAAATCCTTGTGGAAAACAACAGAGTAACGGGCGTTGTTACGCATAAGGGCGAAACAATAAAAACCAAGCATGTCATAGCCAACGTCTCTCCCCACAATGTTTACGGCTTTATGATAGAGCCGCATACCGAAGTGCCGCAAATCGCGAAAAAATCGCTTAACGCGCGCAGAGTGGGGTCGGCGGGCTTTGTGCTGTATTTGGGACTTAACAAAAGCCCCGAAGAATTGGGACTTACCGATTACAGCTACTTTATTTACCCGAATATGGACACAAACGCCATGTACGACAGCTTAAAGGACAGGAACGGCAATGTGCCGCAAGCCACCATTTGCTTGAACGCCGCCATTCCCAATTGCTCCCCCAAAGGCACTACCATAATGTCGTTTACCACGCTGTTTTCTCCGTACAGCTGGAACGATGTCAAGGAAGAGGACTATTTTAAGGAAAAGAACAGAATAGCCGACAAAATCCTTGACAACTTCGAGCAGGCGACGGGCATAAGAGTAAGGGACTGCATCGAGGAATTCGAGGTGGCCACGCCTTTGACATTCGCGAGATACACGGGAGCTTACGGCGGTTCGATATACGGCTACGAGCCCGACTCATGGGATTCGGCGCTGCCCAGAATGATGATGATGGAGCAGGACATATACATAAAGGGACTGCGTTTTTCGGGCGGTTCGGCTTTCCGCATACACGGCTACGGCTCTTCGTATTTATCGGGAGAAACGGCGGCTTTGCTTACGCTAAAAGATATTAGGGAGGGAGAATAAAATGAAAAAAGTCAATGTTAAAATAAAACCCATAGGGCTGTTTGATTTGCTTGCTTTCAAAAACATTGTGCCCAACCGCGTAAAGAGGTTTCAAGCGGCGAGCGACAGCGACGTGGCGGAACAGAACATAAACAAATTGGCAAAAAGACTGCACCCCCAAAAGCAAGAAATGGTAATAAAAGAAATAATCGAACGGGGCAAAGGGGTAAAGACCTTCAGACTGAAAAGGAAAGACGGCGAGAATCCCGCGTACTTCAGAGCGGGGCAATACATAAGCTTAAGATTGAGCTTGGACGGGTCGGTATTCACCAGACCGTATTCGCTATCGTCTTCCCCCAAGGACGCGCTTAACGGTTTTTACGACATAACCATTAAGGCGAACGAAGACGGCTTTTACTCCAAATGGGCGGTTGAAAACCTGAAAAAGGGCGACCAAATCGAATGTTCGGCTCCCGAAGGAACATTTTATTACGAAAAGCTGAGGGATTGCGGCGCCGTGGTAGGCATATGCGGCGGAAGCGGCATAACCCCCTTTATATCCATGGCAAAAGCCATAGCCGAGGGCGACGAGGACTTTAACTTGATTTTGCTGTACGGCAGCTGCAAGGAATGCGACATTCTGTTCAAGGACGAGCTGGCGAAGCTGGAGAAAAAGAGCGGCGGCAAGGTCAAGACCGTGCATGTTCTGAGCGAAGAAGAGAACAAGGCTTACGAGCAAGGCTTTATCACCTCAAAGATAATCAAAAAATACGCCCCCGCCGACCAGCCTTATTCGGTGTTCATGTGCGGGCCTCAAGCCATGTATGACTTTGTGGACAAAGAGCTTAACCGTTTGAAGATTGAAAGAAGGCTGATAAGAAGGGAGCTGTTCGGAGAAATCAAAAACGTACAAAGCGCTAAAGGCTACCCCAAGGACGCCAAAAAGGAATACAAGATTAAAGTAAAGACGCTTGACGGCATTAAGGAAATAAAAGCAAAAAGCAACGAATCGGTGCTGGTCGCCATAGAAAGGGCGGGCATAGCCGCGCCCTCAAAATGCCGAAGCGGGGAATGCGGCTACTGCCGCAGCAAACTGCTGGAAGGGGATGTGTTCATCACCGAGGACAACGACGGCAGAAGAGCGGCGGACAAGAAATTCGGATTTATCCATCCCTGCTCAAGCTATCCTTTGTCCGACTTGTTCGTGGAAATCCCCGAAGCGTAAAATCCCCACCAAAACAAAACAACCAAAAAATAGCGGCTTTTTAGCCGCTATTTTTAATTAAATCCGCAAATGAATAGGGCAAAAAACCCCATAATCAATTGTTGTCCGTATACAATTCCACTTCCTGCCCCGGAGAGCCGGACAATCCTTTGGAGCCTCTGTAATTGGGGTCTAAATGGTCGCCGCCTTCGCCGCCTTGTCCGCCTTGTCCTCCCATAAATTTAGGGGAAGAGTTTATGAGCAAATATCCTTTGCCCAGATATCCGGCGCCGCCTTTTCCGCCTTGTCCGCCGTCTCCGCTTTTTCTCAGCCAAGTTCTGGGGTCAAAGGTGTTGGCGCCCGTGTATTTGCCGCCCTTGCCGCCTTTTCCGCCGTCTCCGCCTTGAGCTTCCAGCGTTTGAAGACGCCTTACCGCCAAGCCTTCATGCATGGCGGCGAAAATGCCGCTGCCCCCGCGGTTGCCGGCGTATCCCCGCCTTGTGGAAGCGCTGTCGTTTTTTGTGTCCGAGCCGTTTTTGCCGTTAGAGCCCCGCCCGCCAAAAAGCTTCAAGCTGTTGGATTGGGGGTTTTCCCCCAAATCGCCGATAATCTCAATAAACCCGCATTCAATGCCGTGCCCGTCCATGCCCGCCTAAATAATGTTCTCCCCCTTGACCACCAATTTTATAGTGCTGTTTTGGGGAGCGCTTATGCCGTCGGTTTGGTCGGGGGAACGCAAACGAAGGTTATCGATAATCAAAAGCAAAGTATTTTGGCGATGCAGCACCGCTATGGAGAAGTTAAAGGTTTTTTGGAGATTTCCCACAATTTCCACATTCATGACATTGTCGGGGATAATCACTTTGTCCACCCCGCCGGAAGAAGCGGCTTGGGAAAGGTCAATAATAATATTGGGCTTAAGATTGTCTTTGTTGTTCTTGTAATCCTGAGCGTAATCGCCGACGCCGCTATATACCGCGAGCGAACTTCCGTCCATGCCCGTCAAGGTATCAAGGGCGCGGGGATTAAAGTTAACCTTGTCGCATTCCAGCAAATTCAACNNGGGCGACTATGTCGTCAAAATCTTGGGGCAAATCGTTGCCGCCCACTTTCAATGTTTGCAGCGAAACAAGGGAAGATAATTCTTTGAAATTGTTTTTGCCCAAGCAGTTGTCGGAGATATCCAAATACTTAAGGGGAAGTCCGACAATGGGGAAAAGCCAATCGATTAAGTTGCCGCTGGCGTCCAAATATTCCAAAGACGACAAGTTAGAGAGGGCGCTCAAACTCCTTAAATTGCAGTCAGCTATGTGAAGTTTTTCAAGATTGACGAACTTTGACAGCAGATAATCCCCCCCTCTGTGGTTATACAATTTTCCGTTTAGGTTCAATTCCTTTACGGCGGCCATATCGTTTGAGGTGGCTTGAACGCCGTCTATTGCCCCGCTTTCTTTCATCTCATCCAAGAAAATTTGGGTCAAGGCGTTTACCGAAGAAGCGGTAAAGGTAAGGAAAGTTTGGCCGTCTTGCTTAATTACTATATCGGTTTGCCCGATTCCTTGGAACATAAGCGCGCCGTCAGTAAGCGAAGCTATATTGGTATTTGTGATTTCGGCGGTCATATCGATGAGATGCGGCTCAAGGTAATAATTAGTATCCAAAAGAACATCGCTAAAAATATCTTCCAGCGCCATTCTCAAAGTTTCTTGAGTATGCTTTACGGTAACTTCCAAAGGCTGGCTGGAAATCCCGTCGGCGTAAGCCGTTACCGAGATTTTTCCGGGCATGAAAGAATGCAGAACATTGCCGGAAATAAAGGTCAAAGCGTGCTGCTGCTGCTGTTCCGTCAAGCTGAAAGAAGCGTTTTGAGCGACTTCGCCGTTTTGCCATTTGGCGACAAGGATATTTTCGGCATTGACATAGAACGGCTGTTGGGCGTAAACGGTAAGGATTCTTTCTTCCTCTTCTCCGTTTTTGTCATTGATTTTAATACAGCCCGCCAGCGCCAAAACGCACAATAAGCACAAAGCCCACAAAAATATTTTCTTTATCGATTTCAATTAACGCCTCGCGATTTTTCACAGTGATGATTATACCTTTAGTCTACCAAACTTTCATTTGACGGTCAATACTAAAGGTATTAATAAGTATTAGGTTTGATTCTTAAATAAATCTACAATAGATATTTAGAATATAAAGTATAAAAGTAATATGATAAAAAAAGATCAAAGATTAAATCATGTGAATAGAATATGGGAATTAGACTTTATAAGAGGCATTTGCATTTCAGCTATGATTTTCAATCACTTCTTATTAATTATGTTATTCTTTTACTCACATTATTGGGATATAAAACCTGAAGGAATTTTAGGTAAAATTATTGATTTTGCTTATTATGCTTTTTCTAATGGAAATAATATTAGGTCTTCAATTTCATACGCAGTATTATCATTCTTTTTTCTATTAGCTGGCATAAGTTCAATTCTTTCTTATAACAACAAGACAAGAGCTTTTAAATTGGGTTTGATGACACTTTTAATGCAATTATTTAGTTTTATCATTTCAAATTTATTTAATATTGAAGTTTATATTCTATTTGGCGTATTTGCTTGTTATTTGAGCTGTTTGCTAATTTACATAATAGCTTTTTCAATATCAAAACATTATAAATCAAATGCGTTTTTTTATTCTATTATGAATTTCTTTATTTTAATATCAGTTATTATTTTAATTTTTGGACCATATGCAAAACATACTAATTTATTTATGTTTTTAGGTATACCTAAAAAAAGATGGTAATGTTGGATTTGAGTATTTTCCAATTTTTCCTTGGTTGGGAGTTTTTAATATTGGTGTATTATCAGGAAATTTATTATATAAAGCTCCAAAATCATTGTTACCATTTAAATATCCTAACAAAGAGGTCTTCAGCTATATTGGTAGAAATGGTTTAAAGGCTTATATTTTGCATATTCCATTTATAATTTCTATTATATTTTTAATGGATTTGATTTTCAATTAGCTATTAAAAAAATACTTTGAAAGAATTAAAAACTAGAAATTATAAACTCCACTCTACATTTCTATTTTCACTTTGACTATATAAAAGATTATCGATGTAATAAATACGATCAATAGTTTTTCAGTCAATAGAAAACTGTGTAAAAAAATGTGAAAACAACTTAAAACCTTAAAAATCTTACATCCAATTTGAAGCATTATTATTAAGAAATTTCGTACTTATGTACTATTTTGTGTACCATTTCGGATTGGCGAAATATATGCAAAAGAAAATTAGGTATAAAAACAGCCCCTTTCTTAACTTTTAGTCAAGAATTGGGCTTAATTTTGGAGCTGATAGTGGGACTTGAACCCACAACCTCAGCATTACGAATGCCGCGCTCTGCCAATTGAGCTATATCAGCTTACCGCCGCATATATTGTATACAAAAATTTTCCGCTTGTCTATTGTTTTTTAGGGTTTTTGAAAAAACTCTCACCTCAACCTCTGCTCATTTTCAAAAAACCCTTGCCACGGGTCATGAGCGCTTTCAATGCGGATAAGGGCGTTTGCCATATCGATTCCGTCGGGCGCTACGGCATAAAGCTCTTCCCAGGCTATGGGCATGGACACCTTGGCGCCTTGCCGAGCCCGCAAAGAATAGGGCGCTATGCCGGTGGCGCCTCTGCCGTTTCTTACCCAGTCAATGAAGATTTTGCCTTTTCTGTTAGCCTTGCGCATATTGGCGGTATAGCGGCTGGGCCATTTTTTTTCCATTAACTGCGCCACCCATTTGGCGAAATCATTAAAAACATCCCACGGCGCCGAGGGCGTAAAGGGAACGACAATATGATACCCCTTGCCGCCGCTGGTTTTCAAATAGCTTTTCAAAGACAATTGGTCCAAAACGCCCTTAAGGTCCATAACGCCTTGACGGACGGCGCTTAAATCCATACCTTGGTCGGGGTCTAAATCAAAAACCATCATATCGGGTTGTTCAAGCGTTTGGGCTCTACTGCCCCAAACATGGAACTCCAATGTTCCCATTTGCGCTTCGGCTACCAGCCCCAAAGCGTCTTTTATATAAAAATACTCTTCCTTGCCGCCGTCGCTGTTCTCAACTGCCGCGGTTACTATTCCCTTGCTGCCCTTAACGGGGTGTTTTTTGAAAAAGCATTGCCCGTTTACGCCTTTGGGACAGCGCACCACGCTTAAAATTCTGCCGCTCACATACGGAAGCATGTGAGAGGCGGCCTTGGCGTAATAAAGGATGACATCGCCCTTTGTGATATGCGGATTATCGTATATGACTTTATCGGGATTGGTTATTTTTATTTGGCGCAAAATGTCTTGGGCGGATTGGTCTTGCTCTTGGCTTTCTATTGGGGATAAAAGCCTTTCATCAGGCTTTTCCAGCGTTATGTCTTTGGGGTTTTTATCTTGGCGCAAGCCCTTGTAGCTTGCCTGCCTCAGCAAATTATCTTTGGTCCAATCGGAAAATTTTATTTGGGCTACAAGTTTGGGTTTAAGCCATATTATTTTTTCATTGGCGCTTGCCTTGGGCGGGTCCTTAAAAGGGGGAGTTTCAATTATAAGCTCTTGAAACTTGCGCTCCAGCTCTTCCATTTGAGCTTGCGCAATGCCCGAGCCCGCCCGCCCGCAATATATCAGCTCCGCGTTTTCATAATACCCCAGAACAAGGGAGCTTATCCCGCTTGTCCTTTTTTGGCTGAGCGTATAGCCGCCGATTACGAATTCCTGCCTGTTGTCGCATTTAACTTTAATCCAGTCGGAATTCCTTTGGCCTTTATACGCCGAATGCGCTTTCTTGCCCACAATGCCCTCCATGCCCGCTTGACAAGCGGCGGCAAAGCACTGCGGGCCGCCCCCCGCCACATGCTGACTGTAAACTATATTTTGGGGGGCGTTTTCAAGGAGGCTTTCCAGCTTCTGCTTTCTTTCGATTAATTCCAGCCCCCTTAGGTCTTGAGCGTCCAGCGCCAGCAAATCAAAAACCATATATGTCAATTTTCCCTTTTTGGGATTTTTTATATAATTCTGCAAGGCGTGGAAATCGGCGTTGCCGTCTTGACCTATGACCGTCATTTCGCCGTCCAATACCATGGGCCTTGTTTGAGCGAAACCCTCAAGCGAACGGGCGATTTCCTTAAAATGATGAGTATAGTCCTTTCCGTTGCGGGTTACCAGCCTTGCGCTGCCGCCTTCCACAAAAGCCAGTATTCTGTATCCGTCATATTTAGGCTCAAACAGCCATTCGCCGCCGTCGGGCGCTTTGTTTACCATTTTAGCCAACTGGACTTCGGCGGCGTCAAAGGGGTTTTTGGGCATCTCCTTTTGGGCGTTTCGCTCTATTTCTTCCATGGTGCGCTCCGTTCTTACGCTGACGGCAAATCCGTCAAGGCCGTCATGGTCTTTTGCGTATTCGTCTTTTTCTTTCAACAAAATCCAGTTATCCTTGTTTTCCCCCTCTTTGGGCGTCAAGCGTATGAGCGCCCAGCCGCCCCTAAGCCTTTTTCCGTCAAGATAAAACTTAAGCGTCCCTTTTTCAAGAGCTTGGCCGACATCGGAAGAGGGCAGCCATTCGCCCTCATCCCAAATCATAACCGTTCCTCCGCCGTATTGGCCTTTGGGGATTACGCCCTCAAAATTTCTGTAATCCAAAGGGTGGTCTTCCACCTTTACCGCCAACCTTTTTTGCTGCGGATTAAAGGAAGGGCCTTTGGGAACGGCCCAGCTCATAAGCGCGCCTTGCCATTCCAAACGAAAATCGTAATGCTCCCGCCTTGCCATATGGCGCTGAACGACATATTTAAGGGCCTGCCCCGAAGCGCCCGCCACCCCGAGCGGTTCGGAGGTTTTTTGAAAATCCCTTTTTTGGTTGTATTGTTCAAGCTTATTGTCCATATCGTATATTTTAATTCTTTTTGTCAAGATTGACAAATTAACCCGCACGGCCTTGCTCTCTTGCCGGGTCAATAACGCCGTCAATGTCAAAAAGGCCGTCCGTCCTTGACGGGTATTTGGTCAATGTCAAGCCGTCTATATTCAGCCTTTGGCTTACCATATACCCGTTTGAGAAAACCGTTTCCATTTTTTTATAAACGGGGCAAAAGATATTGAAGCCATTTTGGCGCAAAAGCTTAAAGCGGGAGTCTCCGCTTGCAAAATGCCTGCCGTAAGGGGGTATGAATATATCGGTTTTGCCCGTTACGGGCGCTATGCGCCCATTCCACTTTTCCATATCGCTTTTCAATCGGTCTATGGTAATGGAGCCGTCCTTGAATTTTGGAGAATGCCCATAGCTGTGGCAAGCTATCTTCCACCCGCTGTTTTTAAGCCAATCAGCCACCCGCTTTGCCTCATTGAGCTCTTGTTCAAGCTCATTTCCTTTAAGCGACGTGATTCTGTACCCGAACACGCCTTGATAACCGGTAACAGCCAGCACGCCTTTGGCTTGGTTATAGGAAAAATCGGGATGAAGCTTGACAAAGTTTTCGATTATGGGGGCGATATCCCCCTCATAATCTACCATAACGCCGCCGTCGGGCGTTTTGACAAGGGCGGCCAAGCGCTCGTTTTGGTCCACAATAAGCTTTTGGGCAAAGCCCTTATTTTTCATGGACTCATAATAATTGACATCGTCCACCGAGATTATCAAAGGCTTTTTGCCTTTGGGAAACAAAAAGCCTTTGCCCCCCGCTTGATATACAAGGCGGATATCGACAAGGGCATAACCGTTTCGGTAAAGCCTGTGCAAAATCTCCTTAAACTCCCTTCGGGTAACCATCCAATCCTTATACCCTTGAGCGTCGGCGCCGCTAAAAGCCAATTGCGGATAAAGTATAAGGCTGTGGAAAAAGATATGGCGCACCTTGCCGAAATACGGCTCAACTTCCGCTTGAGCGTCAGAATAAGGCGTAAATCCCGCTCCAACTGCGAAAGCGGGAGCGGCGGGG
>LFRM01204503.1_pt1 | contig 10459 bp, 10 predicted proteins | sample 618341 | NCBI WGS metagenome assembly LFRM01 (sample SAMN03654438, study PRJNA283298) | anaerobic digester metagenome | isolation source: pool of bioreactors CSTR01a, CSTR02a, and CSTR03a thermophilic anaerobic... | place: Denmark: Kgs. Lyngby | collected 2014-05-21 | reverse complement strand
TAACTTCCCCGGCCAATGCTTTTTCTAAATTACTTTGATAAGCCTTAATGATTATCTTCTGTACTTCCTGTATAATGTTCATGAGAGCAGTCCTTTCTACTGTATGTTTGGTTGTGTTCGGTAAACTTAATCATAACATACAGGGACTTCTCTCTTTATTTTTTTCCTACAGTAATTTTACGCTAACCCCAATTTAGTTCCACAATATGCAGGTTAATTCTGCATGTTATCATACTCCAAAATGTTGTAATATAAGCGGGTGAAAAAAGCCAAACCTATGCCAAAAATGATATGGGCTACAAGAGTTACTAAAATACCCGAAGAGCTCTGGGGAAGTTTGGCTTGAACTGACTGACCTAATAAGGTTCCGAATAAAACAACCCATACAGCCAGTCCAAAACCTGCACCTTTTATCCACAGGTAGTCTGTTCCGGTATATTCAATCAACAAAAGGAACACTATCCCTAAAGCTGCCGTTACTGTGAGATCTGCCACCCCTCCAACTACAAAAGCAACCGGGGAAAAAAGATCACCTCTGTCTAGAAATCGTGTTGCAGCCAGTTGCCAGAAAACTACCTGGGTATAATTGAGGAGAAAAGCAAGATAATTGACCGCAAGTTTGACAATGTCTGCCAAAATTCCAATTAATGCTCCGGTAACAACCCTGTCTTTGAGCAATGACATGGACACTCCTTTTTTGGCCTTAGTTTATTAATTATTGAGCAGTATTATTCAATTATTCATTGTCTTGGCCAAGGGAGAACTTTCAAATATCAAACCGTCACGACTATAACCAGCAACATCTCCGCTAACATCCAGTTCCTCCCAAAAAAAAACAGCCGCTGTCTTCCAAGACTGGAAAACAGCGGCCAGTTTTTCTAATACTTTTCTGTAGTGAAAGAGGAGTTCCTTAGCAGTGGCCTGCGGCAGGCTGTCTACTGACTCAGTGGGCAAGAGGAGGCTTCTCCTTCTTTCAAGATTCCTTTTTCTTTTATCAAGAACCTCTGGGCAAAAATACAAATTGCCAGTCGGGAAATTCCAAGGAACCTCCCCTATTGCTTATTTTTCAATTCCTGCAGTCCCTGTTCAGAACCAAATCCAGCATAACGGTATCCAGATTAGGCATCCCTTTATGGGTAACCAATCCCAGGTTTGCAATAGTCTGGTGGATATCCCGTTCAATAATGCCTTCGCAGGTATTTATACTGATTCCCTCTACACCCAGAAATGCTGAAATAAGAGCTTCCCCAGCCGAAGTTGCAAGCTTCAGAGCACAGCTGCCCTTAGCCCCGTCACAAATAATACCGGTTATGTTTCCTAAAAGGTTGTCCATGGCCTTTGCATGATCAGCATCACTGTTTATCAGCCAGCTGGCCGCCGCCGCTACCCCCAGCCCTGCTGAAACAGAGCATCCACACAGTACGGAAATTTTTCCTATATGTTCCTTGACATACCCGTTTACCAGGTGTCCTATTGCCAAGGCAGCGCCCAAACGTTCCTCGGATACTTCCAGCTTCTCTCCCAGAAAACCTATAGCCAGGGAACAGAGAATCCCCTGGTTGCCGCTTCCAAAACTCGTATACACCGGGAAATCCACCCCGGCCATTCTGACGTCGCTGGCGGCCGCCACAGCAGCCTTGACTTCGTTGACCACGTCCCTTTCTAAAATCCCTTTATCAAACAAGCCGGATAAACCGAAACCGATTCCCGCCCCGTATTTTGAATTCAGCCCCAGGTCTGCCACCTTTTTGTTCTGCCGGTAAGCATCAAGGAGAAATCCGGTTTCTGATAATTTCAATGTCGCAGCCTGTTGGATCAAGTCGTTCAACCTGCACTCACGCAGACTTAATTTAGCCTCTGCAGTGTCCGTCCGATCTGCTTCGAAAACTATCCGACCGTTCAGTTCAATCAGTTGAAGATTGGTGTGCCCTCCTTTTAACACAACTCTGCACTTGTCCTGGTCCGTTGTTACCGTTACTTGTACAAAAACACCAAATTCATCGCAATCGTAATCTATTGAAATCACATTTGCTTCTGCCATTTTTTTTGCTTCCTGTACCGTATCAGTGGACAAGTTGTGCAGCAGTTCCAGGCCAAAAGCCGGAGATTTTAGCAAAGCTCCTATAGCCCCGGCAAGTTCCAGACCCTTTTCTCCTGTTCCGGGAATTCCAACACTATATGCATTTTTTAAAACTCCGGGGCTCAAGAGCACCTCAATGCTCTTAATTTCACCCCTGCATTTCTCGGAAGCTAAAGAAGCTGCATAGACCACAGACCCCGGTTCCGTACATCCGACAGCAGGCTGGATTTCTTTCTTTAACAAATCAATTAGCTGATTGTTGCTTAAAGGTAAAGCTTTCGTCATAACTGGGCCCCCCGAGAGTAAAGTTTTCCTCAATCGCCAACCAGGTTTTTTTGTATTTTTCTGTAGTAAAAAATTTAGATAAATCCTAAGTTACTTCTATACGAAAAATGCCGAATCCTGCCGGATGCGTGTAAACACTAATTCTTCCTCAGAAATTCGGCTGTCCCCCTAGAGAGCCGGGACGTCTGAAAAGGGAAGCCCGGAGATACGATCTATTTTTTTAATTTCAGTTCATCTCTTTCTCTTATTTCTACCCGCCGGATTTTTCCGCTGATGGTTTTAGGCAGTTCGCTGACAAATTCGATTTTCCGTGGATATTTGTAAGGGGCTGTTTGTTGCTTAACAAAACCCTGTAATTCCTTTTTCAGTTCCTCTGAGGGCTCATAATTTTTTGTCAAAACTATTGTAGCCTTGACAACCTGCCCCCTAATGGGGTCGGGAACGCCGGTCACAGCGCACTCAAGCACCGCCGGATGTGCCATCAGGGCACTTTCAACTTCAAAAGGCCCAATACGGTAACCCGATGACTTGATTACATCGTCAGTCCTGCCAACGTACCAGTAATAGCCGTCCTCATCCCGCCAGGCAGTGTCTCCTGTATGGTAATAACCGTCGTGCCAAACAGCGGCAGTGCGTTCCGGGTCATTATAATACCCCTTGAAAAGCCCTGGGGGTTGTTGCTCCCCCGTTATTACAACTATTTCCCCTACCTCACCCAGGGGTACCGGCATACCTGCATCATCTACAAGGTCAATCTCATACTGGGGCGAAGGCCTGCCCATGGAACCAGGCTTTGGTTCTGTTCCAACAAGGTTTACCAGTGTGACTGTGGTCTCAGTTTGGCCATAGCATTCCATTATCTTAAGACCGGTAAATTCGTAGAATTTATTAAAAACAGCAGCATTCAAGGCCTCCCCGGCAGTGGTGGCATATTTCAGTGAGGAAAAATCATAATCAGCCAGGTTCTCTTTGATAAAGAACCGGTAAATTGTCGGCGGCGCGCAGAAGGAAGTAACTTTATATTTTTCTATTTTGGAAAGCAAGTCTACGGGATCAAATTTGTCAAAGTCATAGACAAATACGGCAGTCTCCATGATCCACTGGCCATATAATTTACCCCAGAGGGCCTTCCCCCACCCGGTTTCAGCAACGGTCAGGTGCAGTCCGTTGGGGTCTACATTCTGCCAGTGCTTGGCGGTAAACAGGTGTGCCAGGGCATAAGCATGGTCATGGCAGGCCAGCTTCGGCATTCCGGAAGTACCTGAGGAAAAAAACATGACCATAGGGTCTGAGGTAAGGTTGGCTTCTTTCCCTGTGGGCCTGGGGAAGTTTTCATCTGCCCTTTCAACCTCTCTTGTGAAGCTGATCCAGCCTTTCTTCTCTCCCCTGGCTATCACTTTAAGTTCAAGTGAAGGACAATTTTTCTGTGCTGCATCCACATAGTCAGATACTTCGCCGTCTGCGGTGCAGATTATTCCCTTGACGCCCGCAAAGTTAAAACGATATTCCAGGTCCTTTGCTGTCAGCTGGGCAGTAGCCGGGAGGGCAACAGCCCCTATTTTATGAAGGGCAATAATGGAAAACCAGAATTCATAATGGCGTTTGAGCACCAGCATAACGATATCGCCTTTTTTTATGCCTGCTTTTTTCAGGAAATTGGCTGTCTTGTTGCTGTATTTTTTTATATCGGCAAAAGAAAAAACACGCTCTTCCCCCTGTTCATTGCACCAGACCATAGCAGTTTTCTCCGGCTCAAGCCTGGCCATCTCATCAACAATATCGAACCCAAAGTTAAAATTATCGGGAATATTGAGACTGTATTCCGTAAGAACTCCGTTTTCATCGTACTTTTCATTTACATACTTTAAGTTTAGGCCTTGCATAACAGTTTCTCCTTTTCAAATATTTTTTCCAAACAACCTTGCTAAAAATTGGCCTATACTTCCCATGGCTATCATTCCATATTTTTGGCCTACATCCCAAATAAATTTGCCAGCGTTAAGCATTTCAAAAAAATAAAACCCGCCCCATTCCTGGGACGAGCTTTTTTGTCATGCCCGCGTTACCACCCAATTTCGTGACAATACGCACCTTACAGAGTTCAAAACTACTAAACCCATTGCCTTAACGCGACCCCACGTGTGCGCCTACTGATAATTTCGGGCACCTGCTCGGGAGTGATTGGATTAGGGGCAAGTCCCGCCGGTTTTCCACCGACCCCGGCTCTCTATAGGGATTTGTAATCCCTTCCAGTCTCCGTCACTGCATTTGGATTTCACTTTTAATATACAATAAACGCCCCTGCCGTTCTTGTCAATAGGAATGTCAAAATTAGTCGGTCATAATCCGAATTACTTCCTTCATTTCTTTTGAGCATTCCTACCGAAAGTAGTCCAATCCGGGCAACAAACGGTTAAAGAAACAGTTGCCACTTTATCACCTGAAGTAAAGTTTTTTCCATTAACGAGCAACACCGAATATCGGAATGTATCTGTAAAATATGCAAGCAATCCAGCATAAGTGTTTACAGGTAAATCTTGGAGGTTGCTTATCAAAATTATACTATTGTACAATAACCTAAACCATAAGGAGCCTTGTAAAAACGATGCTTGGAGGTAGATTTTTTTGGGATAGCAGTTGCTAATTTTACCGGTGGATTACTAACACTGTTTTTCGGCATATTAATTAGGATTTTCAAACTCAGCAACCTCATTGCAGGATACAATACGGCTTCGAAAGAAGAAAAAGCAAAATATAACGAAGAAAAGCTGACAACATTTGTTGGGAATTTACTTATTGTTTCATCAGGTGTTCTTTTACTTGGTGGACTGCTGGCGATACTTGTAAGCAGCAAGGCTGCTGTGATTAACATATCCTGGATATTATTTACCTTAGTAATCCTTGGAGGAGTAATTTATATGAATACAGGAAACCGTTTTAGAAATTAGTATTTAAAAAACTTCACCATAGGCTTTAAACCCAAACAGCGGGGCTGCTTTTTTGACGGCATTGACGACTGCCTGCCCAATAACTCTTGCACCTAAAAGACCTACCACACTAATATCGGCTTCCACCTTCCCTGCGGACAAAACAAAAATAGTGTCCCCATCAAACATAGTGTGAGAAGGTCTTATGGTTCGGGCATAGCCATTGTGAGCCATTGACGCCACTTTATTGGCCTGTGTCTTGGTAAGGGCTGCATTGGTAATAACTGCGCCAATGGTTGTATTTCCTGAAAAAACATTAGTCATCTTGCTGTAATATTCGATCATACCTTCCTCAGTAGACATGAAAGAAAATGGATTCTCCTTGTATGCTCCGGCAATAATCCTTCCGGTGTCGGGGTCAATTACATCTCCCAAACAATTTACTGCCACTACTGCCCCGACCATGAGATTTCCTGTCTGAATACAGTATGAGCCCAGTCCTCCCTTCATGGCATGTTCAAGTCCAAAAAACTTCCCTACTGTCGCTCCTGTGCCGGCACCGACAGATCCCTCGGAAAACTCTTCTTCCTGTGCAGCAACACAGGCTTGATAACCCATGGCCTTATCAGGCCGGACCCGATAATCACCACAAATTAAATCGAAAAGTATGGCCCCTGTTACAATAGGTACCTTGGCTATGCCGGTATCAAAACCTATGCCTTTTTCCTCCAGAAACTGCATAATACCTGCGGCTGCATCCAGACCAAAAGCACTGCCTCCAGCCAAAAAAACCCCGTGAACTTTGTCCACTTGGTTCTCAGACTTCAAAAGATCTGTTTCGCGTGTCCCCGGTGACCCGCCCCTGACATCAACACCGGCAACAGCCCCTTGTTCACATAAAATAACGGTACAGCCGGTCCCTGCTTCCAGGTCCTGGGCATTCCCAATTTTGATTCCTGGAATATCGGTAACTTTCACAACTTCCATTTTTACCTCTCCTCCTAAAATAAACTCGCTATTCAACAAAAAACGGAATCCTCATGCATTAGTCAAGGTTATTGATTTCTTTAAAACACGGCCAAAAGTCAACATGAAAAAGTGCAAGAACTGCAATGTATGTGTTGAAAGCTGTCCCGTAGAAGCAATAAATATTGATACGAAACAGATTGATTATGAAAAATGCATCGAATGTATGTGCTGCCATGAATTGTGCATGCATCAAGCTGTAGATTTGAAAAAAGACAACTTTTTGGCCCATATAGTCACCAGCCTCTACCGGGGATAGTAGAGGCAGTCACTACCTATAATATTCCAATACTTTCAAAGCAAACCTGGCTGATACCGTTGCCGGTCCTCCGCCCATTTCAATTCCAACTTCTATTGCCTCTATGATTTGTTTTTCCGAAGCCCCGGAATCCAAGGCTTGTTTAATATGCCATTCAAGACAAGATTCGCAGTTGATTACTATTGAAATCCCAATAGCTATCAATTCTTTGTACCTTTTTTCCAACTCCCCATCGGAAAATGCCTTTTTTTCCAGGTCAACAAATGACTCATATACCTTTGAATTCTTCAGGAAAAAACTATTTGCCATTTTCCTGTCACTGATAATTTCCTCTATTTTTTTGATATCTCCGCTGTCCATTCTCGCCCTCCCATAAATCAGAAAGAGGAGTATTCTCCTCTTAATATTATGGGAAAATTTTACCAGTAAACTGTCAAGTTGTATAGGTTTTTTAGAAAATTCCTACATAGCCACAAAGTAATGTAAAGAATTCAAAGTATCTGTGGATTCCTGTTAAGCATAAACCGCCTATTAAGCATAACGAAACCTTTCTTGATCAATAGCTTTCAATGCTTGTCGTATAGAGTAATAATCATACATCTGTTCCCCAAATTTTTCCTCCCATCCTGCTTTTTCCACCATTTCCTGTACAGGGCGTTTTATTCTCGCATATTTAAACTTTATACCCCTCTTACCGTAATCTTCCATGATTCTTTCCAAAGATTGAATTGCTACTGCATCAATGGAATTAACAGCTGAAAAATCAAATACTATCCATTTAACATCAGGTTTCTCTTGTACTCTTTCAAATAACCTGTTCTCCAGAAAAGCCATATTGGCAAAGTACAGGCGCGCATCTACACGGAAAATCAATATCTTCGGATCAACTTTAGCTTCGGTATGATAGTCTACATCCCGGAATACATCCTCACTTTCCAGGTAGCCCAACTCCACTGTACGGGGATAGGCACTTCCCCAGATAAAGAATAATAAAGAGAGTATTACTCCAGTAAGGATTCCTTGTTCAACACCTAAAATTAAGGCAACTAAGAATGTGGCCACCCAGCTTATTCCATCCGTTGTATTAACTTTAAACAAATATCTTGCATATTTCATATCAATTAATTTATATACAGCAACCATGATAATAGCAGCTAACACGGCATTTGGTAAGTAATAAAATAAGCCTGTAAAAAAGAGTAGTGTTAAAATGATCAGTACGGCAGTAATTATCGAAGCCATTTGAGTGCGCCCACCGATTTGGTAATTGACTGCCGAACGTGAAAAAGCACCCGTCACAGGATAACCGGAAACTAATGAACTTGCGGCATTAGCCAGCCCCAAACCGACTAATTCTTGATTGGAGCTTACTTTATATTTTTCTTTTATCGCGATTGCTTTAGCTATGGCAATGGCCTCTACAAAACCAATAAACGCTATGGTCAATGCAGTAGGCAGCAGGGCCAGAACAGTTCCAATGTTTAGATTAAGAAATGGTATTGATATTCCCGGCAATCCTCCGGGCACTTCCCCAATAATTGAAACTCCAAATCGAGGGAGATCCAAATAATAAACAAGGGAAATGGTTAACACCACTAACACCAGTTGAGCAGGTACTTTGGGTAAATACTTTCCCAGAAAAAGTAGAAGGACAATGCTGCCTACCCCTATAATAAGGGTAATCGGGTTTACCTCTGTAATCCTCTTTGTGGCTTCCCAGAGAATCATAAACACATTTTCGGATTGCAGCGGAATTCCCAGCAAGTGTTTGAGCTGACTTAAACCAATAACAATCGCTGATGCAGAAATAAATCCGCTAATTACAGCATGAGAAAAAAAGTTAACTATAAACCCCAGTTTTAGAGCCCCCATCGCGAACTGGAGTATTCCTACCATAAATGTCAGAAGAATTACCAACGATATGTATTCTCCGGTACCCGGTTCAGCAAGGGTAGATACGCCAGAAAACACTAATAAAGAGATTATAGCTATAGGCCCCACTCCCAAGTGGCGGGAAGTGCCAAATAAGGCATATACTATCAAAGGAATAGTGGAGGCATATAAACCTACTACGGGAGGTAATCCAGCCAACATCGCATAGGCCATTCCTTGCGGAATCAACATAACTGCTATAGTTAATCCCGCCGAAAAATCCCCAACAAGGTCTTTCTTATTGTAGTTGGGTAGCCACTCAAAAATTGGAAATAATCTCTTTATCCTTCCAGCACCCTTCATTAATTTCTGACCCTCCAATCCTTAATCACGCTTTTTCCTCAGTGAAACAAAACTCTCTTGCCTGTTGCAACAATGACAAGAGAAAGCCTCAAAAAAGTCCATTAATTTTGCTGAAAATATATGTTTCCAATACGTACCTTTTATTTTAACAGCTTAAAATGGTCTTTTCAACTACTGGTAAGTCCACTCGGCCACCAAAGCCTGTGTATTTAATGGGGCCACTTGCGGCCCCCCTTGTAAACCTGATGTCCAAACGGAACTACTCATTTTTCAATTTTTCATCCCAAATTTTCGTCCGTTCCTCAAAACTGACCTCGCGGTGAATTTGGGTGAGCATCCACACATAACCGAATGGATCCGTACACATTGCATTGCTCACACCCATTTCCTTTATTTCGGTTATCGGCTGGTCTTCTTTAAAACCGCTCTTGATTGCCTTTTCGAAGGTTGCTTTAATGTCCGGCACGAGGACGTTCATCCATATCGGTTTGCTCTCATCCTCTTTGGGAGCATAAAGTCCATACTCCGGGTTCTCATCCAGCAGGTGAAACCTGGTTCCGAACAACAAGAAAACCGCTTCGTTCAGACCTTTTTCGTAAGCCGTTACTTCGACGCGCTCCACCTCGAAAACCCGCTCATAGAGTTCCAGTGCTTTCACGCTGTCAGATACAACCATATCAATTTCAACCCCGACCAATTCTGATCACTCCCTTTCCTTGACTGTCACGCGGACACTATCCCCCGCCTGTTTGCCGATTTTGGCACGAATGTCCTTACGCAGCCCGATAATATAACAAATTGAGCCATCAGCGTTCTTCACGCCCATATTGACGATACTGCCGTCATATTTCTCTCCGTCAAAGGTAACACGAACTTTGGCGCGACCTTTGCCAAACTCCTCTCGGACGTCAAAGGGAAACTCGACATATGCGGCATCTATGTCAGGAACTTTTTTGATAACTGCATCATATTCGTATATTTTTGAATTCATATTCCTCAACCTCTCCCTTTGTATGGCATTTTCATATAAGCATCGCCCTTTCTTGTCACCTCATCCTCACATTCTTTCTTTAATAGCCGCATTAGCCCCCTTTCAATCGTATCCGACAAGTGCCAAATGCCGTCGTTTAACCACCAGTCTAATAAATATTTCATCTGATATTTGCATACCTCCTATTTCCCGGGAAATATTTTCACTTTTTAATATTCCCCATTTGTATAGAGTCCAAATTTGATTTTTTCTGGGCAAAAGCTGCTGATACCTTAGCAATAAAACAAGGAGCAGGTTAGCACTTATTGGTGAGCTTGTAAACAAAGAAATTGAAAAAAGACACTGTTGAAATCACTTTTCAAAGTGTCTTTTGATTTAAGTGGTGAAGGCGAACGGGGGTATCGTACCCACGCCAATTTTTAGATAAATACTAAAACGGCCCGCCCCGTAAATGTGCCGCATAGGTTCGTATACCAGCTTCCGATGGTATCTCCGTCAGTGTTTCAAATCACAGAATTCGGGGTATCTCTTTAAGGCCGAGGGAAAGCATTTGAATGAGCTGCTCGCAATCCCGGCGATGGATCATTTCCACCATAGAGTGCATGTAGCGGACGGCTACGGCAACGGCAAGCATTGGTACTCCGGCAGCCTGAAGT
>LFRM01267287.1_pt1 | contig 10461 bp, 10 predicted proteins | sample 618341 | NCBI WGS metagenome assembly LFRM01 (sample SAMN03654438, study PRJNA283298) | anaerobic digester metagenome | isolation source: pool of bioreactors CSTR01a, CSTR02a, and CSTR03a thermophilic anaerobic... | place: Denmark: Kgs. Lyngby | collected 2014-05-21 | reverse complement strand
TAATTGTAGTTATCCTCTCCAGCTTTGGAATAAGCCACTCCAACGCTCAGTTTTTGAATAAGTTGAAAAAGCGTGTAATGGAAAAGACTGAGGCTTTAGTTATTGATAAAGCAGCTGACAAGGTGGCCGATAAAGCCGCTGACAAAACAGGTGAAGCTATGGACAAATTGTTGAATCCTGACTTTGGATCGATTATGAATCCAATGGGAAAGAAAGTTGATATGTCTAAATTGCCTGCCTCTTACAACTTCGATTATCGCTATGCCATGAAAATGAAAACAGAGGAAGGTGAAATAAGGATGGATTATTATCTCAGTAAAACAGAACCATATATGGGTGTGAAAATGATTATGAGCGAAGATAAAAACATGAGTATGTCGATGGTTTTCGATGAAGGAAATAAAACTCTATTTACCTATGTGAATGGTATGGCAATGGCGACAGAGATGGATTTAAGTGATGCAGTAGATGAAGAAGACATGGATATGTATAATGATTATACTTTTAAAGAGTTGCCCAATAGAGAGTTTTTAGGTTATGATTGCATAGGCCGAGAAATGGAAAATGATGAGTATAAATTTACCATCTACATTGCGCCTGATATGGAAGCAGGCTTCGGAAACATGTTTAAAAGTAAACATGCCAATATTCCTCCATCAATGCAGAAGTTTTCCAAAGAATATGAAAACGGACTGATGATGTATATGGAAATGGTGGATAAGAAGGGTAAGAAAAAGAAGAACACAAACGCTACCATGGAGTGTGTAGCTTTTGAGCCGACAAATTTGGTGATTAGTACAAGACAATAAATGAAAAAGTAAATACCCGTTTTATAGATGTTTTTAATTTTTTTAGGTTATCATCTGTACACTATGTACAGGACTAATAAGCTGCCGTTTGGCAGCTTATTTTTGTTTAGTAAAAATGTCAGTTATAGCTGAAGAATAATAGTTTGCTCCTTACCTAGAGCTTAGAAATAATTATATAAATGGTAAAAAACGCATTTTATATTTCCAATCAAACATAAAATTCTTGCGAGATTGCACAATACGAATGGGACCTGGTAGAACATTGTTTATGAAGTAAATAGATTTACTTCTGGTTTTGCTTAATGTAGATTTTAATTTCTGCTTCCAATTGGGAATAGACTCATCTCTTATCGTAATTCTGACCGATTCATCATTATCATACTTATCTGAAAATGGTTTACGTGGTTCATATTTAACTGAAAGCTTATACTCATCCATATGCTCATGAATCATAAATGCTAGTCGATTCATAATCAAATAGGCATCTATTCTCCTAATAGGAAACAGGTAGTATTTGAATTGATACATCTCAGCTTCACATTTGAATAGCACTACACTATCATCGAAATAGACACCTGTCGATAGAACCAAACCATCAATATCCTTTCTTCTTTTACAGATTTTATTAATGTACTTTAAAAAAAGCTCGAAGTTATCATCATCATCAGTTGGATTTTCATCAAAAATTTGTTTGAAAAAAGCATAGTCTCCGATTGAATAATAAGGCTTTGGAGTTATTTGTACTGGACTCATTCATTAAAAAGTTTAGAAGTTATTATAAATAAATTGATTTAGCATATTGCATGCAAACGAAAAAACCATCTACATAATATTTTATGAAGATGGTGAAAACATATTATACCAGCTTTTCTGCAATAATTGCAGTTTTGAGAAAGTATTTTTAATGAACTGTTGAATTTAGTAATTACCGACCATGATTATTTACTTACGATTGTATTGTTTTAAAATTGCATTATCCATTTTATCAGCAAACTTCCAAAAGAATCGCACAAAATTATTCTACTTAATCTGTTAAATAGTTTCTGTGTAAATGAAATTATAGATTGTATCTTCGATTAAGTAATAATTAGAGCTAAACTTTTAAACAACTTGTCGTTTTCAATCGATTCAAGCGTCTTTACTTTAATACCTTTTGAGTTTAATTTTTGGTAAGTTTGAATGTCAATTTGTGAAAGATAAATTTGTTTGATAGAATTTTGTTTTAACCAATTGGCAATTGAATCATTATTTTTATTCTCTAAGAATACGTTTTCTACACCAACTACTTTATCTTCTTTTATATCGAACACAACTACACGAGCTTTCTCTTCATGTAAAACAGTTAATTCGTTTTTCTTTATAAATAGGGCAACTTTCATAGCTTTGTTTTTTTTGAAATGTTTTTTCTAAGTTTAAAACACACTGAAAAAATCGGGTTTAATACACATTCCAATACGCAACTTTAAATCGTATTTTTTGTAATCGAGCAAACTATCGCCTCTTCCATTGTAGAGTTCAAAGAAAAAATATTGATTGAACGTTTTTGAGACTTTAAAGGCAGCACTCAAGGTCGTATTCATTGTTATAACGTTATGTCTTGGGGTAATGTTTGCATTAAACCACCATCGTTCGTTTTTAGTTATGTAGTCTACTGAGAAATTGCCATACCCCTTGTAGGTAATCAAATCTGTATTGGTATTATCCATCAACAAAACCATAGGAAACCACGCTTTAGCCCTAAAGAAAAGTTGCTCATTAAAATAATACTTCCCCGAAATACTTGCAAAATCCCATGATCTGGAATTTAAACTATCCTTACCGTTCGATTCATGTTCGAGTTGAAGAAACACACTGCCCATAAAGTTATTGTCATCCGAAATTAGATAGCGTCCAAAACCAATTCCAGGATTAAAATTTGTATCTCGAAAAGGGGATGATTTTTTATAGATACTCCAAAATGACTTTTGTGTATAGGAAATGAAAATAAATGTGTTGAATGGCAAATAGCTACTGCTTAAACGTTGTCTGAAACTAATTTGATATTTTACATCAGCATTCTCAACATTAAATTGCTTGTTCAATGGATTGCCAGTAATGAAATAGTTGTCTTTCAAGATACCAAAAGAGTGTGTAGAGTCAAGCTTTCTCCTCACATCATCTTCCGATATTTCCAATGAGCTCCTTTCTTTCAATACCTTTTCTTTAATTAATAAATCGATTCTTTTTGTGGAATTATCAATAGTATCTACCTCCTGTTTTTCTTCTTGCCCATTTATATCGAATAAAGAGAAAAACAGAAATAGTAATACTACTATCGATCTTGAAAAATATTTCATTAGAAATTATCAATTAGTCTAATTTGTTTTTCTATCAGATTCTTCGCGTTCGTTCTGTTTGACACTGAAATTTATCCGAATTCAAAGTCTCAAATCTGTAGTTCCGAGTTCATTAACAATTAACAATTCATCATTAATAATTATTTTCTAATTACTCTTCTTATAGCTCAACACCGCCCAGCCATTAAAAACAACAGCAAAAGCAATCAAAATCCCCATTTGAGGAAGCAAATCTGCCATGGTGTTTGCTTTCAGGTAAATCAAACGCATAATCTCAATGAAGTGTGTGAGGGGATTGACATAAGCTATAGTCTGAGCCCACAAAGGCATGCTGGATACGGGAGTGAACATACCACTCAAGAGAATAATGATGAGAATGAAAAACAAGACAACAAACATCGATTGCTGTAAGGTGTCGGAATAGTTAGATATTACAATCCCCAATGCTGTTACACCAACAATAAAAATTACGGATGCCAGATAGAGCGCTACAATGCTTCCCGAGGGGAACAGGCCATAGATAATCCACACCATGAAAATAGATATGGTGAGTATAATAATACCAATAATCCAATAGGGGATAACCTTGGCGAGAATAAAATTGAACTTCGTTACAGGAGTAGTATTCATTTGGTGAATAGTTCCAATCTCCTTTTCCAGCACCACATTAAGTGAGGGTAATATACCACAAATAAGCGTTATCATGAGCACAATAAATGCAGGAAGCATAAATGTTTTATAGTCCAATGTCTCGTTGTATCGGTAGCGAGGCACAATTTCCAAGCTTTGTGCTTGCTGCACTTTCAAGATAGGCTTTATTTCGTAACGCAAATCAGACGCAAAATCATTTATTATTTCAGTCAAGTAGTTGCTACCCAACAGTCCCTGCGTGGTATTCACAGCATTAGCCACAATAGATATATCTGCTTTTTGTTCCTTCACCAAATGTTCGTCAAATGATGGCGGAATGACCAAGATAATATCACACCTATCATTTTCCATATCCTTCATAGACGACTCATAACTGTCCGTTATGTCATTTAAAATGAAATATGCCGAAGCATCTATTTTGTTTGTCAGACGCTGTGAATATGTACTCCTGCTTTGATCTACAATATTTACTTTTATGTTTTTTACTTCGAAATTGATGGCCCATGGAAAAATAAGTAGCACTAATATGGGGTAAAACACTATCATCTTCGGAATCATAGGGTTGCGCCATATCTGCTTAAACTCTTTTTCGACAAGGTATTTAAGTGTTTTCATTCTAATCTTGTCTTTATGTTACGTATACTCAATGTTACAATTACCACAATCATCGCTATCATTATACCTATCTCTTTGGCAACTGCCATAAAGCCTAAGCCCTGAATCATCACTTTTTTCACCGCTATAATATACCACCTTGCAGGAACTAATGCCGAGAACCATTGTAAGAAGTTGGGCATATTGCTTATAGGGAATATCATGCCCGACAGAATGAGCACAGGCATCATCAAACCAATACCCGAAATGAGCATGGCCACTACTTGCGTTTGTGCAACAGTAGATATCAGCAATCCCAATGATAGGGAGAGAAAAATAAACAATACCGAAATAAATAGCAACAAGAACAGATTGCCCACAATGGGAACTTTCAGCACAAATACGGATAGAACCAATATAGTAGCCAAATTGATAAAAGAGAGTGCTAAATAAGGAATTGTTTTAGAGAGAAGTATGGTCGTAGAGTTGAGTGGCGATGCCAATAACACCTCCATTGTACCCATCTCTTTTTCTCTCACAATTGAGATAGAAGTCATGATAGCACAAATAATCATCAATACCAATCCCATAATGCCAGGAACAAACGTATAGGCCGATCTCATTTCGGGGTTGTAGTGCAGTTTGCTGGTCACATCTATGTGATAGGGCATTTGTTGCAATCCCATCCACTCCATTTGCTGTTCGCCAATTATAGCCCGCAGGTAATTGGTAGATATTGTTCCAATATTGGGGTCAGAGCTATCAGCAATAATCTGCACTTGCGCTGCACCGCCGTTCACAAGACTATTGTGAAAGTCATTGGGGAAAACCAGTGCAATATCTATTTCGCCCTTACGCAACATCTCATTCACCTCGTGAATAGAGTGGGGTGTAGCCTGTGGAATGAAGTACGGATTGGCTTCAACCCTTGCTCTAATGTCTTGCGTGTACACATCAGCTTGCGGCTCATATATGGCAACACGTATGTTTTGCACCTCCATATTTATGGCAAACCCAAATATCAATATCTGCACCACAGGCATTCCCAATAGTATCAGCATGGTTCTTTTATCACGCGAAATGTGATAGAACTCTTTTTTTACAAAAGCAAAGAATTGTTTCATCTATCTCTCTTTTTTTATTCTCATTAGTCTCTTTCTGCTTTGCGGGCTAATTTCCTAAACACCTCGTCCATATCAGCAGCCTTGTATTCAGCTTTCAATTGGGCAGGAGTATCCAGCGCATCTATACGTCCATCCACCATTATAGACACACGGTCACAATATTCGGCCTCGTCCATATAGTGTGTGGTGGCAAATACGGTTATGTTGTCTTCTGCAGCCTGATATATCATTTCCCAAAACTGACGCCTTGTAGCAGGGTCAACTCCACCCGTTGGTTCATCCAGAAAAACAATCTTCGGACTGTGGAAAATAGCCACGGAAAAAGCCAATTTCTGTTTCCAACCCAATGGAAGCGATTTCACTAAAGTATTGCGCTCATCTTCAAAGTCTAATCGACTCAGAAGTTGGTCTGTTTTCTCTGCAATATCTTTGTCTTTCATGCCGTAGATTCCTCCAAAAAGACGAATGTTTTCCCATACCTTTAAATCTTCGTATAATGAGAACTTCTGACTCATATAGCCAATATTCTTCTTTATATTTTCACTCTGTGTGTGTATGTCATAGCCCGCCACAGTAGCTTGCCCCGATGTTTTCTTGGTAAGACCTATCAACATTTGCATGGCTGTTGTTTTACCAGCTCCATTAGCTCCTAGAAAACCGAATATCTCACCCTCTTTCACCTGAAATGAAATATTATCGACAGCCGTGAAATTGCCAAACTTTTTGGTGAGTCCCGCAACATCTATAATTATATTTTGCTTCATTTTCAATTTTCTTCTTTGGTTAATGCTAAAAAACAATCTTCCACAGTGGGCGTTATCTCTCTGATGGCCACATTGGTGTATCCTTTTTCTGCAAGATATGCATGTAACTCCTCTTTGGTTAGTTGGGGGTCAACAGTAATATGGTGTTGATCGCCAAAAGCAAAAGAGGTGTGCACTTTAGGGAAAGTTCGGATATCAGCCAACATGCTGGCTAAATTGTCACCCGTCACAGCCCACAATATATCGTCGTAAGCAGCAATAATATTATTGGGTGTGTCCATTGCAATAAACTCACCCTCACGCATTAAGGCTATCCTGTCACATCGTTTTGCCTCGTCCATATAGGCAGTAGAGACCAAGATAGTCATTCCGCCTTCCTTTAGTTTTTTCAGCATATCCCACAATTCGTTGCGAGATACAGGGTCAACTCCCGTAGTGGGTTCGTCCAATATAAGTACATCGGGTTGATGAATAAGTGCTGACGATAACGCCAATTTTTGCTTCATACCTCCCGACAATGCGCCAGCTCTGCGGTCTTTGAAAGGCTCAATCTGTTGGTATATATCTTTAATAAATTCGTAATTCTCCTCAATGGTAGTGTCAAATACAGTAGCGAAAAACTTCAGATTCTCCTCTACACTCAAATCCATATAGAGCGAGAAACTTCCTGGCATGTATCCAATCATTTTGCGAATCTCCTTGTAGTCTTTCACCACATTCCATTTACCCAAATGAGCCTCTCCAGAGTCGGGTAGGAGTAGCGTTGCCAATATTCTAAAGAGGGTAGTCTTACCCGCTCCGTCAGGACCAATCACGCCAAATATCTCCCCTTTGGGAACGGAAAGCGACACACCACTCTCCACATCATCTTTAATGCCAAGGCCTGCATATTTACCCGATTTTTGGGTATGATAGTTTTTGCGTAGGTTTTTTACTTGTATCATTGTTTTTATTTATTTTGGTATTGGGCTCATTCTGATAATTCGACAGTCATTGAGCTTGTCGATACGTGGTAGAATAAATTACCGAATCTGTTTCTTTTAACCAGGCTTCGACACGCTCAGCCAACGTACTGATTGATTATGTTATTGTCATTCTGAGTGAAACGAAGAATCTGTTAGACTATTTTGCTGTATTCTTAATGGATTCTTCGCGTCGTTACCAATGACATGTTTTAATAACTGACTGATTAATTGCTTTATCGCTTGAGTTATTATGTCAGGCTTACAGCCCTCAATTGCTTCTATTCGACTATTCCCCAGGCCTATAGCTTGGGCTGAAATATGCTGGCCCTCCAGGCCTTAAATTCAAAAAATAAAATCACATAATATCATTTTCTTCTTTTTGCCCAATTAAAAATTGGGTAATATCTCAGAATGACATGGGTTTTAAGAGGTTTCAAATCATTTGCCATTACTAAGAGACGCGATAAATCGCCGTCTCTACAGTCTGCAAATAAAAACCACACTCGTAATTCGTAATTTGTCATTCGTAATTGAATCTAACCTCCCCATACATCCCAATCTTCAAATACCCATCATTCTTTACAGACACCTTCATGGCATACACCAGGTTGGCTCTTTCATTTTTGGTTTGAATGGTTTTAGGCGTAAATTCAGATTTGTCTGATATCCATGTCACTATCCCCTCATAGGCTCTGTAATTGGCTTCACTATCACTGCTTTCATCCACCAACACTTGCACTTTGTCGTTCAGTTTCACAGCCGATAGTTGATCGTTGGTAACATACACGCGCAATGTCATGTTGTTGATGTCAGCAATTTTAAACAAGGGTGTTCCCATGTTGGCCAATTCACCCTCTTCAGAATATTTATTGAGCACAGTGCCCGTTATGGGGCTCTTGATGATAGATTTTTGCAATCTATCCTCTATTTGTTCTATCTGAATATCCATGGCCGAGCTCTGAGCAGTAATATTTTGACTACTCTTTTGCAACGTCGATTGCGATGCAGAAAGTTGTTTCTGCAACACTTCCATCTGACCATTTATGTCGTCCAACTGTTTTTGAGTTGCAGCATTGGCCTTTATCAAGTTGGTTGTGCGTTGTTTCTCTCTTTCCAAAGTGGCTATTTGTTCTTTTATAGATGCTGTCTGAGCCGCTATATTGGGCTGTTGCGCACGCACGCCCTTTGCGTTTGAGAGCAGATTCATCTTTTGTAAATAGAGCTGTGTAGAATCTATAAGGCCCACTTGCTGGCCTTGTTCAAGCTGTTGTCCCTCCATCACAGATAGTTTTTCAATCTTGCCATTTGCCTCTGCCGAAACAATTATTTCAGTAGCTTCAAATGAACCCGAAGCATCATAATCTCCGTCTTTGTTGGAGCACGATGAAAGCAGCGCTATCGCTAAGGATATGTAAAGTAAAAATGTAGATTTCATATGTAGTAAATTGTTTATATGTTAGTTGGTTGTATTTTTTAGTTTATATATCGAATTCAAATGCTGTACTTCATGCAACAGTTTTGCCTGTTTGGCCATATCCAAAGCCGTAACTTCTTTCAGCATATCAGATACTGTCATGGCTCCATTTTCCACCTTAGCCTCGGCTGCATCTTTTATCTGCTGTTGCAGACGAATTATCTCTTCATCGTCTTGCATTGTTTTTCGGTATCTCTCTATTTCGTTTTGCTGTTCAGATATTTGCATGTCTAAATTATAGTTGAACGTATTGCGTTGCGTATCGATGCTGAGTTTTTTCAACTCGTTTATTTTGACATTGTTTTTATAGGTATATAAGTTTCCAATATTCCACGAAAGCTTCACACCCCCCAGAAAAAAAGCATCAAATTCATTTTGCAACATATTCAATCCCGGCTTGCCGTATCCTCCTTGTGCAAAAGCTCCAATCACGGGCATGATACTCGACTTTAGATCGGTAGTTTGTGCATCAATTGTAGCCTGTTGTGCCGAAAATAATTCCAGCTCGGGTCTATTAATAGTTACCAGCGAATTCACACTCGATATGAGAGGCTTAGCAAATTCAGTATCCATGTTCAACTCCGCCCCAACAAGGGTCGATAGCATCTGCAAATAGGCCTGTTGTGCCGATTCCATCTCTATGCGTTGCTGTTTGGCTTTCAGTTGCTCTATTTTCACACTGCTCAAATCGGCCTCATTGGCAATGCCATTCTCCACATAGCTTTTCACTCTGTTGTGATTGCGTTGCAACTCGTCTTCCAGCACCACTTGCAGTCTCAACTGCTCTTGCATCAACAAAATGCCAAAATAGAGACCATTCACCCGCTCGCGAAGTGCATAAATCTCAGTTTCCAATTGCTTCTCTTCTGCTATTGCGCCTGCACGTATCATCTCTTTCTTAGCAGCTATTTTGCCTCCATCCCAAATAATCTGATTGGCCTGTGCCACGATCTGATATTGATCTTTATCGGGAACAGGAATCTCCAACCCTGGCATATCCAATGGAATGGTTATCACATCAGACTGATAAGTAGCCTTTCCTTCCAACGACAATTGCGGTAAATAGGCCCTGTTGGCATTAGCCAAAGTATAATTTTTGCTTTGCTCTATGATGGAAAATCTTGCAATGGCAGGATAGTTTTCCCTTGCCATAGTCTGACATTCATCTAAAGTAACCAATTGAGCTTTTAACCCCATCACTACAATGAGAAGCATTGCAAAAAACAGATAAATTCTCGTCTTCATAAGTCTATTATTTTAAAGTATTCATTATCCAGGTGGGGATGTCTTTTTTGCGTTCTGTAACAAATTGGGCAAACTCCTCTTCTTTTACCAAACCTGATGCCACAAATAAAGGTTTAGACATAAAGGGAAAGAGGGTAAGGCTCATCACATTCATTATAAAATTGAAGCTGGATATGGTGAAACCTCTCTCCTTCAATTGATTCTCTATGACAGGTTGCGAAAGCAATTCTGCATTCTGCTTCACTTTCTCCAGTATGAATTCGTTCGATTTTATTTCACTCAACACAAAAAGTGGGAGGTCTTCATTCTCCAAAAGCATTAGGGTATAGCTTGCTACTAATGTGCTTATTTTTTCTTCCAACGGAACTTCCTTGTCAGACAGAATAGGACCAATCATTCCGAATAGGGTGTCAAATTTCTCCTCTATAATTATCTGAAACAGGTTTTGCTTACTCCTAAAGTAATAGTTGAGCAAGGCTAAGTTGATGCCTGCCTCCTC
>LFRM01327910.1_pt1 | contig 10462 bp, 10 predicted proteins | sample 618341 | NCBI WGS metagenome assembly LFRM01 (sample SAMN03654438, study PRJNA283298) | anaerobic digester metagenome | isolation source: pool of bioreactors CSTR01a, CSTR02a, and CSTR03a thermophilic anaerobic... | place: Denmark: Kgs. Lyngby | collected 2014-05-21 | reverse complement strand
CTCTATCCGCTTGCGACATCTGGGGCGAAGCAACAAGCGCAATGATGAGCATGAGCGTGACCATCAACTGAACGATCCAAAGCAGCGTACGCCGATTGATCAGATAGTGCATGACGCTTTTCTTTTTCATGTCAATCACCCTCCCATCATCCGTAAAGCTTGCGATATTCTCCCGGTGTCAAACCCGTTTCGATTTTGAAGGTCTTGGTAAAATGCTTGATATCGCCATATCCAACGCTATTGCAAATTTCGCTGATAGGCAGTCTCGTATCACGCAAAAGCCCGCGTGCCTCATCCATACGCACCCGTGTCAGGTATTTGGCAAACCCTTCGCCAGTTTCTTTTTTGAATAGCGTGCTAAAGTAATTTACACTAAAGCCAATCGAATCGCTTACATCCTCAAGCGTGATGGGGCGTGCAAAATTCTTTCTGATATATAGTTTCGCATTGCGAATTGGCTGAGCATCTCTGTCTTTTCGCTTGGCGATCATCTGAGCGAGCTGCTCTGTTTGAAGCTTGCCAAGGCAATCGATGAGTTCCCTTGCGCTGCTGCAACGCTCGCAGTCTTCCTCAAAGGTCTTTCTCACCTGATCAATCGCATCCACGCCCAATCTGGAGATAAAGATCAGCCCAGCACCGCGCACAAGCTCCATCAGCTCCCACCCGCGAATCCCAGGCACTTTGAGCACTTCATCAAAAACGCGAAGACAGGTTTTAGCTTCTTGTTCATTCATTAATTCAATTGCATGTACGGCAGCCTGTGTATAGCGAGCTTGAAAATCCATATCAACAGCCCCCGATTTGCTCGCATCCCCTTCCAGCAAGCGCCCTGTACCTTCCATGAGCCGTTCAGAGATCATGTCGCTTGCATTTTGATACAGCGACACCAAAGCGGTTGCATCCATGCCAATGGGGCTAATCGCAAGCGAAAACTCCACATCGCCAAAAAGATTTTTCTCCACCACCAATTTGTTTAGCCCTTCGCGGAGCAACGTTCGAAGTGACGCATGAGATGCATAGTCAAAGTTCATCACGCCAACAAGTGTCGCATGCTCGCCATCCATAATCCACTCCGAGCAAATTTTGCTTACAATCGGCTGCATGACGTCCATGATCTTGTTTTGAACGATTTGCACAGAGGTTTCGCTATAGCTTTGCATGTTATAGTCGGTTTTGAAAATAAAGATCTGAAAGGCATCTGACGTAGGGACAAAGTGATATTCACGCTCAAGTTGCTCCTTGCTAATGAGCTGTGCGTTCTTCACTGCCAGATCAGCAATCAGCTTGGCCCGCAGCAGGCGAATATCATCATCATGACTTAGGCGCAATGATTCCACGTCCGTTTCATCCTGCATGCGCGCACGGCAATGCTTTGCCATCTTCTCAAGCGTATGATTGAGCGCTTCTTTGTTGATAGGCTTTAAAAGGTACTCGCCCACGCCATAGCTGATAGCTGTTTGCGCATAATCAAACTGCGCATAACCGCTGATGATAATCACCTCAAGCCATGGTGCATGCTCACGTGCTTTTTTGATCACAGTCAGACCATCACAGCCGGGCATGCGAATGTCTGTAATCAGAATGTCGGGATGCAGGCTGCCCACCAGTTCCAGTGCATCCGGTCCATTTTCGGCAATGCCAACCACTTCGAGCCCTAATTTCTGCCATTCACCCAAGGCTTGAATCAACTCGCATACGCGCCTTTCGTCATCTGCAATTACTACTCGTAGCATTTGCCGTCCTCCTTTGATGCTGTATCGATTTCATCTTGAAAGAAGATGGAGTATAAGAAAATATTATTTACTTCACACTTATGCTGAGTATATCATAATTTTTGATACGCACACAATAAAAAGTGTATTTCTACAGGGTTTATTCATTTACTTTGAACATCATCCCGCCCTTTTGCATATCATGATTTATCTAAAACTGCATGTTTTGCAGCAGTGCTATGCATGCATAAGGGAGGATATCAAATGATCACACTGAGTCTATGTATGATCGTCAAAAACGAGTCCGATGTCATTGCTCGCTGCTTAACATGCATCAAAGATATTGCCGATGAAATCATCGTAGTTGATACAGGTTCCACCGATGACACCAAAGAAATCGTCAGCCGCTTCACAGACAAAGTCTATGACTATCAGTGGCATGATGATTTTGCAGCCGCGAGAAATTTTTCGTTCTCCAAAGCTACCATGCAGTACACCATGTGGCTTGACGCGGACGACGTGATTGACGAAGAAAATCAACAGTTGCTGCTGAGGCTCAAGGAAAACCTTTCCCCCAGCATCGATATGGTGCTCATGCGCTATGATGTTGCCTTTGACGAGAGCGGACGTCCGACGATGTCGTACTATCGCGAACGAATCATGAGAACCAGCATGAAGTACCAGTGGATTGGTGAGATTCATGAGGTCATATTTCAAACAGGAAATCTGGAGCAACGAGAGATTTTTATCAAGCACCAGAAATTGCACCCTACAGAAACAGGACGTAACCTGAGGATTTTTCAAAAGATGATCGCAGATGGCAAGACGCTCGACCAGCGGCAGCGCTACTACTACGCCCGCGAGCTCATGTATAACGGCGATTACGTTGCTGCTACCCGCGAACTGGATAGCTATTTAGCAGATGATCTGGGCTGGATCGAAAACAAAATTGGTGCATGTAAGGATTTAGCGAATTGTTTGCAATGGCAAAAGCAGCCCCATAAAGCACTTGATGCATTGCTAAAGAGCTTTTCATACGACGCGCCCAGAGCCGAAATATGCTGCGATATAGGCAGTCACTTCATCGATCAGCAGAGCTTCCAAACCGCCATCTTCTGGTATGCCCTCGCCGTTCAGCGACCACTCAATGAAGAAAACGGAGCGTTTTGCCTGCGCGACTGTTATGATTATATTCCTTATATGCAGCTATGTGTATGCTACGACCGCATTGGAGACCACAAAACCGCTATGTATTACAACGAAAAAGCAGCAGCTATCAAGCCAGACGATCAAGGGGTTTTATTCAACCGTCAATACTTTTCCAAGCTCGATCTTTGATCACGAGCAGCAAAGCAAAGACGTCGGTCAATGATGGCCGACGTCTTTGCTATATTGGTTGTGAATTACTTCTTCAAAACGCTTACGCCTGTGTCAGCAACTACGCCGCCAAGAACTTCGCCTTCAAGAGCACGCACACAAGCTTCAACGCCCATAGCGCCCATCTGGTCGGGGTTCTGTGCCATTGTTGCAAGGAGGTAGCCGTCTTCGATCAGGCCAAGGATAGCATCGGACTTATCAAAGCCAACGCCGATAACTGCCTGCTCAGAAGCNNAGCATTGCCGGCGCCAGTGGTGGAGCCTTCGTTGCAGCCAAAGATACCAACAACGCCCTGAGTGATATAGTTTTCAGCAATGCTCTGGCTCTTAGCCGCATCGCCTTCGCCGTACTGGGTCTCAAGAAGGGTATATGCAGCCGCTTCAAATGCAGAGCGGAAGCCGTCTTCGCGCTGTACGCAAGAGTCGGTAGCAGCATTTACGTTGATGATGCCGATAGAGCCTTCGGTGATGCCCGCTTCGGTCAAAGCAGCGATCATTTCAGCACCAGCGGTTGCGCCAGCTGCCTTGTTGTCTGTGGAATAGGTAGCTTCTGCTTCTACGTTTGCAGGTGAGTCAACATAAACAACCTTCACGCCAGCTGCTTGTGCTTCCTTTAGTGAGGAAGAAATAGCATCAGGACCGTTTGCAGCAACGATGATTGCGTTGTAGCCGCCAGCAACTGCGTTGTTAACGCACTCGATTTGCTGAGCATCATCCTTGGTGTTAGGGGACATAAAGGTAACTGTTACGCCTAGTTCAGCAGCCTTAGCCTGTGCGCCCTCGTTTAGGGTTACCCAGTGCTGGTCAATGGAGTCCATAGTAATCAGAGCGATCTTCCATTCCTGTGAAGCCTTGACTTCTGTTGTTTCTGCAACAGCTGCGAACGCTGTCAGGCATAGGACTAGAGCACATACGATAGCTAGAATCTTTTTCATGATTTACCCTCCTAATATTTTGTTTATCGATAAGCGCATTCCGCGCTTATTTCCTTATTTGTTGCGGCGCTTTGCAAGGGCGCCATTGCGGACAACCACATCAAGAAGTACAGAGAATACGACGATTACACCAATGACAATGCGCTGGAGTCCCACCTGAGCGCCAATCATGTTCAGACCATTTTCAAGCGTCTGCCATACAGCTGCACCAGCAAATGTACCAAGCAGTAAACCTGTACCGCCAAGGGGCGACACGCCGCCGATAACGCCTGCTGCAACGCCGTACATTTCGTACATATTGCCAGCCTCCATATTGCCCATGCCGGCCTGTGCACAAAGGATGAGACCAACTGCGAATGCGCAAAAGGCAGAAACCATATACGCCTTCGTGGTGGTTAGGAACACGTTCACGCCCGATAGCTTTGCTGCATCCACGTTAGAGCCGATTGCATAGATATGGCGGCCTGTGCGGGTCTTTGACAGCAGGAAGAAGAACACGATGAAAATCACAACGGCTACAAGGAATGTGTTGTAAACGCCAAGGGTCTTTCCGTAGTAAAAGAAGTTTTGGAAACCGTCTGCCGCTTCCTTGCCAATGCCCGATGATATGGCGTTGGTATTGCGGTTGCCATTGACCATATAGCCAATGCCGCGGGCTACAAACATCGTGCCAAGGGTAGCGATGAAGGGCGGGAGCTTGCATTTACCGACTAGGAATCCATTGATCACACCGACGATCAAGCAGCAAACCAAAGCAATCAGCGCAGATAATAAGATACCCGTTCCAGTTGACATCAGCGTTGCTGAAATCATCGCACTCATCGCAACAACCGCACCAATAGAGAGGTCGATGTTGCCTGTGATGAGCAAGTAGCTTTGTCCAACACCGATGATCAGGTACTTGGACATGGAGCGAAGCAGATTCAAGATATTTGCCTTTGAAAACATATTTGGCGCTTTAAAACCAAAAGCCACATAGATTACGATCAGCGCAGCGAAAGCAATCATTGCGGATGCCATGCCTCGAATGGCAAAGAAGCGGCGCACGGGACTTACTCTTTTGTTTTCCATCCGTTATTCCTCCTCATTCGCTGCAGCTGTAACTTTGTTTTCAAATCGAGTTGCCAGCGTTAGAATTTGTTCTTGGGTCGCTTCCTGGGCGACCAGCTCACCTGTGATTCTGCCATCGCACATCACGATGATGCGATCTGCGATGCCCATGACTTCGGACATTTCAGAGGATACAAACATAACTGCAATTCCCTGTGCCTTGAGCTTGTTCATCAGGTGATAGATTTCAACCTTTGCCGCAATGTCAATGCCGCGGGTTGGTTCATCAAACATGACGACCTTGGAATCCCTTGCCAGCCACTTAGCCACAACGACCTTTTGTTGATTGCCGCCCGATAGCGTTGCAGCATCCACATCAACCGATGGGGTTTTGATCATGAGGTCTTCAACCGCTTTGTCGCAGATCTCATTTTCTTTCCCGTGGTTTATCACGCCAAGCTTGTTGCAAACCAAATCCAAATTAGGAAGTGCGATGTTTTGACGAATGGAGAGCTTTGTACACAGTCCATCCTTCTTGCGATCCTCAGGTGCCAGTACAATGCCTGCTTTGATCGCATCGTTGACATTTCTAATTTTGATTTCTTTGCCCTCAAGCAATATCGTGCCGCTTTCTTTGGGATCAACGCCGAAGATCGCACGCGTGGTTTCCGTACGCCCTGCGCCCATGAGTCCTGCAAAACCAACGATTTCGCCTTCATACAGCTTGAAGTTGATATCCCTCACCATTCGTCCTGCGTTCAGGTTTTGAACCTCAAATACGCATTCTCCTCGGTGAGATTCTGTACGAGGGAATTTCTCCTTGATTTCGCGCCCAACCATGTTGGAGATAATCTCATCCATGGTGGTGTCTGCAAAGTTCACATCCGTTACGTGTTGCCCATCGCGCATGATCGTCACGCGATCCACGATGTATTGCAGTTTCTCCAAGCGATGGGAGATGTATACAATACCACAGCCCTTCGCCTTCAGCTCCCTGATAATGCGGAACAAATCGTCAATCTCGCGGGATGTGAGGGATGAGGTCGGCTCATCCATAATCAGCACCTTCGCATCTGTGGAAAGTGCCTTTGCGATTTCCACCATCTGCTGCTTTGATACAGGAAGTTCTCCCACAACTTGGCGCGGATCAATGTCAATGCGCAGTTCGTTTAGAATCCGCCGTGCTTCTGCCTCCATCTCGCGATTGGAGAGCACCGCCATCTTGACCTTCTCGCGCCCAAGGAACATGTTCTGTGCAACGGATAAATGCCTGCACATATTGAGTTCCTGGTGGATAATCGCCACGCCCAGTTCCTGCGCCTGCTTAGGTGATAAATCACCATGCGGCACTCCGAAGATTTCCATCTCGCCCGAATCGCGTGTATAAACACCGCTCAGAATTTTCATAAGCGTGCTCTTACCTGCGCCATTTTCGCCTAGCAGCGCCATCACTTCGCCTGAACGAAGTTCGAAATGAACATCATCAAGAGCCTTAACGCCGGGGAAACTTTTGCATATGTGCTCCATTGAGACGATTATGTCGCCCATACTGTTTCACCATCTTTCGAAAACTCTTTTATTGCATTTAGTATAGCATCATCACATCTTCTGTAAAGGGAAGAGAATTCCGATTTTAGGGGGATATATTACTGTCTTTTTTGGCAATATAGCAACCTATTTCCACCTTATTCATTTGTGCACGATTAAATGCCATCATAAAAACAAGCAAGTGTAACAATGTACATACTTGCTTGTTTGTTGCTATTCATTTTGACCTCTTCAGTCCTTCATCAAGCGCAAAAGCACATCATTTTGAAGTGCTAATCCCCTGCTTGTCAGCGTGAATTGATTCCCGTCCCACATCGCCAATCCGTCTTTGATAAGCCCACTTAGTTCAGGCTCGTATACGCTTGTCATCTGGCAGCCATGAAGAGACTCAAACCTTTGCCTATCCACGCCTTCCGTCATTCTCAGACCAAGCATCATCGTTTCAAACATCGCTTCTTCGCTGCTGATGAGCAGCTCTTCGTCCATGGGCAACAGATCATCATCAAGCATGGTCATGTACTTTACGATATCCTCAGTGTTAGCCTTCCTGATCCGCTTGACCCCTTGCTTCGTCTGCTCTTTGCTGGCACGAAGCATACTATGCGCCGCTACGCCTAGACCCAAATAGTTTTCATCCTGCCAGTAGCCGATATTGTGCTTGCATTCAAAACCGCTCTTTGCAAAATTACTGACCTCGTATTGATGATATCCATGCTCTGCCAGCCATTTGATACCCTGCACATACATATCGGCCGCTTCGTCCTCCGATGGCAGCGTTACTTTGCCCTGATTCACCTGATCATAAAGGGCTGTACCCTCTTCCAAAATCAAGCTATAGGCAGAAATATGTTCGGGCGAAAGCGCACAAATCGCTTGGATGGATTGATAATAATCCTCAATGGTCTGGGAAGGCAAAGCAAACATCATGTCCACATTCAGATTCTTGATCCCGCATGCGCGAGATAATTGTACTGCATTTTTCGCATCTGCGAAGCTGTGGATGCGCCCTATTTTTGTAAGCAATTCGTCATTTGCAGATTGCACGCCCAGTGAAATACGGTTTAGCCCATATTTTCGCATCACCGTCAGCCAGTCTTCCCTGAGCGTTCCCGGATTCGCTTCTGATGTGAACTCGGCATCTGGCTTTATACGAAATGACGAAGTCAGCGCCTTGAGCAATTCCTCCATCTGCGGCGCGGGAATAATGGACGGCGTGCCTCCGCCAAAAAAGATGGTTTTCACCTCTTCATCACGGTATTTTTCGCCCACCATCAAAATTTCTTTTTTTAGCGCAAAGCAATACGCTGCAACGGTTTCAGCCGATGCAGATGCCGAACAGAAATCACAATAGAAACATTTCCTTTTACAAAACGGAAAATGTAGATATAATTGCATTAAAGAAGTCACCCCCCAAGGCGATTATATCACACTTAGAGGAGGCAACAAAATATGGATATTCATTTGATTGAGAGTTGGTTTAAGACCATTGTCGAGCTTTGTATCATGCTCATTGAATGTGCAGGAATTTTCATTATTGTATACAGCATGGTTCGCAGCTTCATCAGTTTCTTACAGAAAAAGGAAGACATGCGCATCCAACTCGCTCATGACATCATGCTAGGATTGCAGTTCAAGATCGGCTNNGAGCTTGGAACACTAGCTGCCATCATATTACTTCGCGCCATGCTGACTTTCCTGCTCCACTGGGAAATCGATGTGGAGGAAAAACGTCAGCGGCAGCAACAAAAAGAAAAGCGGCAGCGTGAACAGCAAGACTCCGCCAAAGCCCTTACCTTGGAAGAAGCAAAGGTACTCCTTCAAAAAGAACAGTAACTATTTATGTACGTCCTTGGGAGGTCATAGAGCATCCTGTCCGGTCATGATTCGAATATTATCAATTCCAATGTCAGTATGCGCTGCACAGATGGAAAGGATGGTTGCGCTCTGCGTCTCCGCTAATGAGTCTGGGGTAACCATGACGGTTAATGCGCCATTTTGCAGCAGCACCATCAACGGGCTGAATCCAGCCTGTGCAAGTGCTTCCTCAATGCCGATTTCGCTTTGATGGTCGCTGACCATTTGCGTAATTCGCTGGGCTGCTTGGTTTCGCGTCTGCTCGTCGGTTTGCTCATTTTGAGTGAGCTCAGTTAAGGTGTTTATATCCTTATCATAGGCGGTTTCCCGAAGCGTGCGGGCTGACTCGGGCGCGGGGACGGCCGTATCCTGCGGCGTTTGAAGCTGCGTGCTAGGCGGCTGCACATCTTGGGTGCCCTGCTGCCAAATCATATAGCTGCACGCCCCAACCAATAGCAAGAGCAATGCAGCCCTGAGCCAGGCCCTGCCGCGGCCCTTATGATTTTCATGATTCATTTGCCCCTTTGGGGGCATTTTTTTTGTTTCCATCATCGACCATCCTCCATCACAAATACATCGACTGCTGTTTCCGAAAGGTTCAGCAGCGTTTTGACTGCACGTATGAGCGACAGCCGTACTGCCATATCATCAGCACCCTGCGCCACCACCACAGCGCCCGATGGCTTTTGCACCGATGCAGCGGTGAAGCTGTCTGTCTGCGTTTGCTCATAAAAGAGCGCAACCTCTACCTTTCCAGCCCCTGCGATAGTACTTAGCACCTCCGCCACCCGTTTCTCTGTCTGGCTTGCCGAGGTGCTGCTTTGCCCGTTCCCCTGCATCAGCATCATTGCGGCCGCTACAATCATCAATGCCAAAGCGATCCAGAGCATTCCCTTTCCTTCTTTGAGCGATTTCATCATGGCACAACCGCTCCATCCGTCTGTGTTGTCAGCTGCACCATCGATGCATCTGCTTCAAATGCGCCTGCTATACGCGCGATCAAATCATCCTCGCTGATCAGCGGCGGCACATCATCCCCTAGCCGCTGCAAAATGCACAGCTCAATATGATCCAGTGCGCCGTCCTCCCGAAGATACACCCCTGCACTGGCTTGATATCCTGCACTGTTTGCCATCCTGACGCAGAGATTCTCCGCTTGATTGGCAACAGAACGCAGAGCGGTATGCGAGTAAGGCAGCTGCTCTGTGGGCGTAGTTTGCTCTGAAAATGCGGGCACCTGAGCAAAAGACGTTACGTCCTGCCCAAGCATCGTACCAATTGCAGTAACCAAAGCAGCCATGACCAGTATACTCACCGTCATCCGCGCCATTTTTTGCTGTCTGCCATCGGGAAGCAGCATTTCGCAAAGTGACCAGACGATCGAGAGCACCGCTAGTTGGCGAATAAACGCATTCATTTGATCACCTCAGCATTACCGTTAAATTTCCCACCATTAAAAGTTGGGTGACAAGCAGCAGGAACATCGCTCCTACGCTTAACTGTATGATAAAAAGCAATGAAAATACATCGGCATAGTCACCGATGCACCTGCATAGCGGGCTATCAGATACCGGCTGCAAGAGCGCGGACACCGCTCTGTATAGAAACATCGTCATCAATGTACGAAGCAGGGGCGCAAGAAGTTTACATAGCAGCAGCAATAACCCGAGGATGCCGACTGCGTTTTGGATCAGCAGCGAGCAGCCCACAAGCGTATCCACCGTATCTGCAAACATGCCCCCAACAATGGGGATAAAGTTATCCATCGCGTACTTTGCCGTGCGTATACTCACTCCGTCCACCACCGCAGAGCCAAGTCCTTGCACCGTCATCACGCCTATAAAAACCGTAAAGCCAAAGCCAAGCGTCCAGTCCGCCACCTGCCGAAACAGCCTGCACAGCTTTGATATGCGCAAACTATCGCTTAGTCCGCCTACCATTGTCAGCACCGCAACGCTCAGCGCAAAGGGCATCGTCACGTTTTGAA
>LFRM01237839.1_pt1 | contig 10469 bp, 13 predicted proteins | sample 618341 | NCBI WGS metagenome assembly LFRM01 (sample SAMN03654438, study PRJNA283298) | anaerobic digester metagenome | isolation source: pool of bioreactors CSTR01a, CSTR02a, and CSTR03a thermophilic anaerobic... | place: Denmark: Kgs. Lyngby | collected 2014-05-21 | reverse complement strand
AATGTCAATACCCCTGCCATTTAGCACATGACCGTTATCCATTTGTATAATAATTGACGGGTCAGTATTATCAAACAAGACAGTAAACGGGCATTCTTCCCTACCCTCAAAAGGACGAAGTTCACCTGCGTGGTTATGATATCCAAAGCGCAATCCATGATCTGATAATTTGCGGGCTGCAGCATTGAATAGCTCGGCATTGCGGAGCCATTGCTCATAGGATCCTGTCATCTCCTTGGGTAAACCGGGTATTATTACATAGGGATTCTCGATAGTATGAAAATATTCAACTGTGTCATATAATGCGTCGTCTGTTACATATTGCCAGGGTGTATGCCAACCGCAACAAACCAATCCAGCATCATCCAAGGCCTGTTTTACCTCCTTTGCAGGATGCTTAAATGGCCCAAAAAACTCTACTGCCTCGTATCCCATATCCTTGACCCGTTGCAGCGTGGCAGGCATGTCTTTTTCCAATTCATTTTTCACGGAATACAGCTCTACCCCATACCTATACCTTCCCATTTTTATACCTCCTCATTAATTGCGTAAGCATTCTCCATACTGCATTCAAGCCTCTTATACTTTTAAATGCAATCCCTTGGTGTTTTCCAATAGCAACTGCACCTGTTCACTTGGTACTCGATGCAAATAATATCAAAGACTAATATGGCGGATTAACAGAATCCAAAGGAGGGGTATTCATCGTTAGCTATACGCTTTATTTCTCCCTCAGAAGCACCCTATATTTTAAAGGAACAATTGTTTTCGTTTAATCTAAAATGAAATATTATAGTCTATTGACATAAGATGAAATCACTTCTACCAGATAATTTTTGCTCGAATCACCCACAGGGTTTATTTGATATTTCCTTAAATCATTAGGTGTTGAATTGCTAAAAATGCTGTTATTCACAAGAAGATGAAATTCTTTATGGCTAAAATGACCCGCCCTGCCATAGTATAACTTATTAGCAAATGCCAAATAAAAAGGGGGGCTCAATGTCTAGTTTAGTTGATAAATGTCTGGAAATCAATAGTAAAATAAAAATTACTACTTGGCCTACTGTCTAAAATGCCTGCTATTAAATTATAGCAGGCATTTTCTGTATTTCCATTACCATCATATTTTCTTCCCACACCACCGAACAGCATTAAGGAATAGCTTCTTAAATTCATCATGTCTCCAGACACTCAAAATATGGCCCGGTGTCAATACGCAAAGCCGCCCGTTACCTATCTCCCGGGTATATCCACCCACCTGGCAGCCTCCTGTTTCCGATGAAGTTGTAAAAAGCTTGGTTATATCATCGGCAGTCACATGTATATTGTAGTGTTCATCCCTAATGGTGAAGTCCTCTACTCCTTCTACGATTGGATGTCCTTGGATTATATTTACGTCCATATCACATCTGGGAGGATGTCCTACAAAATAATTACCGACGAAATCCGTATATTCATCTCCCTCCCTTGAAGTGTTACCGGCATGGACCGATAAATAACCACCGCCGTTTTTTACATAATCCTCCAGCTCTTTTGTCTTTACCTCAGTAATATCGTCAGTGAGCCATGGGCTTCTGTTGCTGGCGTTGATACTATTACCCTTGCAACAAACAATAACCTGATAAGAAGCTATAAACTCGGGTGTAAGTATATCCTTGGCATCTCTTACAAAATCAAAATGGAATTCCGGTCCTTCGAGGGGCCTAATCCCCATCTCAATTACCTCACCCGGGTGCCAATAATCATCACATAATACCAATACGTTTAGCATTGTTAAGTCTCCTTTCATCTTTTACCAGGGGATCTCTACTTCATACATATCTCTCATGACAATACGGTTTTCATCAGATCGTATATTAGGTTCTTCCTCTTCGAGACTCCTGTCTGTTATAAAATACTCCGCCGCATAGCTTGCTTCGTCTGGACTATTAATGTCCTGGGCAGCAAACACCCTAAAGGTATACCCTAAGGGCCTTAGCCTATTGAACATTATTCTTATAGCCATATTACAAGCAGCGCTGATCATTCTGTCATAGCCACCGCTAAAATCCCATGCCCTGTTAACGCTGGATTGAATTGAATTTACAAAACACAAGCGCGCTTTATCCAAATCCCTAAAATGATTTAAGCATTTAGAGGTCTCCTTTAGCATGTCTAAGGCAATATCTTCATATTTCTGTAGCAAGCCATCGTAATCGAAAGCCTCTTCTATGCTTTCATCCTCTGTGCTTACAGGTGCAATTATGTATACAAACATATCGAGGGAATCCCCCGGCTGCCATATACCATATCCCTTGCTTTCAAAGTATTGGCTCAAGGCCTCAGCAAATTTACCCTTAGCTCCAGTAATAAGTACCCTTTTCATCGTCATACCTCCTAAAATGGCCAAGTTATATTCTCGTTATCATGCACAAATAATACATCCTCACGTGGGCTATCGTTGGTAAACTGAATAAATGCTGATCTTGCGGTCTCAATTGGTTCATATTTTCCTTCAGTATTTTTTTTGCCCGACATATATGACCTAACCCAACCTGGATGGTACAATCTAAAGGTAAAGCCTCTTGGCCTTAATTCCTTAAATAATAGTTTCACACCCATATTGAGAGCCGTTTTTGACATGGGATATGTAAATCCATCTCTTCTATGGCTGACACTTATGCTGCCGGCCTCCGATGATACGAAGCATAGTCTCTTCATGCTTTCTTCTTTATCAATTAAGGGTAGGAAAGCCTGTACCATACGGAAGGGGCCTAAGGTGTTTACATTAAAAGCATTCAGGCCTTTATCAAAATCCTTCAAATCAAATATATCTCCGACGTTACCGACTATGCCCGCATTGCTAACAAGCATGTCAAGATACTTGACTTTACTTGATATTACATCATAACATCTTTTTACTGAATCGTCCTTTGATACGTCCAATTCCACTATGTGCAGTGTATCAGGATACTTATGATGTAGCTCTTCAAGTTCCTTCCATTGGGGCATATACTGTCCGGCAAATACGCGCCACCCAGCCTCAAGGAATACCGTTGTCATTCCCAGGCCTACTCCCCTGTCTGCGCCTGTAATAAGTATTGTCTTCATTTTGATCCCACTCCTTTTTTGTCACTAAAGATATGTATAGGCATTCGATAACTGCTTTAATCCCAGCCCAAAATGCCAAAAGACAGCCTTTTTTATTGCATAATATTTTACATTAGGATCAAGATCCTCTTAACCCATATCCACCTGATTTTGTCTATGTGCGCTTTACAACTATCATACAATTTTCCATTCTTTTATATTATACCATATCTTTTTGGAATTTGTACCCTACCGATTAGGAGGATTAATTATGATGATTGTATAGTAAAGTTCACTTGAATTGAGCGAGATATTTTAGTATCATAAGGGCATAATCTTCCATCTATGTATAGACTTTCTATGATTCATATAGCAAGCATGTTATCAGCATGGATTATTCATAATTCAATTCCTTTTGTGACGTATCCAATAGCCGGAATGGTCTTTTAATAAAATAAATTCATAAGGAGGAGCAAAATGTTATCAAGGGAAGAACGTATTAAATGGTTTCTGCATGACCGGTTTGGTATGTTTATTCATTGGGGTATTTACGCCATCCCTGCCAGAGGTGAGTGGGTTCGCAGTCAGGAAAGAATAAGCATCGAAGACTACCAGCCCTTTTTTGAAGAATTTGATCCTATCTATTACAATCCCAGGGAATGGGCCAGAGCAGCCAAGGAGGCAGGTATGAAATATGCCGTTATGACCGCTAAGCACCATGACGGTTTTTGTCTCTTTGATAGCCAACTTACAGACTATAAGGCTACGAATACCCCTGCCGGAAGGGATCTGATTAAGGAATATGTTGACGCTTTCCGTGCTGAAGGCCTCAAGGTAGGCTTTTATTATTCCATAATCGACTGGCATCATCCCGATTACCCTGCATATGGCGACCGACATCATCCCATGAGGGATAATGAGGATTGGAAGGACAGAGAAAAAGATAAGGACTTTTCCAGGTATATCGAATATTTCCATGGTCAGGTTAAGGAACTGGTCACAAATTACGGAAAGATCGATATCATGTGGTTTGACTTTTCATATGATGATATGACAGGCGAAAAATGGGAGGCTACCAGGTTGGTTGAAATGATACGAAAGATCCAGCCTGGAATCATCATAGATAACCGTCTAACCCAGCATGGTGATCACGATGATCTCAAACCCTACTCCGGAGATTTTGCATCGCCTGAGCAGATCATTCCCCCGGAGGGTATCAGGAATCAAAAAGGAGAGCTGATCCCTTGGGAGGCCTGTATAACTATGAACAACAACTGGGGTTATGCAGCAGCCGATAAGGACTTTAAGTCCCCCAAACAGCTCAACCGCGCCTTGGTGGAATGCGTCAGCAAGGGCGGCAATATGCTGCTCAATGTAGGTCCTGATGCAAAGGGACAGATTCCCAAGGAATCCTTGAAGATTCTGGCCGAAATCGGGGAATGGATGAAGCAAAATGGTGACAGCATCTACGGTTGTGGGATAGCCGATCTTCCAAAACCCGAATGGGGCAGGTACACACAGAATGGGAACAGGCTCTATGCTCATATATTTGACAGGGGAATTGGCCCTATAGCCGTCCAAGGACTTAAACCCAAGGTAAAACGTGCCCGCCTCCTGGCAGATAAATCTGAGGTCAATATAGATACTCCCTGGACCTCTATGCACTACGGCGATGCTACTTTTATAAACCTACCGAGTTCACAATTACCAGATGACATAGACACTGTGGTAGAATTGGAATTGGAGTAATTAAGGCAAAGGGAGATGAAGCTGGATGACAGCCCGCTTCATCTCCCTCTGTTATAGCAACAATAAATCTCTAACCGATAAAGTCCCCTCTAACCGGTTATTTTTCATTATATCAAGGCAAATTCTCTAATAATTGGCCTGTCCGCCGCCTCCAAAACCCTGAGACGAACATGATCCGTGATTATTGGTTCGAACCTATCGATCTTCTTATGTCCTATGGCACTGCCCCGGACCAGTTCTACCCATTTGCCAGCCTTTTTGTAGTCCAGTACATAATCCCTGACCCTCTCCCCATGTTTAATATCCTCCATGAGAATAATATGGGATATCTTCCTCGGTGAGTCGAGGCTCATCTCCAATACTTCCTCCGTCCCCGATGCTTTCTTTATAGGATTGGAAAAGGTTTCACGCACCCATTGACCGAATTCCCTGGCCCTTATAGCATCCGGATCCGGAATTAGGCCCCTGTCATCTGGTGCAATGTTGAGTAAGAGATTAGTTCCATGTCCTACGGACCGATAGTATATATCCTTTAGCTCCTCAAGGGAAAGCAGATTTTCTTCACTGTTGGGATGCCAAAACCACTGTTTCCGTCTTATAGGTACATCGCATTCCGCCGGTAACCAGACCGGGGTATCCGCCCATTTTATGGTATCATCGGTAAACATGCTGATCTTGATATCGCTGACAGTATTCCAGCAAGGGTATGGAGCAACTCCATCTTCATTTCCCACCCATCTTATGGTTGGAGCCCCCATATTAAAGATCATAGCCTCAGGCTGATATTTTTTAACCAAACCTATAATCCTTGCCCAATCATACTGACGCCCTTCAGAGCCTGCGCCATCGAACCAGACCTCTACCAAGGGGCCATATCCTGTTAGAAGTTCAGTCAATTGTTCAGCGTAGAAATCATCGTAGGCTTCCTTATCCGAATATCTGGGTTCATGTCTGTCCCAAGGGGATAGGTATAGGCCAAAGAGGATTCCTTCCTCTTGACAGGCTTTGGCACATTCCCCTACTACATCGCCTTTGCCACNNCATCCTTCCATGGACTTGATTTAACCGAATAATCCGTAGTTTCCGTAGGCCAAAGACAAAACCCGTCATGATGCTTAGCTGTAAGTATAAAATATTTAAATCCCGCAGATTTAGCAGTTCTAACCCATTGCCGGGCATCCAACTGACTCGGATTAAATTTTGCGGGATCATCGGTGCCATCTCCCCACTCCTGATCGCAAAAGGTATTAATCCCGAAATGACAAAACATTCCCATCTCCAAATCCTGCCATGCCATTTGGGGCATGGTTGGTTTTACCAACTTTACTTCGCCCATTTTATTCCCCCCTTTTCAATAAAACTCCTTTACTCGTCCGGGTATTGATTTCGTCATCATCTATAAGCCAAATCCGTTGAATTGAAAAACATATCCATAGTTGGTTTCTTTTGTTTCTTTTATTCTATATTAACGGCATAATTAAAATCAACCATATATTATTAGTCTATGGATATAACCAAAGACCGTTTTGCCTTTATTTATGATATAATAATTGCAAATAATGTAATAAAACCTTAGGGTTTTATCCGATGCATTTATTGAATCGGTGTAAAGCAATTAAATTTAGGCTTGCACTTATGATATAAAAATTATACTATCTAGTTGCGAAAATACCTATCATCACAAGATCAGGTATATCATATGATCATGTGATGAAATCAATGTATTTTCGCAACACATGAATCAAAGGTAATTTTTTATGACACCTGAGATATAGAAATATGTTTGTTGTAAAACACCTAAAAAGAGAGGGGTATGGTAATGAAAATAGAACATGATTTTCACGTGCATACACATCTGTCATCCTGTTCAAGCGATCCTAAGGCTACCGTAGAAAACTATTTAAGACTGGCAAAGGATAGGGGTTTAAAGCTCATAGGCTTTGCAAACCATTTCTGGGATAGCAATGTACCCGGTGCCTCTGAATGGTATAAGCCCCAAGATTTTGACCATATTATGAAAATTAAGGATGAAATCCCACAGGACACCTTAGGTGTCAAAATTCTCATCGGCTGCGAGACAGAATACTGTGGAGACGGCAAGGTAGGAATAACCAAAGAGGTCGCCAAGCAGCTGGACTTTGTTCTAATACCCATATCCCACCTGCATATGGAGGGTTTTGTAAGGGATAAAAGTATAACCTCCCCGGAAGATGTGGCCAAGCTCATGGTTGACCGTTTTAAAGAGGTTCTGGAATTGGATCTGGCTACAGGTATCGCCCACCCATTTATACCTCTGGGCTTTAAAAATGTGGATGAGATTTTATCCCATATATCCGACGACGAATTTAGAGATTGCTTTAAAAGGGCTGCAGAATTGGGTGTAAGCATAGAACTCAATGCCGGATGCTTCCCCGGCAACTACGGAAAGGAGACCGACTTATTTCACGATGAGTCCATAATCAGACCCTTTCTTTTGGCCAAGGAATGCGGCTGCCTGTTCCATTTTGGCAGCGACGCTCATTCTCTAGACCATATGAATAGCCTATTTGCCATGGAAAGGACAATCAACATCCTTGGCTTAACTGAAGAAGATATTCTCCCCTTATGTAGGGTTTAATTTAAAAAGATATGCCCTGCTAATTTTATGGTGTTTGGCAGGGCATTTTCTATTTAAAATACTATCTATAGTGCACAAATTTACTGTCTTTTTTGAAACAAATTGTAAAATTATTTTTGTTTTAACATATATTTAGCCTGTAACCCTTAATATGGTGTTATAATATCAATATCCAAGGTCCTCTGTATAAACCAAGATTTCAATATCCCAGACACAGAGGGCTTTTTCTAGAATGTTACGAAAAGATCCATCATTGCATAATTAATTAGACCATATGTTCTTGTCTTAATTCAATGATTTTTTCGTAGCATACAAATCAAAGAAATTTTACAATATCTGAAACACTAATACGATGTCTATGGTAAAACATATGCATTACCGTTAAAGGTAGGTGAATTTATGTACAGTATAGAAAAACAGATATGCCTTAACCGGTTGGTTGATGTCCAGGATTTTGTCATACTTGCATCCAAATATAAATGTGATGTAAAGGTAAAAAGTAAAAATTCGGTAACCGATGGTAAGAGTATATTGGGGATCCTTTCCCTGGCATTATGGAATCCGGTAACCGTATCTGCATGCGGTGCAGATGCTAAGCAGTTTGCAGCAAGGCTTGCAAAATTTCGTTCCCAATAAAGGGGGTATCACCATTTTTCATATTTGGAGATGCCCTCTTTTATTATGCCTATATCTTCCCTTCATAAAAGATCCCGCCCCTTAAAGACATTCGGGATAAATATTTTCCCATCAAGTATCAAATTGTATCTTACCCATGCCATTTCATTTAAGCTCTTCTAATATTTCCATTCTTTACTCCGAACATATGTTCTGGTATAATGATATTACTCTGGAGGAGGAATATCATGGAAACCAATAATCGCATTATATTTCATATTGATGTGAATTCTGCCTTTTTATCCTGGGAAGCAGTCTATCGACTTCAGCATGGCTCTACCCTGGATCTTCGAACTATCCCATCGGCAGTTGGGGGAGATACTACTACTCGCCATGGCATAATACTGGCCAAATCCATTCCTACTAAGCCATTTAAAATCCAGACCGGTGAATCCGTGTATTCGGNNATCCGTGTATTCGGCCAAGCTGAAATGCCCCCATCTGATGGTTGTTCCACCCCGTTATCATATATATATACAATGCAGTAAGGCTCTGGTCTCTATCCTAAAAGAATATTCGCCAGCCGTACAGAGATTCTCCATAGACGAAGTCTTTATTGATTATACCAATATGGGTACCCACTGGGGAGATCCAATAGAGGCTGCCCATAGGATAAAGGATCGCATTAAGAAGGAGTTAGGGTTTACAGTCAATATAGGTGTCTCCAGCAATAAGCTTCTTGCTAAAATGGCATCGGGTTTTCAAAAACCGGATAAGGTGCATACCTTATTTATAGATGAGATACAGGAAAAGATGTGGCCACTTCCCGTAGAGGAATTATTTATGGTAGGCCGGGCTACAACTTCCAAACTCCGCAATAAGGGCATATTCACTATAGGTGAGCTAGCTACAACTGACCCAAAGCTGTTGAGCCAATGGCTTAAAAGCCATGGCCGGCTTATTTGGAAATTTGCCAACGGGATAGAAGATTCCCCCGTTAGTGGAGGTCCTCCTATAAAGGGACTGGGCAACTCTACCACACTCCCTTTCGATGCCGAAGACCGAAAAACTGCACACAAGACCTTATTATCCCTGACTGAAACCGTGTCTATGAGACTTCGAGATATTGGAAAGTCAGCCGGCGTTCTGTCGGTGTCCATAAAAGATAGGGATTTTGTATCCGTTTCCCGTCAAAAAAAGTTGGATGTGCCAACCAATTCTACCAATATAATTTATAAAAATGCCTGTATATTGTTCGATGAGCTATGGGAGGGCCAGCCGCTGCGGCATCTGGGAATAAGGGCATCGGATCTGTATAGCGATGATCTCTATCAGCTTTCCTTTTTTGAAGCCGATATCGAAAAGCAAAGGGCCTTAGATACAGCCGTAGATGAGATCAGGGAACAATACGGCGGCGATTCCATTATGCGCTCATGCTTCCTCTACACAGGCCTGGGTCACATGATGGGAGGTGTAATACAAGAAGAGGAATACCCCATGATGTCCAGCATATTGTGATTTTTGGTGACAAACGAAACGTCCCCTTGACATGTAAATAAAATCAACCAAGCCCGCATAATATAGAGTACGGTTATGGGCCTGGTTGATTATATAAACGGTTATCCCCCGGAAAACTCATCAGAGGTTTATCCGGGGCGATACCGGTCGATTGTGGTGATTTCTGTGAAAGTCCTGATGAAACCTATAGAAATGATTGCCTGGTTTACCCAGGATGGGTTGCCCACCCCAATTCGTTTTCGGATGGAACAACCCGATGGCAGTTATATAGTTATCAAGGTAGCGCAGACCATATCCCGTAAAGAAGAGAAACTGGCTGGCAACCCCATAATAGTATTCACCTGTCGAAGCCAGGTCCACGGTATAGAAAGGCTTTATGAGATTCGCTACGAACTAAGGACCTGTAAGTGGTATATCTATAAAATTTAAATCATTCGGACAGGAGCCTTCTCTCCCCTTGGATCTTTTGTAAAGGTGCGATATCCTGAGTAACCTCCATGGTCCCCAAATATTCCCCATTCTCATCTCTTACGGCAAAATATCTGATTAGGACATACTTCTCTCCCATCCTGATCCAAAAGTCCTCATGATCCTTGGCTCCGCTTTTAAAATCCTCAACTATTTGATTTACTACATGCATGCTGGCGGGAGGATGGCAGTTCTGCACGGTTCTTCCAATTACACTCTTGGGTCTTGCAAAGATCCTCTCGCTGCTTTGTGAAAAATATTTTACCCTGTCCTCTTTATCTACAAAGGTGATATCTATGGGTAGATGGTTAAGCAGATTCTCGATCTCATGTACCGTCAACACTCCGCTGTCAAATCGTACTACATCGGACTCAATATGGGGCTGGGAAGTATTCTCAGCATAGTCCGCCCTTTCCGGTACCCATTTTGC
>LFRM01038508.1_pt1 | contig 10474 bp, 11 predicted proteins | sample 618341 | NCBI WGS metagenome assembly LFRM01 (sample SAMN03654438, study PRJNA283298) | anaerobic digester metagenome | isolation source: pool of bioreactors CSTR01a, CSTR02a, and CSTR03a thermophilic anaerobic... | place: Denmark: Kgs. Lyngby | collected 2014-05-21 | reverse complement strand
GGACCCAGTCGATGACTTCATTCTTTCCAACGAAGACGTGTGCGATGTTGGACCGGATGGCATTAATGCGCTCTTGTGATTGTTGTACTGAGTCCATACTGCCCTCATATAACCATTCATAGCGTTTCATAAATCAGCTGGAAGATCGATTGAAACTGATAATTGATCATAGCACAGAAGCAGTCTCAATCGCAAAAAATCAGACTGATGAGCCGTCCATTATCCGGCCTGTTGTTTTCATTGCATGCTGAACGGTCAGTCGATTATAATGAACATGGTTCGATGGTCAGATTTGTTTACAAACATCGAAGTAACCATCTGGAAAAACAGGAGGCGTCCGATGCGGAAAATGACATGCAGCAGCTGCGGTAAAGCCTTCATAGCCGATGACAATGCTGTTACAGCCTATTGTGTGCACTGCGGTCAGTTAAACAGCCTGCCGGATCCGATACAATCCGAAAGTCCAAGGGTCAGTCAACAATCTGATGAACCCTGGAAACGCGAATTCGAAGCGCTTCGGTTCAAAGTCAGGAACAAAAAAACGGGTGATCTGTCAGATCAGTTGATTGGTTTATGGACCCTGCTTCTTTTTCATGGACGCAACAGTCAAGGCATCTTCAGTCGTCGACGGGCAGTCAAAGATGTCAATCAATTCTGGCAGAAAAACGGCTTCGAACGCGTGTTGACGGCAGCTGGATCCCAGGCGCAGCAATTGCTGTACGATCAGTTGTACGATGCTGCCCGTATCTATTATCAGGCTTGCAAAGAGGACCCGCATTATGGCACAAAGCTGTTCAATCTGATGAAGCTCAAGCCTGATCAGACAGCCGGAAAAACAGCTTCTGAAATCGTCAATTTCATTTTCAGTTACTGGCTGCATATGGATTCAATTTTGCACCGTGATCAGATCTTCAAGGCTGCCTGGTTTGCGTTTGCACCGTCTTTTCCGGAGTATCAGAACGTATTATCGAACAAAGTCCAACAGCTGCCAGAGGCAGAACGCAAAGAGATCGGCGGTATCATCGGTATCGATCTCTAATCTTCGACTGGTTTTGTATCACATCTTCGATAACAGATCACAAAACGAGAAAGGAAATATCTATGAACATCGGAATTATTGTTTTCTCTCAGTCAGGGCATACGCTTAGCGTTGCTGAAAAGCTTCAGGAACGGTTAAACCAACTGAGCCATCCGGTGCAAATTGATGCGATTACCATTGAAGGAGAAGCTGCTCCAGACAAATTTCAACTAACACATCAGCCGAATGTGTCCGGTTACGACGCACTTATTTTTGCGTCACCGGTTCAGGCTTTTTCCCTGAATCCGGTCATGCAGGCTTATCTTAACGGTTTGCCATCTTTAGAGAATAAGCCAACAGCCTATCTGGTCACCAAACAACTGCCGTTTAACTGGACTGGCGGCAATCGCGCAATCAAGACGATGCAGTCAATTTGCCAGAAAAAAGGTGCCCGCATTCTTGGTTCAGCGATAGTCGTCTGGCAGGACGCGCGAAGAGATGATACAACAGAAAAAGCTGTAACATTACTGTCACAGCTATTTTCTGACCGTTAGCATTTATTTACGCTTTACTGGGAATAAGCCGGTTTTACGAAGCTGACACCGGTCAGGCCAGCGTCCTGACCGGCCTTCCTTCGATGTAACCTCGATACCCAAGAGGTTCCATCTGAAACCGGGGGCCATCCTGATCTGCCCATTCAAATCCATATAGTTTGGGATCGTATCGATCGATCAGTGACCAGAGTTCGCTGATCGCATCCTCAAAATCCTCATCCGCATAGGGCTCGCCCTGAAAAATCATCATCTTGCAGGGCGGCATGTCAATCAGGTCGAATCCTTCGGGTATCTTTCCATCGTAATTTTCCGGAACCTCAACGCCTTGAACATACTCGGATGTGCCTGGTTTGATCCAGTCAGCAGGCAGCCAGAAACCAGCCGGTTCGTAGAGCGCCTCTTTAACGCTGGTCAGAATCCCCCAGATCTCACAGCCAACTTCCTCGCAGTATTCGAAATAGTGAGTTGCCTGGATACCGCGCCAGATTAGTGCTTTACGGGCAGGGCGTTCGATGACCTGAACAAAAACAGAACGAACGGGTTTTTCTTGATCCATAGATTCAATCCTCCTCTTCTCACGATAAACATAATAGTCTCGTACCTGATAAGGCATAAACAGGGCAATCGGCTCTGGTTTGAGCTGATATCGTTTGGGTGTAACACCGAACTGTCTTGAGAAAGCTCGCGTGAAACCCTCGTGCGAATCAAATACATAATCCAGTGCTACGTTGAGAATCGTCTTGTCCTTTGGCTGATCCCGGATCACTAAAGCTGCCTTGGACAGACGATATGCCCGGATGTAACTGAATGGCGTAAGGCCGGTCAGCTCTTTAAAAATCCGCTCTGTGTGCCAGGGTGAGTATCCGGCAACGCGCGCCAAAGCTGACAGGCTGATTCGCTCACCAAGATGGTCGCGGATGTACCTCTGCATCCGATTAACAGCATCAATTTTATCCCACTGCTCCATAAATCACCTCAGGTACGAGTCTATCAGTAAGCCTGCCTGTTTTCTTGACTGAAATTGCCCTGTTTGGTGCAGAGTCTCTCATTTATTTGATTAGTAGACAGATCAATCTATACGCACGGATTATGAATCACGTTCCTCAGCCTTTCGGTAAAGGGCTTCAATATCCTGTCTGCTCAGCAGCCTCTCAACGATAAAGGCGATGACAAAAATGCCAACCAGACTGACAGTCAAACGTGTCAGGGTGAACTTGAGTCCCAACGATGACATCTCGAACAGCAGCATCGGAATTTTCGTCGTTGACCAGGCGCCAATAAAAAGCAAAACATTCGAAAATTTAGCACCTTTTCTCATCAAGACCAGCGCCACGGGAAATGCCCCATACAAAGGTCCTGCTGCGGCTGATCCGATAAATATGGATATTACCATCCCCTTAATACCGGATCCTTCTCCCAGGTACCGGATCATGGTTTCCCGTGGTACCCAGACATCTAAAAGGCCAAGTAAAATAAAAATCGGCGGCAGAATCAGCAGCATTTCTTTTAAACTGAAAAAAGTTGTCTGTATCGCCTTCACGCCGATATCCCTGTTAAACAAAGCAAGGATACCCGTTAAGGCGAGAACACTGATAAAAAACGCATAACGCTTTAATTTTTTCATAATTCACCCATCACTTTGCCGATAACAAGCGCAGCGACAAAAGCAAAACAGAAAGCAATCCCGTTGCGCAGGAAGGTGGCTTTCTTGCCAAAATGCTTGATTTCGAGCGGCATGGTCACGACTCCGACCATCATCAGAGATGATATGAAAGCCCCGATCTGCATATAGCCGGCGCCGCCTTGAAGGAGCATGGCCGCTGTTGGAAAGGCAATGAAACCTGGAATCAGGGTAATCGCCCCTACCACCGATGCGATGGCAACGCCAAACCATCCTGACGCACTGCCGAGCAGACTGCTGATGACCTCAGCATTCAGAACAGCCAGCATGATGCCAACCAGCACGATAATACCGAGAAACTGCGGCAGGATATTTTCAAACGCTTTCCAGGCCTTGAGCAGTGATTTTTTCGTCTTCATGCGATCCCTGCGGAATGACAAGATAACCAAAACAAGTGTCACCGCATAAAGAATGATATTTTCCATCGAGTAACCCTCTCAGTCTTGTGACTATTATCCATCTGTGAAATTATATCAGGTTTTTTGTGGGGATTTGATAAGCTTCGAAAATTTTTCCGGCATTTGAGAGATGAACTTATTCTTGCCGCTGGTTTTTGCATCATAGAGCTTCTCGTCAGTCAGCCTGATGAACATGTCAATTGATTCTCCCTGATACTCGCTGATGCCGCCGCTCAATGTCACAGAGAATCCGAAGCTTTTCTGAGCTTCATTAATCGCCGCCTGAACACGTTCAATCAGGTGTATAGCAGCCGATTCATCCGTATCCGGCAAAATCATGATGAATTCTTCGCCACCATATCGGCCAACAATATCTGTCGCTCGCATCTGCGATGTAATCGTTCTGGCTATCTGCTTGATCACCCGATCGCCGACCTGATGGCCATACTGGTCGTTTATCTGCTTAAAGTCGTCAATATCAGTGATCACTAAAGTAAGCGGATAGCCGATTCTTCTGGCCCGTTCGATTTCTTCATGCAGCTTATCAAACGAAGCTTCATGATTGAACAGCTGGGTCATGGAATCTCTTTGAGCCATCAGCTTCAGCTCACTGCTTTTGTCAAGCAGTTCCTGATGTCTGACAAATGACCGTACTTTTCCCTTGAATTGAATCAAACTCAGCAACCAGCACAGAAGACCAAAAACGAACACATTAGCCGTCACAACGAAGCGAATATCGGGATCTGGCTGGTATTGCGGCAAAAAGAAAACAAATACCATGAATGCTGCGGAAAACAGAATCGTTCGACACAGAAGGGTAAAAGTCAGGAATGTGGCAACAGCAATCATCGCCATTAGCATCATGTGGACAAAATCAACGATACCCATCGATTCTAAAGAAAGAAAAACACCCAATAATAAAACGCTCAATGCATATGTCATTTGTACAATCCGGATCACAAGCGGATTCAGCCGATTCAGGTTTCTCTTGACCAGTAAAACAGCCGGTATCAGAATGACATTCGCGAGCAGAAAGGGCAGGATAACCGCATGGTAATCAAACAGCCGGCCAGGCATCACATACAAAATAATTTCAGCAGCCAATAAGACGGGTGCCAGAACGGCAATGCGGCGAAAATTCTCATGATAGAAAGAAATCATCATCCGTGACTTCATCTGACGATCCATCGGTATGTGAGCTAAATCAGCTGTAAAACGAATCATGTACACACGCCTTTACTTGATTTAAAAACACTTAAATCGCTCATTAATGATATCACAAATCAGTACTATTGTTAAAAACCAATCAGTTGCATCTAATGGTGGCTTTTCTTATCAATCATTCAAGGTAAATGTCTGACCTTCCTCCTGTATGTCAAAAACTTGAGCAGACAGACCAAGGTTTGCGATTTGCTGCTTAAATCGTTCTGTTGTCTGGTAATCATAGCCAAAATGCATCGGGAAGAAATAGCGGGGTCTTAAAACGTCTATAAAATAAGCACCGCCATAGTAATCAAATGCTTTGAGACGAGGATCAACCGGGAAGAAAGCGACATCTATCACTGGCTGTCCGATCGTCTTGATGATCGCCTTGTATTCGTGTTCATACATTTCAAGCTCTTCTTCTGTCGATTCATCAAACCAGTGCCACCAGTTCAGGTCACCAGCGTGGAAAAGTGTGATGTCCTTAAGCTTGATCAGAAAAGAAACACCCTGGTCTGTTGATCCAAATGTCTGCACAGTCAGATCTTCAATGTTAGCTGACTGATCGGGTGACATCACATGCAGGTGTTCTTTGTCCGCTCCCGCATTTATGTCACTGCTGAACACGTAGCGCACCGGTTTACCGAAACGGTCAAAATTCAAAATGTCCCGGTCAAAATGATCGCGATGGTTGTGGGAAGCGAAAACGAAAATGCGAAGGATGTCAGGGTCGAAAATTGCAGACTGAACACGGTTGATGTTCTTCTCCCGTTGATCACGATTCTGTGGGTCACTGTAAAAATCGAAAATCAGCAGCGTCTCACTCACTTTTACCAGATATCCACTATGAAATAAGTAAGTGACCTTCAATCCTGATGACATAGAGCTCCTCCTTGATCTATTGAAATTCCCCTGCCTGTCAAATGCCCTTGAACCAGCCGTATTTCTCACGCCATTGCGCATAACTGCCGAAAACCTCCGGGCTCTGTTTCGCCAGCTTGATCAGTCTGGGAACAGCGCGCTCTTTCGGCGGTAACTGATCTGCAGCAAAGCGGCTGAATTTCTTGAGATTATAGCAGGGAATCGATGCAAACATATGATGTTCAATGTGATATTCCATGTGCCAGTATAAAATCGAACTGATCGGATCAAGCAGGGCATCACCACAGCTGATCCGGTAATCCGGCTCATTGACCCGGCAGTTCGCGTGCTGATGAATACCACAGAGATAGGTATGGAACCCCGGACCATAAAAAGGCGCTAATGTTATGATGATGAGCAGGAACCAGTGCCCGGTCAAAATGGCAGCGGCTGCAAAGACGACATGAAAGATAAGAGAAATGACCGCAAATTGATGAACAGCTTTTCTATCCTGATCGTTTGCTCTTTCCAAGACAAATTGTTCCCACAAATCTAAACGATACCCTCGCTGCCGCCAGCCTTTGCTCGTCGGTTTCAGGGTAAATAGACGAGCCAGTGACACGACCAGCTGACGGAACCGAAAAACACCAAAAAACAGGAGTAGCACGGACTTGAGTCCGAGATCAACATAATTGGCGGTATCCTCACCATCACTGTTTTGAAAGAGTGTGTATCGATGATGGTACTGCATATGGCTGATCTTATAAAAATAGGGATTATACGGCCAATACAAAAGACCAAATAGAATAATAATAGATTGGTTCAGCCATTTGCTCTTAAAGACGGTGTTGTGTGTCAGTTCATGAATACCAAATCCGAAATGGCCATAGATCATACCGTGCAGATAAAGTCCAAACGCAAGCAGCACCCACATTTGATTCAAAAAAGCAAAGTAGGAGAGAGCTGCGGTCAGCGCGATCAGGGTCAGAAAACTAATGGTCTGGACAAGTCCCTTCCAATTGCTTCGTTCGTTGAATCGCTTCAAATCCTCTTTCGAAATATCAACTTTAATCCAACGAACAGTTACGTGACGCCATTCCTCGAACGGGTTCCATACATTTGTCTTATCCATACGCACCTCTTGCCACATTTCAATTTTCATTTTTTCATCTATAATTAACAGAGCAGCCTGCGGTTAAACAACATAAATGATCTCATGAAGACTTACAGATATTCCGATCATAACAAGACATGACCTTCGCTGTAAATAAGTTATCTTCAAATAAACAAACAACCGGTGTTTTGTTGAACCAACAACCTAAAACACCGGCCAGTCTGTCTTACTGCATTTGCAGCTGCGGGAATTGTCTGACACTGCTACTTGAGGATTTTGCCAAAGAAACCTTTGATATCATCCATGATATCACCGTCTTTATCAGCATCCAGAAGACTGGCAATACCGGATACACCTCCGGACAGCAAATCACGTCAGAAAACATGAAGAATGGTGCTTATATTTATTCGATTCATCGTATCGATCATGAATGATCGTCTGGTCTTCCTTTCGTAATAGATGCAATATATGGCATGTCCTTTCAGTGTATGACGCCATATATAGTGAGGTCAATTTGTTCGTTTACTATATCTATGGACATCAGAGCTGTTTCGATCTCTGAAGACTGTTGATTTTTGTACCTCAAATGCTTTCTGCGCATGCAAGTCACAGGTTGACATCTTTCAGTGCAATTCGTATAATTCGTGCATATTCATGAGACACGTAAAATGCGAAACTGTTTGTTCAATCAGGTGCACAGCACCAGGCACCAACAACAAATTATCAGGAGGTAGCAACCACATGCATACACGTCGATTCCGTATTCTCACGTTAGTTCTCGCCCTGAGCATGGTTTTTCTCGCCGGCTGTACGGCAAAACCAACCGGAGGAACAGGCACACCGATCAAAATCGGTGGCATCGGTCCGCTGACAGGCGGCGCAGCCGTCTATGGATCATCAGTCGCCAACGGCGCTAAAATAGCACTTGAAGAAGTCAATGCGCTCGGTGGTCTGCAGTTCGAACTGAATTTTCAGGATGATGAGCACGATGCGGAAAAATCCGTTAATGCTTATAACACGCTGAAAGACTGGGGCATGCAGATCCTCTGCGGCACAGTCACCACAACTCCTGGAATCGCTGTTTCAACCGAGGCGTTCAAAGACCGCATCTTCACACTGACACCGTCTGCTTCTTCAACGAAGGTCATTGAAGGCAAGGACAATGTCTATCAGTTGTGCTTCACCGATCCCAACCAGGGAATTGCATCCGCCCAGTATATCGCTGACAACAAGCTTGGAACCAAGATCGCGATTATCTACAACAATGCTGATGCCTATTCAACCGGTATTTATGAAAAATTTATCAGTGAAGCTGCCGGTAATAATCTGGAAGTGGTCAGCACAACGACCTTTACCGAAGACACAGCCAACGATTTCAACGTTCAGCTGACCGAGGCGAAGAACGCCGGTGCCGACTTGATTTTCCTGCCGATTTATTATCAGCCGGCGTCCTTAATCCTCACCCAGGCCGATGCCATGGGGTATGCACCTAAATTTTTCGGTGTGGACGGCATGGACGGTATTCTGACCATGGAAAACTTCAATACCGAACTGGCCGAAGGGGTCATGCTTTTGACACCATTCGCGGCGGATGCCAAGGATGAGCACACTGTTGACTTCGTTGCGAAGTATCAGGAAGCGTACAAAGAAATTCCTAACCAGTTCGCAGCCGATGGATATGACTGCATCTACGCTATTTACGAAGCCTGTACAAAAGCGGGAATCACAGCTGATATGGACGCCGCGACTATCTGCGATAAGATGATTGCCGCCTTTACCGCCAGTGATTTCAGCGTCGATGGTTTGACAGGTGAAAACATGACCTGGTCAAAAACCGGCGAGGTTGCAAAAGCACCTAAAGGTATGGTTATCGAAAACGGCGTCTATGTCGGTATGAACTAAGGCTGACTGCTGATCGCCCTCTCAACATTTTAAACTGCGCCGGAAGAGGGCTGCCGTTTCGCACGGCGCTCTCTTTCTTCCGATTAGACTGCAGTATCAGCTTGATGAACCGAGGTAATCTATGACATTTCTTTCATATCTGATCAGCGGATTGAGTCTCGGCAGCGTCTATGCGATCATCGCACTTGGCTACACCATGGTATATGGCATCGCCAAAATGCTCAATTTCGCGCATGGCGATGTCATCATGGTGGGCGGCTACATGTCGTTTATTGCGACCGCTCATCTTGGCTGGCCACCGCTGGCTTCTGTATTGTTGGCTATGGTGGTTTGTACAGCGCTTGGCATCGTAATCGAACGGTTTGCTTATAAACCTTTGCGGGCTGCTCCCTCTTTAGCCGTACTGATCACTGCAATCGGGGTCAGTTATTTTTTACAGAACGCGGCATTGTTGATCTGGTCATCCAATCCTAAGAGTTTTACTTCAATCGTCAGACTGCCTTCCCTCAAACTTTTCGACGGTGAACTGACTGTGTCCAGTGTTGCAATCGTGACGATCATTTCGTGTATTCTCATCATCATTGCTTTGACCTTTGTTATTGGAAAAACAAAAATCGGCAAAGCGATGAGGGCTGTTTCTGAAGACAAGGAAGCCGCCCAGTTGATGGGTATCAGTGTTAACCAGACCATTTCTGTCACATTCGCCATTGGCAGCGCTTTAGCAGCGATTGCCGGTGTTCTGCTATGCTCAGCCTACCCCATCCTGATGCCTACAACCGGCTCAATGCCGGGTATTAAGGCTTTTACAGCAGCTGTTTTTGGTGGAATCGGTTCAATTCCAGGTGCGTTCTGGGGCGGTCTGCTGCTGGGGATGATCGAAATATTTGGCAAAGCCTACATATCGACCGAACTGTCCGATGCGATTGTCTTCTCGATTCTCATCATTGTCCTGCTGGTCAAACCAACAGGCCTGATGGGCAAGAAGATCAGCGAGAAGGTGTAGGTGATGCAAATGAAACTCAAATTAACCGGAACAAAGAGAACCCGCAGCAACGCCATCACCTACGGCATCGTCGTCCTGGCTTTTCTTCTGGTTCAAATAGTTGACGGAACCGGTAATCTGACCAGCTCCCTTCGTGGTCAGCTGGTCCCGATCTGCGCCTACATTGTGATGGCCATATCGCTTAACTTGACAGTAGGCATTCTCGGCGAGCTCAGTCTGGGTCATGCCGGGTTCATGAGTCTCGGTGCGTTCAGCGGTGTTATCGTCTCTGTCTCTCTTCAGGAAAGTTTTGTTTCAGATCCGGTCCGATTGCTGGTTTCTCTTGTTATCGGTGCTGTTATTGCCGGTTTGTTTGGTATTGTCGTTGGTGTTCCGGCTCTTCGGCTGCGTGGGGATTATCTGGCCATCGTCACACTGGCTTTCGGTGAGATCATCAAAAATGTCATCAACACACTGCATGTCGGCATAGGCCGGAACGGTCTGCGCATCAGTATGACCGATCAAGCTTCGCTGAACCTCGGCGAAGGCGGGACGGTGATTATTCAAGGTCCGATAGGTGCTGTTGGTATCAATAAAACTTCAACATTTACCGCCGGTATTATTCTGATCCTTGTCACATTATTCATTGTGCTCAACCTGGTCCACAGTCGCAGCGGCCGGGCAATCATGGCTGTCCGCGACAACAGGATTGCCGCTGAATCCGTTGGCATCAGTGTCACACGTTATAAGCTGACAGCATT